>Ga0214919_10003050_pt1 | contig 25735 bp, 24 predicted proteins | sample LL1503_MetaG_FD_177994 | JGI IMG/M metagenome (GOLD analysis project Ga0214919, IMG submission 177994) | Freshwater microbial communities from Lake Lanier, Atlanta, Georgia, United States - LL-1503 | ecosystem: Environmental > Aquatic > Freshwater > Lake | place: USA: Georgia | collected... | reverse complement strand
CTCAAAGCATTCATTTTTTCCGAATGCCAAATTTCTTTTAGGCTTAATTCGCGAACGTCTCCAACAATAAGCTTTCTTCCCCAGTCTAGAAAACATGAGCTCACTAAACCGTCGGCATTTATAGAAAATGAATAAAAAATATAAGGGCACGTGTCAGTTGGTTTTATTGGTTGATTGTAAATGCCTTGGGTGATAGCAACTCCGGTATGAGCCTCTACATCAAACTCAGGCCAACATGGGGCAAAATTTTCTATTGAAATCCTGTCGCAGTGATCGCCAAAGGTTGCCATAAATTCTTTTTTTTGATCTTCACTTAAAATATCTCCTGGAATTTTTACTACTACCTCACAATTACCTTTATTCGCATAAAGCCATTTAACATCCGATACGAATTTATCAAAATCAAAATCAAAACCGGTAAATTCTTTGTACTGCTCATTATTCATCCCATCAACAGAGATATTGATCTTGTCTAATCCGGCATCAATCACAGCCTTTAGTCTCTCCGGGGAAAATAGAGAGCCATTTGTTGTAGTGTCTATATAATCAACATAGCCACTTTGTTTGGCGTAACGAATCATTTCAGGAAGATTTTTGTTAAGAAAAGGCTCTCCATCTTTATACAACCTTAAAACTTTGATTGGTTTTTTAAACTCAGCTAAATCATCAATAATTTTCTTAAAAAGAGGAAGCTTCATAACACCTTGGTATCGACCAGTTTCATCAATCATATCCCTATGTCCAGTAGGGCAAAATGGGCAATAAAAATTGCAAGCGCTAGCTGGATCTACGAAGACAATAAAAGGAACTTCGAGGGGAATAACGTCTTGTAGGGGCGTTCTGCCTTCTAAATTAATTCTTGGTTTGATTTGTGCTTTCATTTATATTCCGCTTTTTAATAAAACAAAATTAATATAACTTAATTTTTTGATTTTGAGGGTAAATTTTACTACTTTTTACCAACTACAGAGGAAGGATTAAAGTCTTTTTTATTTCCGGAATTATCAAAAAAAAGCAACTTTCTAGACCCAAATAAATCAGCTATACTCTCAGAAAATTCTTTAACAGTCATTGGGTTGCCGGAACAAATATTTACGGGCCCTTCTTGATTAGACAAAGAGGAATCTACAATCATTTCAGCTGCGTCATTAACGCTTATAAAATCTCTTAAAGCATCAGGGTTAGACAAATAAACAGTTAATCCTTTGGATAAATTTTCCTTGATATAGGAGAATAATTTTTTCTTATTTTCGCCTTCTCCAAATATATAAAAAACTCTATGCCAACTAAATAAGGGTGATTTATTTTTAAATAAATTATTAAGAATATTAAATGCCGAAACTTTACAAGCAGCATATATAGTCTCAGGCTTTAGTCGATCATTTATTTGCAAGGGCTTGTTTTCGGATAAATCATACTCAAAACAAGTACCAATACCAACAAACTTTCTAATACCAGCCTCTCTAGCGGCCATGCCAGCAGTAACTGTTCCATTTAGACAATCGAAATTTTTTAAGGACGTCAAATAATCAGAGTGCTCTACATACCATGCCATATGAATACAAATATCAATATTAGAGAAAACATTTACCCACCAATCATATGATTCATTAAAAATATCCTCGGAATATATAAGTGATTCAAGGTTTTCTAAATTTTCAAATAAAAAACTTTTATTTTTGCGAGTAATAATTCTAACTTTAATTTTTTTTTCAATAAGAACTTTCAAAACGTAGCCTCCCAGAAAGCCTGAGGCACCAGTCAATAATATAATTTTACTCATTCAATATATAATTCCGGAATTGCCCTAACAAAACTTCCGCCCCATTCTTTTACATAAGATAGCTGCTCTTTAATTTCGTCAAACAAATTCCAAGGGAATATAATAATATAATCGGGCTTGTCAAATCTAATTCTAGCCTCTTCGACTATGGGGATATGATTTCCAGGAGTGTACTTCCCTTGCTTTGCTGGATTCTTATCAACCACATAGCGAATTAAATCTTTTTTAATCCCAGCAAAATTAGTAAATGTATTTCCCTTGGCGGCTGCACCATAGGCCAAGACTTTTTTATTTTCATTTTTGGCGGCAATTAGAAATGTCATTAGATCATTTTTAATCTTATCTGCGCGCTGTTGAAATGTATTGTAATAATCTACTGATTTAATACCTACTTTTTCCTCAAGCTCTAAAAGCGAATTAACAGAACTGCTTATTTTATTTTGTCCTTGGTCTTTTCTTTGAGCAAGCACTTGAAGGCTACCACCGTGCGTTTGTATTTCTTTAATATCAAAAATTTGTAGTCCATTTTTATCAAAAATTTGATTGACTGCGGTGAGTGATAGGTATGAAAAATGTTCGTGATAAATAGTATCAAACTGCGCATATTTAATCATTTGTAATAGGTGAGGAAACTCAAAAGAAGCAACGCCTTTTGGTTTGAGTAAAATTGCAAAACCAGCCACAAAGTCATTAATATTGGGTACATGAGCAAGCACATTATTTGCTACTGTTAGATCAGCCTGCTTATCTTGACCTACAAGCCTTTTGGCAAGGTCAACACCGAAAAACTCTTCTAAGACCTCAATACCTTTTTGTCTTGCAGCCTTTGCTGTACTTGCTGTCGGTTCAATTCCTAAACAAGGAATGCCTTGCGCTTTAACATACTGGAGAAGATAGCCATCATTTGAAGCAATCTCTATCACGTGAGCATTTTCATTTAAATTAAAACGCTCTACCATCTCAGATACATAGCGCTCAGCGTGATTTAGCCAGGAGCTTGATACAGAACTAAAGTAAGCATAGTCAGCATCAAATAATTCTTCCGCACCCGCGTAGTCTTCGGTTTGAACAAGCCAGCATTCTTTACACACCAACACCTTTAGCGGAAACCATTTCTCGGGCGCCTTCAATGTTTTTTCAGTGAGGTAAGCATTTGACGGTGGCGCACTTCCTAAATCAACTAAGGGTAAGCTGAGCTCTGCATGACAATGACGGCACTTCATAAAACTATGCCTTTAAAATCATCTTTAATCATTGGGTGTAAGCGATCTCTATCTGATAACTGCGTTATTTTTAATGGCCATGCTATAGCCAAATTTTCGTCTAGCGCATTTACCGCGCCCTCATGATCTTTGCTAAAAGGAGCAGTGTGCAAGTAAATTAATTCACAGTTATCAGTTATCGTCTGAAACCCGTGAGCAAATCCCTCTGGTATTAATAAGCACCTCTGATTTTTCTCAGTTAAAATCTCAGCATGCCATTTAAGGTAGGTTGAAGAACCTTTTCTCAAATCAACAGCAACATCAAAAACTTCGCCTTTAATACAACTAACTAATTTAGTTTCCACGAAAGGACTTGTCTGAAAGTGCATACCCCTTACTGTACCCGAGCTTTTTGTATAAGTTTGGTTGATTTGACAAATAGGCTTATTGATACCCATCATTTTAAAATCATCATTACAATAGAGACGACTTAAAAACCCTCGCTCATCTTCAATGGGCTTGCGCTGAACAATTTTAAGCCCATCAATCAGAGTGTTAATAACATCAAACTTCACTTTTTTACACTCATATAGTCAGCAATTTGAATCAAAGTGTACTTCTTTAAATTAGCACCACTATCAAATTGATATTGCCATTCGACAGTTTTATTAATCGCAACATTCAAATTCCAGCGAGGAGTCCAATTTAATTGAGCTGAGGCTTTGCTAATATCAAGTTTTAATAAATTAGCTTCGTGCAGTTGTAATTTATTATCAATTTTCCATGTCGCATTAGGTATTTTTTCTACGAGCTTAGTGAGCAGCCAAGAAACTGTTTTGGCGTCATCTTTAGACGGTCCAAAATTCCATGCACTAGAAAACTTAACTGGCTCCTCATATAAACGCTCAGCAAGATTTAAATAGCCATTCAATGGGTCAAGAACGTGCTGCCAAGGCCTAATTGCAGTTGGCGATCTGATTATTAAAGGCTGATTTTTAGTTATCGCCCTAAAAAAGTCAGGAATAAGTCGATCTTCAGACCAATCACCCCCCCCAATCACATTGCCTGCTCTTGCTGTTGCAACACCGACTCCTTTTGAGGCTAAAAAGGATTTTCTATACGCTGCTGTTATAATTTCAGAACATGCCTTACTACTTGAATACGGATCATGTCCACCAAGGGCCTCATCTTCAGCGTAAGGCTCTTCTTTTTCAAAATTTTCATAACACTTATCTGAAGTCACATTTAGAACAGCACGAACTGATGATGAATTTCGAATGGCCTCTAATAAATTAACGACGCCCATTATGTTAGTGGAATATGTTTCACAAGGGTTATCATAGGATCGTCTTACAAGTGGCTGTGATGCCATATGAAAAACAATCTCCGGTTTTGTACTATCGATGATATTTTGAATTCTATGATTATCTCGAATGTCAGCTATGGTATGACTTTCCATTCCACTCACAACGTCTGCTATCGAAAAAAAATTTGGTTGAGTTGATGGTTCTAGAGCGTAACCATGTACTTTCGCTCCCAATGATTGTAACCACAAAGATAGCCAGCCACCTTTAAAGCCAGTGTGGCCAGTCAAAAGAACGTTCTTATTTTTCCAAAAATCTTGAAACATTACCAGATTTTCCATGGAGCCCTGCCGGAGGCCCAAAAATCTTCAAGAAGATTTTTATCACGCAAAGTATCCATGGGTTGCCAGAAACCATTATGCTTATAAGCGGCCATTTGGTTTTGTTTTGCAATCTCTATTAAGGGTTCGCCTTCCCAACTTGACTGATCATCCTTTATATAATCGATACATCTTGGCGATAGAACAAAAAAACCACCGTTAATCCAAACACTATCCCCCTTGGGTTTTTCTACGAATTCTTCCACTAAATCATTCCTAATGGTGAGCGCACCATATCGTCCTGGGGGCTGAACCGCAGTAACGGTAGCTAACTTTCCTTGGCTTTTATGAAAAGCTATTAAATTATTAATATTAATATCAGCTAAACCATCACCATAAGTGAAACAAAATGCTTCATCATTTGCCACATACTCCTTAATACGTTTGAGCCTTCCACCTGTTAGAGTATCCTCTCCAGTATCCACTAAAGTCACACTCCAAGGTTCCGCTTTACCTTGATGAACTTCCATTTTGTTATTTTTCATATCAAATGTAACATCTGACATATGTAAGAAATAATTAGCAAAATACTCCTTGATGACATACCCTTTAAATCCGCAACAAATAACAAAATCATTAATACCATGAGCAGAGTAAAGCTTAAGAATATGCCATAGGATTGGCTTGCCGCCTATTTCTATCATAGGTTTTGGCTTTAGATGAGTTTCCTCTGAAATTCGAGTACCTAAGCCGCCAGCTAAAATAATAGCTTTCATAATTTTATCTTCTCATTTATTGAATTTTTAGAAAAATGCTCATAAGTCATACGAAAATCTTCGGAGTTAATAAAATTTTCGACCCCCTGACATATATTATTATGCTTTAGATTTTTCCATTGCATTAGCCAACATTTATAAATCAAACTCGAAAATTGCTTCTTATATCCCCCAATTGAATCAATAGATTCCTGAAGATTATCAAAAAAAATATTCTCGGTATTGTAAATATTTCTCATGAAATAATACTGATAAACCTCATTTAAATCTATTTTTAATCTTAATTTATTCAGATTCATTAATAATTCTCGATACTCACTTATATTTTTTGGATGAAAGTTAAAATTGTATGCAATATGAGGGTTATTTAAAGAACAGTTAATAACTGGCACTCCTAAGGCCGCATACTCAAAAGCAATAGTTCCATAAACTGTTAGAGCATAATTTATACCTTCTTCAATAATCTGATGATGCGACGCTTCGGCTGGTAACAAACTAAATTTAGGGTACATTCTTAAAAAATTCTCAATGACTTCTTTTGTGCCTGGGAGAAAATCTGGATGTGTCTTGATATACCAATCATAATCTGTTGACTCTGAGATACCGCCAAGAAAATTAAGCCATTCATAAAAATCAGGAAAAAGATTATTACCATAGCTATGAGGGCTGTCAAAAAAACAATGGGTGGCAATTAATATCTTAATTTTATTACTCTTATTTAAGAGAGGCGGGAGTTTGTTATTTGAATAAGCGGATTTCTTTGAATAAGGCATATCAACTCCAACTTCACCAAGAAATCGACGTTCAATTTTTGACTTAGCCGTAATTAAGAGATCATGTTTCTTTGTTGAAGAAAAAGAAGCAAATATTTCTTTAAAATATAAAAAATCATTGTAGGCAAAAAAATTTTTCTTATCGAGTCGATATAAATGTGAAACATTAGCTTGAAAAGCAGGTATGTCTCTTGATATAGCAATTCTTAGTGGTATCGCTAAGTTATAGACACAATGACTTACATTGATAGCTGCAATATTATTTGCATTGAAATATTCTTCCCAAAATACAAATTCACCTAAAGAATTCAATAGGTAATCAGAAAATTCGACGGTATTTAATTCAATTGTTGGCTTGCTATAACGCCTTAAATAACTATCATAAAAAAGATCCCCTACCCAAACATTGTTAATTTTTAAATTTTCGACATCCTGCTTGGTATTTAAATTTTGAATAATTTCAGAAAAATATTTTTTTGCTTTAATTTTGTGACTGCGAGTGATACGTATTCTAAAGAAAAAATTAGTACCGAATGATCTATAAATTGAAATCTCTTGTAAATTAAAAAAATATTTAAAAAGATAAATAAAATTTTTGAGACAAGTATTTTGTGAAGAGGGAAGGTAAGTCCCAATTCTTGCGGAATATTTTTTTGCTAATGTATTAGCTAAGTAACTATAAGCAATATGCGCTGAATGAAGATTATTCAGCTCTAACAAAACTATAGATCTATTTTTATTTTTTAGGTTTTGTTTAAAAAAACTATTATTATGCTGAATATACTTTTTATAGGAATAGATATTTGAGAGCCACCCTAATCTATCGAGAAATTTCAGTGTAAAAAAAGACATCATCTTTTATTAGCAAACTTGGAAAATATTAAAGCTTTTTGTGATCTTCCATCTAAAAAATCGTAATCATCCATAATTTTTTCCAAAGCCATACCAGAGTCATGCATTATTTCTATCATAGCTGCATTACTTTCTACCGCCCCAGCAAAAACTTTATTCAATCCATGAATTGCCAGAAGACTATTCAACATAACACCCCATGAATCCTTGCCAAGCCCTTTACCCCAGTATTTTTTTTCTCCTATTAAAATACGAAGCTCAGCCTCTTTATATTCATCTGAAAAATTTATAGTCATAGTGCCAATATAAGTATTTTCATTTTTAAGATAAATGGCTAAAAATATATCATTTTGACTTTTTATGTATGAATTCAAGAATTTTAATGACGTCTGATAAGTATGCTGTTCTTCCCTCTGCTTGCTGAATTTAACGACAATCGGATCATTAAGCCAATTCAAATATTCATTGGTAATATTATTCTCACAAAATAAATCTATCTTTACGTGTTCACCATAAACAGGGAGAGGGAAATTTACTTTTTGAAGGTCAATCATAAATTATTTATTTCTTTCCAAACTTTTTTAAAAGCCGTAATTATCAAATCAACATCTTGATTTGACAGCTCATTTAAGCACATCTCGAAGCCTAAATAGCTCTTATCATGAAGCTCTTCAGCAACAGGGCATATTCCTTTACGGTAATCTACTTCTCGATGACAAATATCTGATGTCCATGGGAAACCCTTTGATCCATAAGCAATCTTTTTTTGGTAAATTGGTAATAAATGAATATTTGTATATCCAGCTGCTAATCCTGTTACGCCTTCAGCTTCGAGAGCCTGTACTATTTTTTCTCTGGGAGCTTTGATTTTAGATGTATCAAGAACCATTGGATACATGTAATATGCATGGGAACAACCGCTTCTTACTATCGGCGTTCTAAGGCCTTCTAAATCAATCAGTCCTTCAGTTAATCTTTGAGCAGCTCTTTGTCTTGTTGATACAAGTTTTGCAAGTTTTTTCAATTGCTCAATACCAATTGCTGATTCAATTTCACCAAGCCTGAAATTATGTCCAAGCATATTGGAAAGATTAACAACTCCTTTAGCTTCAACTACAGCTTCCGCATGATTACGAATTAATTGCAATCTTTCAAAAATTTCGTCGTTATTGGTTACTAGAATTCCGCCTTCGCCAGTGTGGATATGTTTATGGTAATTTAAGCTGAATCCGCCAACATCAGCTAATGTGCCAGCAACTTTGCCTTTATAAGAAACGCCTGGGGCCTGGGCCGAATCTGTGATTAATTTAAGATTATATTTATTAGCTATAACCCTCAATGCATCGATATCGCAGGGATGCCCAAAGATGTCTATAGCCATTATTGCTTTCGTGTATGGCGATATATTTGCCTCAACCGATTTTGGGTCAAGATTAAAGGTTTCTGATTCGATATCGGCAAAGACTGGTATAGCATTCCAATGAAGTATCGCACTGGCGCTGGCACACATAGTCCAAGGGGAAACAATAACTTCGTCGCCTGGCTGAATATCTACAGCCCCGACAGCACATATTAACCCCGACGTCCATGAGTTAACAGTCACAGCATATTTAACATTAAAATACTTTTCACAAGCGCGTTCGAATTCTTGAACTTTAGGTCCTCCGTAAAAATCAGGGTCCCAACACCCTAAAAACTTCGATAAAACGCCTGATTCAATAACAGTTTTTGCGGCTTCAACCTCCTCTTTTCCAATCGGGTTATAGCGTTTAAAGGTTTTATTAATGGCTCTTGGCCCACCATGAATTGCTAATTTTTCTACTGTCATAATTTTCTCGGGTTAGTAATTTTATGCATAAACTCTAAAGTTCTTAATGCTTGATCGCCATTACATAAATGATAATTTTTATTATTAAACGCATTAGCAATTTGATTGTAAACATTAGTCTGGTAATGAGAGAAGTTATTGTTAATTAGAATCGCCTTTGGATTGAGAATCTTATAGCCAGCGATATTTGGATCTGCATAGATAGATTCAAAGTTAATTATTTCGCCGCCTTGTTCATAGCGAAGTCTGCCCGAAGAGGATAATAATTCTATCGTGTAATGAGAAAAATATTCTTCCCAGGCAGACAGGAATGTTACTTCCGCATTTTGAAATTTAACCATCACATCAGGCTCAGGGTCAGTGTTATCCCAAAATCTACCTTCATTTATTAATGTAAAGTCTTGAAAATTACCAAACCAATCCTCAAGAAGATTAAATAAATGTGATGCGTTATTAAAAAAACCCTTTGAATACCAAGCTAGACCTTTAAAAGGTTGTTTTATTATTCCGTTTGAAATCATCTCTTTGATCTTAATTGCTCCGGGGTCAGACCTTCTCATGTAATTTACAAAAAGCTTGATATCTAAATTTTTACAAGTCTCAACCATAAACCTCGATTCATCGATATCGAATGACAAGGGTTTTTCACAAAGAATAATTTTAGGTTTTAATTTTTTTATTACTTCATCAAAGGTTTGCATATGCAACAAAGATGGTGAAGCAATAACAACCATATCAATCGACGCTAAGTCTTTAATGCAGCTAATACTGCCATAGGCCGGAACTTTATAATGGAGTTCAAAAAGATCGCATCTTCCATTATCGGGATCAACGCCGGCAATAATTTCAAATTGATCATGCAATGATGCCGCTCTTGCGTGAGTAAAAACAAATTTTGTGGGATCAAGAAAGATGTCATAGCCCATCCCAATCTGCCCAAGGCCGATTATTAGCGTCCTAATTGACAAGGGGAATTCCTTTTTGTTGTAGATGGATATCTTTAAGGTGTTCTATTCCAGCATGAGGCAATCCACAGATCTTTCCTCCCGGAGGTATTACACTGCACACCCTTTTTTGTGCTAAAAGTCCAACTACTAAAGCCATGGATTCGCATCCAACAATAATATCTGCTCCACAAATATCTTCAATTAGTGTCTTATTTTTACTTATTTTTAAATTATTTAAATTCAAATCCAGTACCCAATCATATTTATTACTCCTTTCTGATGGATGAAGTCGAATTATAATTTCAGAAATTTTGTCGCTTATTAGCGCAATATTATCTAAAAAAAATTTAATTGCCTCCTCTTCCACATAACCCCAATAATATTCATCCCCATGGGCCTTTAAAGCATGTTCTCTTATAGGTTCGCAAACATAAAGCACTGACAAATTCGAGCTATTCTTAATATATTTATCTTGATTTAGCTCAGCCCTAATGTCTTCAAAGTAAGGATTTTCACATAAAACAATTTTAGTATTTAAAAAAATCTTTTTAGCAATTTTTTCTGCTTCTAAATCACCAACCCATATTTCATCAGGATAATTCTCTTTACCTTCATGAATAAATCTTTCATGGTAATTAACCCAATGATCAATAAAAGAAATAACTTTTTTATTCAAAAGCCTTGATTTAATAATGGCTTCTTTTTCTAAATTAGACTGCCAACTAGTGCCTGTTAAAACCCAATCACATTGGCTAAGAGAGTCTGTTAAATTATAATTCTTGTAATTGCCTAATTTGCGATAAAAAATATCTTTAGCTGGCCCATCAAGAAAAAGCATGTAAGGCTCGTCAATCTTAAGAACCCAACTACTTAAGATTTCTGCTCCACCAGCATCATGGCTAACAATAGCAATCACGTATCGCCTTTTCTAATTACGTCGCTGTTAATGGCTGCCCATTCTGGCGCTCCTTTTAATAGGTGTATAACTTCACTACAGGAAAAATATGGGTTATCAAGCCCAAAATACTCCATAATTTTTTTTAGTAATTCGTAATCCTTTTGCTCATCTAAGGTCAAACCAAGCTCAGGCCAAAAATCCTTTGGGGGAGCTACTAAATGAATATGTGAAAAAATATCGGGATGATTTCTAATGTGAAGGGTGACGTGCTCATGATCAAGTGGGTCTTTTGTCATTTTAGATGAACGTTTTAGCGTTTTTATATTAAAAACCTGGACATCCATACCATCAGGATAGCTTCGAATATGGGCATTACTTACATAATCTGCATTATTAAATTTAAATATACGAATTGCCTGTTCAATAATTTGTGGGTCAATAATTGGGCAGTCGCCAGTTATTTCAACAATAATATCTGCGTTACATGAATCGCCAGCCTCTATAACTCTTGCCATTACGTCCTCTTCACTACCTCGGTAACACATAACCTCTAATTTTTTTGCTAAAAATTCTAATCTATCGTCTTCTTTGTTTATTGTTGTAGCAATAACAATCTCATTTAGTGATGGAACTTGTTTCAAGCGATTTATCAGATGTTCTATCATTGGCTTACCTAAAACTTCAAGCAAAACTTTGCCAGGAAGTCTGGAGGATGTCATTCTGGCTTCAATTGTGGCGACTATTTTCATATTTACAATATTTTTACGTTGATGTTATGAAAACAAATAGAGCTTATTAAAGTTATGAGTAATTGATGGAAGTAATTTTTGAGTATTATTTTGTAAGGGATTTTCGCCTTTCACTGCAAAATAATTACAGTAATCAGGGCCATCCATTTCAGGCGAGTAAAATCTCAATTCTTCAATACCTAAAGGAGTTATTCTAAAAATCTTAAAATTCAATTTATCTAAGATATGAAAAGTCTCTTTTAGTGAATAATTTCCTATGTGCCATGCCTTTGAGTATTCAAACATCAGAAAGATATTCGGTAAATGAGAAAGCACCTGAGCTGAACCTTTAATGACTTCGAGCTCTAAACCCTCCACATCAATTTTTATAAATATTGCTCTATCTAAATTACTTTCAATTAATTTCAAATAATTATCAAGTAAATCAGTCTCAATTTTAATTTTTCTAACATTAGCGGTAAAGTGCGGCATCATATCATCACGATCAAGTAAGCTCGATGTTGTGTTATCAGAGTCATACAAATTGAAGTCTGAAATTCCCTTCTGGCTACTTAGAGCAATTTGAAAAACTTTACCTCTAACTATTTTTTTATGTAGTATTTCCTGCAAATATGGATTTGGTTCAAAAACAAAAATATTAGATTTTTCATTTTTTGCATGCTTATTCCATTCGTCAATAAAAATGCCATTGTTAGAGCCTATGTCAATAAAAACGTCACTGAATTCACTTAGGATTTTAACTAATGCAAATTCTCCGTTTTTATTTGGATCGCCTTCATTAAATCCATTCATCCGAGCCCATTCTTTTTCTTTATTCCTAGCGCTTATAAACTCTTCAATATCCATAAATCCTCCAAAAAAAACTTATTTTTAATATAAAGTATATCAACCAGAATTGTTATTTAATTTTCCATAAGCTTAATAAAAGAGCACGAATAATTTTATAATTCGCTTTAATAATATTTCCAAATCTTGATTCATCCTCACGATCAAGCACATCAAAATCAAATTGCCCAATAGAATATTTATTTTTTGCTGCGAAAATTACCATTTCAGTGCCGCAAGACTTATAAGAATCGAAATAGCTCATTTTCCTAAAAAGTTTCATCCTGTAAGCTTTCAAACCAGATAATGGATCTTTTATTCCAAAGAAAAAAAATGTATACCATGAAAATATATGCTCAGAAAATCTCTGCTTACTTCTTCGAGCTCCTAAAGCTACATCATGGCCAGTAGAGAGTAAATCTATTAACTTTTTTATTAGCAATGGGTTGTGCTGAGCATCAGCATCGATTGTAATCGCAACATCGGCATTTATTTTTGCTGCATATTTAAATCCAGAATTAATTGCTTCATCGTATCCCAAATTTTTCTTGTGAGATAAAACGACTGCTCCAGCATTTAAAGCTAATTTTGCTGTTTTATCAGAAGAGTTATCATCTATTACAATAGGGATTCCGAAAGGCAAACTCGCTTTTACAACCCCTGCGATTGTTTTTTCTTCGTTAAAGGCTGGAATGACCACTGCTACTCGATATCTGTCCATCGAATACAGTCTCCCTTGATAATTGAATTGGAGATTTTCTTGCCAATAAGCTCTGATAAACGGTATGGTTGGATTCCATCGGGAGGGCAAGGTCTTAAAACTGACAAATCCTCGCGCAACAAAACTCTTCCTTTTTCAAGATTAATTGAAGCGCGAATTGCTCGTCTTTGAAGTATAGCCGTATCTAATTCATTCTCTTCAATTTTTTTTAGGTCTCCACCCAAGGCGTTCTCTAGCTCTCTGGTTCTATCTACCATATCCTTCCATGTTAATGGATCCATTGAAAATTTATGATCTGGACCTTCTCTTGTAACGTCATCTGTAAAATGTTTTTCAATCATCTTTGCACCTAGGGCAACAGCGCCTAAAGCTGTTGCCATTCCTGGGGTGTGATCACTTAAACCAAGAATTACGTTCGGGAAAATTTTTTTATACTTCTGAAGGACGTTGAGATTAATAAATTTAAAATTTTCCAAGCTTGCAGTGTAGTTTGTATTGCATTGCATCAAACAAAGGCTGGTATTGATTCTTAGGCCTGCTTCTACTGCTCTGAGAACGTCATCCATTGAAGATGCGCCAGTTGCAATAATATAAGGCTTATTCCTTGATGCAATATATTCAATCATTTCAATCCATGTTATGTCACCCGAGCCCACTTTGTAAGCGGGGACATAAGGATCAATATGGTCAACGAGATCGAAAGAGTACGGGCTAGTAAAAAAAGTAATTCCTGCTTGATCACATGTCTTTTTCAATATCTCAGTCCAATGTTGACTAATTGATGCATCCCTATAGATATCAAAAACAGATTTTTTCCAATTTGCCTGATGAGATTTTTTATTGCCAAGCGATCTAAATCCATAATCACTAACAATATTTTCAGCAGAAAAATGCTGGAATTTTGCTGCATTAGCTCCTGATTCGGCAGCTAAGAATATTAAGTGCTTAGCGCGCTCTAAATTCCCGTCATGATTCGCAGCAATATCTGCAATAAAATAAGCAGGATAATTAGGTCCAATCTTACAGTTGTCGATTTCAAAAAAAATATTTTCTTTTTTCATAAATAATCCTTAGCTACATCTTCTATAAGCTCATTTAAATCTGGCAATTTAATATTTAAATCTTTTTCAAACTTACTGCAATCCATACGCATATCTAAAGGTCTAATCACAGTAGACGAGGTATTGATATAATTAACTCGCCGTATCTTATCTACTGCAAGATTAAGATAGCTTGCAAAGCTTAAGGTAAAATCTGCTTTGGACATACCGTTACGACTTCCTAAGTTGTATACGCCAAAAAGGTTATTTTCAATTGCTAAAAGTACATATTTAATAAGCTCCTTGATCGACAAGGGGTTAAAAAATACGTCGTCGTAGGTATTTATAAATTCGTAATTTTTTAACGATTCAAAAATCCAATCTGTAAAGCTTTTTCGAGAGATAGATTCACTTTTCCCAAAAAAATTGGTTCTAAGTATAAGACTTTTAACTCTCTTTGCAGCTAGCTCTCCAGCATATTTAGAAAAGGCATAATTATTTTTTATATTAATATTTGTTTCTGGATTTAAAAGTTTGCCGTCATAAAGATGATCGGTAGAGAATTGAATAAGATAACTGTTATTTTTTCTATATAAGATCCAATTAGAGATATTTTCAACTATTTTAGTATTTATAGAATAGGCTAAATTAATCGATTTTTCACATAACTCCACATCAGTTAAAGCGGCTAAATTAATAATAATATCAGGGTTAATTTGATCAAGAATTTCAAAAGTCTTAATTTCATCAGAAAGGTCTGACATATAAGTCTTAGCATGTGCTTTTGAATGTAAAAAAACTATGTAGTTATATTTCTTTAATATTAAAATTAAAGACGATCCAAAAAGTCCTGTTGAACCTGTTACCAGAATTTTCTTCAATTAAACCTCCCAAGCCTCAGAACCATATTCTAATAATTTGAATAGTTTTTAATTGAGTCTCGAGAATAAGTAACCCATCCATAGTACCTCGCGATCATAGAAAAAAATAACCACAAAATAATATAAATCTTGAATTGCCGAGCAGCTATGATCGAATAATTAAAAGTTTGTCTCAAAGGATGGCTGATTGATAAAATTTTCCTATAAAAAGTCCAGTTTGATTTACATTCATTATAAAAACAACTATCGCCAGTTCCATAGAATTTAAACCTATTCCAAATAGCAGTCATAGACCAATTATTTTTTTCGTAAATTGTGATTGGAACAATCCCCAATTTATACTTATATTTTTTTAGTTGCTCACAAAGATATGTATCATCAGCCCCGCCAAAATCCTTAGCTGAGAATTGAACTTTATTGAAAATTAGACGATCATATAAATTTGGCGTTCCTGGAACATCAGTTTTACCAGGCTTTCCCATATTACACTGCCACCTAAAATCCATACCTTTGTCCCAGAAATTTTTAGGGCTATATACTCTGGTACATGCTGACGCTACATCAAATTTCCATTTCGATTTTAATAAAATAAAGTTATTAATGAAGTTACTTTGTAAGATGTTATCTGGGCCGCAAAAAATAATTAAAGGTAATTTAGTTCTTTCAACACCAATTTTCCTTGCATAAGACAAACCCTTACCATTGTCTGAAATAAATCTTACATTCATTTGCTTTACAATATTTAAAGTATTATCGCTTGAGTTTCCGTCAACAATTAAAATTTCACCTGGCTTATTTTTTAATACAGATTCAAGGCATTTTTTAATATCAGCTTCTGCATTTCTGGTGCAGATAATCACAGATACATCTTTGGATGTAAATTTATTTTTTTTATTAGTATTATTCATTTTTTAATTCAGTCGCTTAAACCCAGAATGACAAACCGGTCCCTTTAATATGTCTTTAAAATTTTTTCCTTCTTCGAATGACCTTATTAACAGGAATACTTTATCTAATTCTTCAAAATATTTGTCAATAATTTCTTGTGAATGTTCTATACAAGTGTATACAGAGTTTCCAGCAAGAAATCCTTTGTAAAGCATTTCTTGCGTAACTAAAGTTTTATAAGATAAGTTATTTGGACTTTTAAAGCTAAATCCAGCCAAAGACGGCAAACCCCATTGTTCTATTTCAATTGCATGTTTATCTGCTAAATCCTGCCAGCCTTTTTTAATTTTCAGCCCCGTTGTCGTAATCACTTCCCATGATTTAAGCCTTTCCATTACTTTTAAGGTTGCTAAAGCTGCGCTTGGTCCAATACGCTCAGTCCAAAAAGTACTACTAATGAAGGTTGATTGAGCAGCCTCCATTACCTCCCTTTTTCCTATAGTAGCTGTTATAGCATAACCATTTCCTAAAGCCTTACCAAACATTACCATATCTGGCTCAACATTATATTTTTTGTGAAGACCTCCAAATGTTTCTCTAAAACCAGATGTGCACTCATCAAAAATTAAAACAATATTGCGATCGGTGGCTAATTTACGCACCTTTTGAAGAAAATTATCTTTTGGTGCTTGATTTCGAACAACTTCCATTTTAATAACACCAATATCTTCTGAAACAACTAATTTCTCAAGCTCGTCATAATCGTTATATTTAAAAGGAAAAACTGTTCCCTTGAGATTTCTAGGAACGCCGTTGGGCTGAAGTCCGGGCAATAGATGTCCGTCTAATGTTGCATCATCACCTAAATTGGCTGATAAATACCAATCATGCCAACCATGATAACCACAAATTGCAACTTTATCTTTTCCGGAAGCTGCGCGCGCAATTCTAATTGCAATAGCATTTGCTTCTCCACCAGATCTAGCTAAGCGCCCCATATCGGCCCATGGATGCATCTCTATTAATTTTTCAATTAAATAAACCTCTTCAGGACAATTGAATGTCGACATATTGCCAGCATCAATTGTCTTTCTAACTGCTGCATCTACTTCATCATGTCCATAGCCTAAGGTATTGGTTCCAATACCCATGATTGACATATCAATATATTCATTACCATCCAAATCCCAGACTTTGCAGCCTTTAGATTTGCTAAAATAAGCAGGCCATAAATCAGGAAGAAACATTTCTGCGCGTTTTGATAGCAGCATATTGCCTCCAGGGATAATTTTTTTTGCTCGCTTCCAAAGCTTTTGTCCCGTTCCCATTACCGCCCCTTCATTTCTATTTATATGCTCATTTAATTTAAATAAATCAGGCTTTTCTAATTGCAAATTAAGAACCTCGGTCCAGCTAAAATCAATTCGAGGGTAAAAATAATCAAAAACTTTTTCTATCACATAAAAATCATCTAATTCGTCAACAGTCCAGCGAAGATTTGATAAATCTTCGGTGTTTTTAAGGGTCTTTATTTTAAATTTGCCTGGTTTACGTAGGAATGGAGTGACATGCTCCCTATCAAATTTATCTTTTGTTGAGTTGTGAGCAAATTCTAATGCTGCAATAGTAAAAACTTCAATATCCAAACCATCAGGGTAAGTTGGCGGATAATTATTACAAAGATAATCCAGTTTTGAGGACCTAAAATTTAAAATACAATCGTCAACTAGGGTAGCATCGACGAGAGGGCAGTCGCCCGTAATGCGAACGACAACATCTGTATTATGCTTTTTAGCCACATAAAGATAACGATCAAGCACATCATCTTCAGAGCCTTGTTCGCAGTCAAAACCAGCCTGCTGAATAAAGTTCACTAAAGGCAAATTACCCTCATTTGTCGATGTAGCTACAACAATCTGATTTATTTCTTTTGATTTTGACAGGCGCTCTAAAAGCAATTGAATCATTGGTTTGCCATTAATAAGCTTCATCACTTTGTTTGGTAAACGCGTAGAACCCATTCGAGCCTGAACGATAGCGACAATTTTCATAATTTAGGCCAATTAGAAGGATTAATTAAGGCTTCATCATTAGATTCAATGTTTGGCCATTGTTTTATAGCTTCATTAGAAACACCATTAAATATTTGCCTTAACTGTGAACTATTATCTACGCCAATTATTAATCTATCTATCTCCGGAAATGAAAGCGCAAAAGAAGTGCATGCATCAATTGGAGAGAGATTCGAATCTCTAAGCCATGAGAACCAATTTTTCCATAGCGGGTGCCATTTTGAAAAATATTTTGGTATTTTATTCTCTTCTAGCAATAATAATCCTTGCAAAAAAATTGATCTAATATGTATTTCAATACCCAAGCTTCTAAGTTTAGCTAACCAGCCTGATCTTAAAAGGCGCTGATCGATCAAATTAAAAGGTGCTTGAATAATGTCTATTGAATATGAATTCAAAATGGCGCTTAAATAGGAAGGCGAATATATTGATACGCCAATTTTATTGATTAAATTTTCTTCTTGTAATTTTTTTAGCGTCAAATAAATTTCTGGCCCATTCTTTTCAAGCAAAGATTGTGGATGATGAAGTAACAAAGCATAAACCCTGTTTACATTGAGCTGAGAAAATGAATGTGTAACCTGTTCTCGAATCCATTTATCGATATCAGAACAATTAATTGGCACCAATGGTAACTTAGTTACAACTTTATATTTATCAACGCCCAAAAAACCTAAGGACTTTTCACTATCACCATAGGCCATCGCCGTATCAAGAGTGTCTATTTGCTTTAATTTACATACATCTAAAATTCGCTTAGCTTCATTCAATTCGATTTTACCTTCTTTATTAGCTATGCCATATGGCATTCCAAATTGAGCTGTTCCAAGTGCGATACGATTCATAAGGATAGTTAATTTAAAAAGATTGTGAGATGAATTAAATTTCACCTATCTTATTTTGATTATTAGCTAACCAATTTTTTAATGATTCAATAGTCATCCATTCTTTATTGTTATCAGAAGAATAAGTAAAATCAGGCATTACAAGTCTGCCATTATTTATACGCGCTGGATCATCACTCCAACTATGAATTGAAGGAAGAATTTTGTAGTAATTATCATACTCATAAGTATATGGGGCATCTTCAGAGCCTATCATTTGCTCATGCAGTTTTTCTCCTGGACGTATACCAACAATCTTATGCTCAGCTTTAGGAGCAATGGCTAAAGCAATATCAATTATTTTCATTGAGGGTATTTTCCTTACGTAGATTTCGCCACCTACCATATCGTTGAAAGCATGCCAAACAAGATCCACACCCTCTTCAAGACTAATCATAAAACGGGTCATACGTTTATCAGTGATAGGCAATTCATTTTTATTCAATAAGGAAATAAAAAAAGGAATGATTGATCCCCTAGAACCCATAACATTGCCATATCTAACAACAGAAAATCTAGTATCGTTGTTGCCAGAGTAAGAATTACCTGCAATAAATAGTTTGTCTGATGTTAATTTGGTTGCTCCATAGAGATTAGCTGGACTGCTGGCTTTATCTGTTGAAAGGGCTATAACCCTCTTAACTCCTTTGTCAATACAAGCATCAATTAAATTCATTGCACCAAAGACATTAGTCTTTACACATTCAAAAGGATTATATTCTGCTGTTGGAACGATCTTAGTTGCTGCAGCATGAACTACATAATCTACACCGCTTAAAGCTCTTGCAAGACGATCTTTATCTCGAACATCGCCAATAAAAAATCGGACACGTTGGTCTTGACCGTAAATTTTAGCCATTTCCCATTGCTTCATTTCATCACGTGAATATATGATTAATTTTCGCGGATTATATTTAGCTAAGGTCATTGGCACAAAACTATGGCCAAATGAACCTGTACCGCCTGTAATAAGAATTGAAGAATTTTTAAGCATAGAAACTATCCCTAGGTTTTATAAATTAGATTTTCATGAGCATTAGTTTATTTAATAGCCCCATTAGATAACTCAACTATTTTGTTACAATTATTTAAAGTGCTAGTTCGATGCGCGATAATAAGCAGAGTCAAATGCTTGCTAAGATTCTCTATAGCCTTCATAACTGCAAGTTCAGTCTTATGATCTAATGCACTTGTTGCTTCATCAAAAATGATGACATCAGCATTTTTATAAAGTGCGCGAGCTATACCAATTCTTTGGCGCTGGCCACCAGAGAGACGAATTCCTCTTTCGCCAACCAAAGTAGCATACTTTTTAGGCCAGCTCTCTATGTCTTTAGAAATTTGAGCTTGGTTAGCAGCCTCTTTTACACGCGCAAAATCAATTTCCTGTTTTGGAATCCCAAAAGCTATATTTTCTTCGATCGTGCTATCAGATAGAAAAATATTCTGAGGAACATGCGCAATGTGTTTTTGCCAAGATCTACAATTTCTAGAATTTATAACCTTGCCATCGATAAGTAACTTCCCGCTTGTGGGTGACAAAAGACCCATAATAATATCAATTAAAGTGCTTTTCCCAGCGCCAGTTCTTCCAATAAAACCTACTCGACTTCCTTTTTTAATATTTAAATTAAGATTTTTTAAGACACTTGAGGAATTAGAAGTGTAACGAAAACTTACATTACTAAGTGTTATAGATTTATTAAAAGGAATCGTTTTGACATTTAATGCGTTGAAAGATCCTGAAATCGGTTGATCAAGGAGATTAAGGGTATCAATTAATGATGCCCGGCCGCTTTGCATTGCAGCCCAGGCTGAAAAAGACTGCTGCAAAATAGGAAGCAATCTCTGCGCTCCAAATGCAAAAGCGCCCAAGGTAGGAATAGCTTTTGTTAAGCCATTCGCCTGTTGCGTTAATAGATAGGCTAAGAATGCAATTAAAACCATGCCTAGGGCTTCTAAAAAATAACGCGGGGATGAGGCAATAAATAAATTAATGCCCTGTGCCTGCCTTAAAGGCGAATCAATTTGTTTGTATGTTTGACAATAAGCCTTTTGGCTGCCGTCAATAAGAACATCACGAATACCACCGAGACCTTCTTGAAGCGATTTAATAAGATGTGATGATTTTTGAGCCATGACTTCACTATTTATTAACAACTGGTTTCTTGCAAAGTACATGATCACAATATAAATAAAGCCAAATCCAAAGAAAGAAGTTAATGCAATAACTGGATTTACGAGTAGCAAAATAAAAATTATTGCTACCATCATAATTAAAGAGCTGGTGATAGTTAATGTTGGGACGATTGAATTATAAATAACAATGTTTGATTTTCCAGAAATACCGTCGATGATTTCACTACTGTTTCTTGAACAATGCACCTTGTAAGGTTGATATAAAGTTCTGCGATAAATTTCATTACTAATATCAGCACCAGCTAAAAAAGACAATCTTGAAGAATGCCAAAGCATAAAAATTCTAGCTGCAGCTGCAATGATTGCAGTTAATGCAAACAATAGAGTAAAAAAAAGAACTAACTCAGCTGATGTCTCGATATGAAAAAATTCAATTGCAAATTGAAAGCGAGGGTTTGTGAAAATCTGATCTGGGGTAGTTAAAATACCCAAAAATGGAATAACGGATCCAATACTTATAATTTCTGCAAAAGAAACAAATACCATTAAGAATAAAAGCCCTATAAATTGAATTCGGCGCTTTCTATCAAAATGAAGCCATAAGCGAAATAAAAGTTGAGTCATTAAATTGTTAATTATTCATTTAAATACTATTTTTTTAAAATCTTCATATGATCTTTGAAGGCCGTCTTTTAAGCTTGTCTTTGCCTTCCATCCAAGGCTATTTAATTTAGAAGAACTCATTAATTTTCGCATGGTGCCATTTGGTTTAGTTTTATCAAAAGAAATTTCTCCAGAAAAACCAACAATTTCTTTTATTAAGCAGGCTAAATCTATTATGGATAAATCATCATTACTACCTAGATTTAGAGCGGGCGGTAAACCTGCGTTCCTATCTTGGGCTAGCAGAGAATTAAAAATATTTTCGTCAAGATTCATTATAAAAATACAAGCTTCTGCCATATCATCAATATATAAAAATTCTCGTCTTGGCGTGCCATCACCCCATAAAGTTACAACGTCTTTTTTGTTGATTTTTGCTTCATGAAATTTTCTAATCATGGCAGGAATAACATGGCTATTTTCTGGGTGATAGCTATCGCCGGTTCCATACAAATTGGTAGGCATGACAGATAAATATTGTGTTTGATATTGCCGATTGTAGCTCCAACACATTTCAATACCTGCTATTTTTGCTATTGCATAAGGTCTATTGGTTGCTTCCAGTGTTCCGCTCAGTAAATATTCTTCTTTAATGGGTTGAGGGCACTCTTTAGGATATATACAACTTGAACCTAAAAACAAAAGTCTTTTAACACCAGACAGGTATGATTGATGAATTATATTTGTTTGAATACATAAATTTGAGAAAATAAATTCTGCAGGATATGAGTTATTAGAATGAATGCCGCCTACCTTGGCTGCAGCTAATATGACATATTCAGGTTTTTCTTTTTGAAAAAAATTAGCGACTTCCTTTTGGTTGGTAAGATCAAGCTCACTATGGGTTTTTTTAAGTATGTTAATAAACCCTTCAGATTGCAGCTCACGCAATAAAGCCGATCCTACTAATCCCGTATGACCAGCAATATAAATTTTTGAATTTAAGTTCATTTTTTATTCGTTATAATCCATGGCTTGGTAGCCATGTTTTTTTATTAAATCGTCTCGTTGTGCAGACTTAAAATCCTCTTTAATCATCTCGGACACAAGCTCTTGAAATGTAACTTTTGGTGTCCACTGTAATTTTTCTTTAGCTTTTGAAGGATCTCCTAACAAGGTTTCCACTTCGGATGGCCTAAAATATCTAGGATCAACAAAAATAATTGGTTTTGAAGAGTTTTCTAAATACCCTTTTTCGCTGACTCCCTCCCCCTTCCAGATTATGTTCATATCAAGCTCTTTTGCCGCTAAATTAACAAAATCTCGAACACTGTGTTGTTCGCCTGTTGCTATAACAAAGTCTTCAGGTTCTTTTTGTTGAAGCATAAGCCATTGAGCCTCAACATAATCTTTAGCATGTCCCCAATCTCTAAGTGAATTTAAATTGCCTAAATATAAAGAATCTTGAAGTCCTAATTTAATACGGGCTAAAGCGCGAGTAATTTTTCTTGTAACGAATGTTTCGCCGCGAAGAGGCGACTCATGGTTAAATAAAATTCCATTACAAGCATAAATTCCATATGCTTCTCTATAATTTACACATATCCAGTAAGCATAAAGTTTAGCTACTGCGTAAGGGCTTCTTGGATAGAATGGTGTTGTCTCTTTTTGGGGGGTCTCTTGCACCAAACCATAAAGTTCTGAGGTAGAGGCTTGATAGAATTTTGTTTTTTTCTCTAAACGCAAAATTCGAATAGCTTCTAAAATTCTAAGTGTGCCCATTCCATCAACATTCGCAGTATATTCCGGTGTTTCAAAACTGACTGCCACATGACTCATAGCGGCCAAATTATAAATCTCATCAGGCTGTGTCTCTTGAATTATGCGAATAAGATTGGTTGAATCGGTTAAATCACCATAATGTAAAATAAATTTTTTATTATTAACATGGGGATCTTGATAGAGATGGTCAATTCGATCGGTATTAAATAAGGAAGCTCGACGCTTAACTCCATGGACAATATAACCCTTATTTAATAAAAATTCGGCTAGATAAGCGCCGTCTTGTCCTGTAATGCCTGTTATTAAAGCAACTTTACTCATATTATTTGACCCTTCCGTAATTGTCTTCAAAGCGCTCAATATCATCTTCGCCTAAATAAACTCCCGATTGCACTTCGATAACTTCTAAAATATCTTTGCCTGGATTGGAAAGTTTGTGTTTCATACCTAGGGGAATATATGTTGACTCATTTTCTTTAAGCACTAAGGTTTTGTCACCACAAATGATCTTTGCAATACCTTTAACTACAACCCAATGTTCGGCTCGATTCTTGTGACTTTGAAGGCTTAGGCTCGCACCAGGATTAACTTGAATACGTTTTACTTTAAATCGATCCCCGTAATCCAGTGTATCAAACCAACCCCACGGACGAGTTACTTTTCTATGGGACTTATGTTCGTATCTTTTTTTTCTCGCCAACTCTTCAACTATTGGTTTAATGGCTTGAGATTGATTTTTATTAATTACAAGAACTGAATCAGCAGTTTCAATAACTATAGTATCTTTAAGGCCTGAAGCAACTATCAAGCGACTAGTTGAATAAATCAATGAGTTTTTAGTATCATTTATTGCAACATCACCTCTAATTACGTTGCCTTCATTATTCTTTACACTTACATCCCATAGAGCTTCCCAGGACCCTAAATCACTCCATCCAGCGTCCAACGTTATTAGCTTAAATGGGAAAGTGTTGACTAACTTTTCCATAACAGCATAATCGATAGACTCACTTGGAATTGCTGCAAATAACTCTGTATTGGGACGAATAAATTGATTATCTTCGGTATGTTGATCAAATGATTTTTGTGTAGCCTTCAGAATATCTGGTCTAAATTTATTTAATGCCTCAAGCCATAAACTTGCTTTCATGATAAACATGCCACTATTCCATGAATATTGCCCACTCTCCAAATAAATTTTTGCATTGTTTACACTAGGTTTTTCTTTGAACTCTAATACTTTGAATATGTTGTTCTTTATATGTTCTTGCTTGATATAACCAAAACCAGTTTCTGGGCGGCTAGGTTTAATTCCCAAAACAACTATTGAACCATTATTAGCAACATCAATAGCAGTAGATACTGCACTTTGAAAAGCTTTATTGTTTTTTATTATATGGTCTGCAGGAGTTACCAATAAAATTGGATCTTCTCCATTTGACAAAGCTTTTAAAGCTGCCAAGGTTAGTGCTGGAGCAGTGTTTTTTCCTGATGGCTCCAAAAGCAATTTGTAATCATTAATTTTTATATTTTTTAATTGCTCTAAAGCTAAAAAGCGATGCTCTTCATTAGTAACAACGAGGGTTTCATTTAAATAAAACTTGGAGTTTAATTGCCGCAATCTTAGACAAGTTTCTTGAAATAAACTTAACTCACCTGAAATATCTAAAAATTGTTTAGGAAAGTCATTTCGCGATACAGGCCAAAGTCTCGAACCACTGCCACCGCATAAAACGACAGGTGAAATTGAAAGGTTTTTCATCTTAAATATCTTTGTCTTAGATTAAGGTTTTTTAAAGCACTCATAACTTACCCCTAAAATCTTTTTGGACTGTATCTATTTCAATTTTTAAATCTTGATATTCTTTTAATTTTCTTTTTAGAAAATCAGCAGTTAATAAAGTTTTTTGTTGAATTCCTTTAGGCGTAACAATATAAAAATAACCTAACTTATTATGGCTATTTTGAAAGTTATTAATTTTTAAATGGCCGACTTTAATTAATTCTTTAAGGCAATAATTAGCAGCCCCTAGACTTACACCTACTTTTTTCGCTAATGCTCGCTGAGTCAAATACGGATCATTAGCTAAATTGCTCAGCATTCTAAAATGAGTATCAGGATGAATTTCTGCGCTTTTAGTATTTTTTTTCATATTCATTGGTATTGGTTTAAGCATTAATTAATCTTATGTTCAATATTGAACAAGTATAAAAGGCTTTATATATATGTCAATTAAAAAGATTGAAGTTTTGAGTGCGTAAATAAAGATAAAAAAACCACTCATCGTAGTGGCTTTTTTATTATCTGTTAGTTTTTGTGGGTATAAAAAACCACCTCTCGGTGGCTTCTTACTCTAACTAGGAAGTGGTGGAGCTGGGGGGAATCGAACCCCCGTCCGTAAGCCCTCTACAGAGAGTTCTACATGTTTAGCTGTCGTTGTTTTTATTTAACGGCTCAATCACCAACG
>Ga0214919_10003049_pt1 | contig 25740 bp, 18 predicted proteins | sample LL1503_MetaG_FD_177994 | JGI IMG/M metagenome (GOLD analysis project Ga0214919, IMG submission 177994) | Freshwater microbial communities from Lake Lanier, Atlanta, Georgia, United States - LL-1503 | ecosystem: Environmental > Aquatic > Freshwater > Lake | place: USA: Georgia | collected... | reverse complement strand
TATAAAATAAAATTATATCAATATTATCTTTTTTATTATAATAATAAATATTATTAATTATTGATTTTATTTTTGTTATAATTAAATATGATTTATTTTTATAATAATTATTATTTATTATAAAATTATTAAAATTTAAAGATGTTAAATTTGTTTGATTTAATTGAGATAATAGTTTAATATTATAATCTTTACGTAAAACAATATTAGAATAAGCCTGTGTATATGTTGAATTTAAAAATTCACTATTACATATTTTATTTTTTTTATCATTAGAAAATAAAATATAATTATATAATATATTTTGATTTACTATGTTAAATTTATTATAATTATAATTAAATAAATATTTATATTTTAAATAATATTTATCATCTAAAATTTTTATCATTTTTTATTCTTTAATATATATTAATATGTTTTTATTAAACTAAAATTAGTATCTTTATAATAATTAGTATTTATAATTAAATTATTTATTAATTCATGTAAAAACATATCTTGTATTATAAATGACCCAAATTCACTATCATTATATATTCTATTATAATTTATATTATGTTTTATATCTTGTTTTTTTATTATATGAAAATGTAAGCAGTAAAATATTGTTGTAATAGTAGAATGTAAAAAACATATACAATTATAACTATCATATTTTTTTTTAAAAGCATTTAACATAACTAAACTACTACCATCTAAATCCATAAAATTACCAATATATTTATTATTTTTATTATTTGAATATTTATTAGGAACTATATATACAGTTATTTTATTAGCACTATCGTCAAGTGATTCAATAAAATCATATCCACATTCTTCTAAATCATAAAAAATACAATTTATTTTAATATCTGGACACTTATTTGTTATACAATTCCAAAAATTTGATGAATCTTCTTCATATGATAACTCTTTACAATTTGTTTGTGTTTTATTAGCTGAAAATAACTGTAATCCTTCCGTATAAGTATTACTATCTAAAAAACTTTGAACTAATATTGGTTTGTAATTTGTTGTATTATATAAATTATATATATTTTTCATTACTAATCCTAAATATCCTTCTAGTAAAGTTTTATCTATTAAATCTGTATCATAATAATATGAAGTATCTATATCACCTGTATTAGTATCATATTTCATATTATTATATAATTTTTTCATAATTATAGGATTATATAAAAAACATAAATTCATATCTTTATCATTTAATTTTTGATGTCTAATAACTCTAAATAATTTATATTTATCATTTTTATTAAATGATATTGTATTACTAAATAAATTATTATTTAATAAATAATGTAATTTTTCTATAATTAAATCAATATTACTACTCATAATTGATGTAATTACTAATTTATAAAATTCATTATTATATTTATAAATAATTGTATATTCTTGTATACTACTTTTAAACATTAAAATTATAATCATCCCTAATATAATTGTATTAGTTAATTTAATTTGTAATGTAATTGAAACTAAATTATTACTTATTGTATTTGTTGTATTTATTGTATTTGTTGTATTTGTTGTATTTGTTGTATTTGTTGTATTTGTTGTTTTATAATAGTTTTTGTGTTGTTGTGTTAATCTTTTATTAGTTTTAGATTGTATTTTTTTATTTTTGAATTGTTCATATAAACAAAAAACATAATCACTTCTTGAATTATCAAATAAAGATAAACACTCTTGTATGTTTATAAAGTCATTAGTTTTTGATTTATTAGTATTTAATATATCTATTTTTAGACTTAATTTATATTCTCTTATATCATATATTAATTTTAAAACTTTCCAATATGGTTTTAATTTTTCTGATAATATTCCACTATTATATATTAATTCTTCTAATGTAATACTATTTTTATAAGTATGTGCTTTATTTGATAAATTACTCATAGTATTAGTAAATTGTGTTTCTATATGAAAAAATTTACCAAATATATATCGTGAATAATATAATTTATATTGGTTTTCGTATGTATTTTTTTTAATATATTCGTCAGGAGATAAAATATTAAATATATACGATAAATTATGTTTAATTAATATTTCTATTTGTTCTAATATAGGTTTATATTCGGGTAATAATTGTTTTATATTAAATATGAATGGTGTTAATATTTCTTTATTATTTTTATCAATATTTTTTTTAAAAACTAAAAATACATATTTAATTTGTGTTATAATTTTTGACATATATTGTTTTGCAAGTTTATTATAATAAATTTTAAAATTATTTTTAAATATTGCAATTTTGTTCTCAAATTCATTAGGTGTTGTATAAATAGATTTGTATGTTTGTTCTAAATATTGTATTACTTTTTCTCGAGGTTTTAGATATAATTCAAATAAATTAGTTATATCATTTGTATTTAATTTATTATCTTTTTTAAAAAAATTAAATAATTCCATAAATACTTTACAATTATTATCTCTCTGATCTTGATGAACTTTATCTAACATTGATTTTATTTTTTTATCTTGCAAAAGATTTAATATTATTTGCTTCATATTTTTATCTGGATAACCACAAATTACATAGTTTTCAAATTCTTCTACAATTAAATAGTGTTCATCTAATCCAGATAAATCACATTCATATTCTTCTCCTATTTTAGTTTTTAATTCTTGTGCTGTTAATCTATTATCTTCTGTTTTAATTTTTAAATATTGTTCTAACCATAAAGCATTTTGCATAGCCCAACTAATATCTTCAGTTATTACATTTTTATTACTACCAATTTTATCATCTTTATCTTCTATATTAACATATGCTCTATATTTAACTTGACCTTCTATTTTTTGTTTTTCTTTTTCATCAATTGGTTTTACACCTTCTAACAATGTTCTCATTTCTTCTTGTTTCTTAATAAATAATTCTTCATTAGACATCTTTACATCTCCTTTTTTTTTAGGTTTTGAATTTTCTAAATTAGTAATTTCATCTTTATTTTTTACTTTATCTAATTTACTAATCTTTATATCTATTGTTTCTATTTCAGTATCAAATGTTTTTTTATCAATATATCTGCCATCATTTTGTGTTTCTATCAAATCAAATAGTTTATCATCATCATCAAAGTTTTCTTCATAAACACTAACCCAATTTGCATATGTTCTACTTGTATAACTAAATCCAGTTCCTGCAGGTTTTTCAGTAATGACGAGTGATGGAAAATCTACAAATCCTAAATATGAATTGCCATTAGTATCATTACTAATTGCTATTTTACCAGTATTTACTGCTAATTGCATAATATCTACACTTAATTCTAAAGGTGTAATTTCATAAAATTTACCAATATCTTTAAATTTTTTATCATCATTATATTCTATACTAATACTTTGATTAGTAGGTGCATATACTTTAAATACTTCTGTAGGATTTATATCATTTATATCTTTAGCAACTTCATCTTTTTTTAAATATAATACTGAATTATTTTCTTTATATGCTGGATTAATTGGATTTGTTTTATCATAAGAATATTTAAATTTTCTAAAAATTTTACTAATATAGTCTTTAACTTCTTCTAATTTACTAAATTCATATTTTTTAATTAATCCATCTATTAATTGTTGTCTTACAGAGACTTTTTTCAAAGAAAAATTAAATCTATGTTTTTCATTTAATTGTGAAGAGTTTCTCAAATTACGTTCTATTCCATTTTTAATTCTACTTAGACTATTTATACTACCCCCACTAAACATTTTCCTACTAAATTTATTTTTTTTATTCTTTAACTTACGACTATGATTTTTCATATTAGTTTTCATATTAGTTTTTGTTTTCATTTTTATATATATTTATTATACTTTATAGTATATAAATATTTTAATAAAATACAAAAAACACAAAATATAATTTAAGTAGAAATCTATAATCTACTCCCAATAAATTTTTCCATCATATTTTCAAAATATTTTTTATCATCCAGAAACATTTGCCTTCCATTTTTACCCCATTTTCTCAATTCATTTTTATGTTTAATACACCATATAATACTATCACGTAATTCATCAATATCTGGATATGATTCATAAAAATTAAATTTAGTTTCTTTGTAATAGCCAGTTCTATTTTTAAATTTATTTTTTTTCTTTAAGACTATACCATTACTTCTACTACCATTACTCCCACTACCATTCTTGTTATCTTTATCAATGACCAATTCATTCATAGGTGGATAATCCATAGTAATAATAAATTTTTTCATATATCTGGCTTCATTAATATAGTGTCCATAACCTTCTTTATTACTAATACAAATTGCAACATTTGCTTTGGTAATAATATCGATGTAATTATTAAATGGTTCAATTGGTTTGAAATGAATAGTCATATTTTTATAAGTAGCAGTATTTGTTTTATGATTAATATTAACATCAGGGTCTTTTTCAATATCATAATGATACCATTGTTTTAATCCCGAAAAAAACCATTTAGAACAGTGTTCATAACAAGTTATTACTAATTTAATATCTGGGTCGATATCTAAAAAACCTTTATTCTTTACCCAGCAATTAACTAAATCAGGAGTATTTTTAAATCCAGATTTACCTGCTAAATGTATAAATAGATTAGGGTCTATTGTATTATTACTATCATTAATTTTATCATCAATAGTAGATGTAAATTTAGTGTAGATAGTTTGATAATGATATATACGTCTATCTTTTTTATTATTTTTCTGTTCATTTTTTATAAAATTAAAAAATTTATAACATATTTCTGTTTTACATAATATAAAATCTATACTTTTCAATTCATCATATCTATTATATGTATATACTTTACTTTGTTTTTTATTATCTTCTTTAGTATCAATAAATAATTCATTATTTGGCATAAAAAGATTAGTTTTAGATGGGAAAATAGTTTTGCATTTAAATGGTAATAGTTCTAGAAATAGATTAACATCATAATAGGGTTCTTTTGATTTTGTGATATTATGTAATACAGAGTCTATTAATTTAAAATCTACTTTATATCCTTGTTTGAGAAATTCATTTTTGTATATAGTAGCATCATTTACTAAACTAGGCGAATGAGAGAATATAATACGTAATGTTTTTTGTTTTGATGAACTGTGCTTTTTAGTTAGTATTTTAGTTTTGTTTCTAGAACCATATTTAGTTTTCTCTTTAGTTTTCTTTTTAGTTTTACTAATAGTCATTTATAAATTAATATTAGTAATATTGTAAGATTTCTTATTTAAATTATAGTAATATATAAAAATCTAAAAAATAAAAATAAAATAAATCAATTCAAGTAATTTAATACAAAGTCTTTATCTTATCTATCATCGTATTAGTATCAATATAAATATTAGTCAAATTAATAGGATTATAATCTTTATCACCAGGATTTTTGAAATATCCATTAGCATCTTCAATCAATATTTCCTTATAACCTATACCAAATAATTGAGATAAATTATAATAATCCGCTTTATGATAAATAAGTTTTTTATTTTTTTTATCATAATAACGTAAATTGCTTATAGTATGACAATCTTCTTTATAACCATATTTACCTGATAAATGACCATTGCAAATTGGATTACAATACCAATACTTTCTAAAACTTACTTCCATAATAGTAGCGTTTTGTGGTAAAAGTATTAAATTAGTGAAAGCTGCACCATGACAAGCAATTAATATTTTTACATCTTTTAGAAATTCTGCTTGTTCTTCAAAAGTAGAATTATCAAAATTGGCAATTTTGAATGATATATTTATTTTTTTCAGTTCTTTAATTAATATATTCTGGATAAGTTCTTTTGTTTTATAATCATATAAAATTCTATTTTTAGTTCTATATATAAATGCTACAGTGTTACCTTTGATATTATTTTTCATTTGAACATTTGCTTTAATAATATTTGCCATATTGATATAATTCTGAGATTTCGGTTGTTTAATAAATTTAAAGGATTCATTTAAAAATTTATAGTATTTAGTATTTAATATTTCTTTGATGATAAAATTTTTATTTAAGTCTTTAAAATTTTTACTAGATGGTAAATTATGAATATATACATCTTTATAAATAGATTTTAATAGTGATAATCTCCAATTATTTATATTATTATTTACATAATTTTTTAAAACTATAATAGTATCTAGATTACCTTTTGATTTATTCCATATTGCCATTATTTCACAAGCAAATATATGATAAATATTAGAATTATCATTAAAATAGGATACAATAATATTCCTTTTTGTTTCATTATCTATTTTATTTGTATTACTATTACTGTTACTGTTACTGTTACGGTCTAGAACCACTTTACTAAAATTTGTTTTAAAATTGTTATAATCTTTTTGCGATTGTATGAATGCATTTTCACCTAATTTTCTTTTTGATTCTAGAGACATATTTAATATTCTATTAATACTATTATATAAATCATTTTGTGATGTTTTATAAGTTCCATATAAAAATTTATTGTAATCTGTATTCTTTGTAAAATATTGCGTCCAATTATCAGGTAATAAATGCTTCATTTTAGGACCAGGTGTAGCATTAACTAATATACCTGTTTCTCCATTTTTAACTAATTCATTCATTGGTGGTGCATCTAGAGTCAGTACGACTGATTTAGTGCGACGACCTTCATCTATATATTGTCCCCAACCTTCAATTAAACTGGGGCACATATGAACTTCTGCAACAGATTGTAAAAATTGTATAACATTATAATCTAATACAGATCCGCAGAAATAGATAGAACAACCAGAATATATAGTTTCAAACTGTGGTAGTTTAGTATCTTTATTATTAGTGATCTTTAACCATTCTTCCCACTTATGTAATAGTGATTCTGGCAATTGTTTTACTTTCGGTTTTAATGATTTCCAGTATTTGAATAAATTAGTATTACCTCCAGATTTATTATTTGCTGTAATTATTAATGTTTCTTTGATATTTTTGTTTATCCAAGTATCTATTAATGTTCTTGTTCCTTTTAATGGACTTGAACCAACAATATGTATGAATAAATTTGGTATTTTATCTATTTTGCTAATTCCATCATTTCCATCAATATATTTAAATTTCTTATTATTACCAAAACCTACATATTTAGCATTAGTAATTCCTAATTTATGTAAAGTTTTAAGACTTTCTTGTGTTTTACATAAAGGTATTATAGATTGTGACTTTGTTTCATCTAGCATTCGATCTATATCCCAATCTTTTATATACTCTTGATTAACGAATATAAATGACTTATCTGCAGGAAATATTTCTAAAGGATATTCTATCATTACATGTTCTATGAAAATTTGTATATTTACTTTTTTAAATCTATCTTTTGTAAAATATCTTGCATCATTTTTTATATCATTATATATAACAACTTCTACTTTACTACCAATACTTTCTAAAATCTCTTTAATAGTATCTTTATCAGCTACAATTCCACCAATATTGTCTTTAATTATTATTCTAGAAGTAAAATTAGTTTTTGGTGTTTTAGATTTTTTAGATTTTGTAGTTATTTTAGATTTTTTAGTTATTTTAGATTTTTTAGTTATTTTAGATCTTGTTTTGTTTTTCAAATTATATTTTTTTTTACTTATTCTAGATACATTTTTTTTTGTTTTAGTCATATTAAGTATTTACTAAATACTAAATACTAATTACTAATATATAATAATATAAAAATAAGATAAATAATAAAAAGGAAAAAATTGGATTTTCGACAAAAATTGATTTATTTTAATTATATTACTTATATTGTTCTTATAAGAATATTTCTATAGTGAATTTTAATTATGTCCCGCATCACCTGTGATTATTATTTACTATACTAATAGTTTTACTAGAATAAACATTAAAGTTATTTATAGCTTTATTGTTTTTTTTATTTTTTTTGTTTTTTGTTTTTTTGTTTTTAATTGTATTTATAAATAGTAAAAATTGAATATAAAAAGATAAAGTCATATATAATATATTATTTATAAAATAAAATAAAATAAAATACATTTAAATACAATGTCTAACTCAATAAAATCGATAAATATATTAAATACATTAAATGCATTATCTAAAAAAATATTAGCATCTAAAACAAACTTAATTTTAAATGATATGTATGATGGTAAATATATTTATACATTAAATAGTTATAGAAATTCTTTAATTCAAGAATCTAAACCATATAATATTGATTTAACAATAATTGATGAATATATATTTAATTTAATGAAAACAGAATATTTACCATCCATAGTAAAATGTATAGAATATATTGAATCAATTCCATTAGTTGAACAAAAGACACCTGAATGGTTTAAATTGCGTGAAGGAATGATTTCAGCAAGTGATGCAGGCTATTTTCTAAAAAAATCTGGAGCATCTAAAGCAGTTGATTCATTAAAAATTAAAGTTGGTCTTAAAAAATATTGCAATTCTAGTGCCCCACCTCTGATGCACGGTAATACATATGAAGATGTAAGCCGCGCAATATACGAAAGCCGTAATAGTGTTAGTGTTACTGAATATGGGATTCTAAGTTCTCCTACACCTTGCATTGGTGCCAGTCCAGATGGAATAGTTACTAAATGTAATAAAGATACATATGAATCACAATCGAAATTTGGTCGCCTTCTAGAAATTAAGAATCCTTATAGCAGAGAGATTGATAATACTATTAAGCCAGAATATATGGTGCAAATATTACAACAACAATACACTACACAAATGCCGATTTGCGATTTTGTAGAAACTACTATAGTTGATAAATTTTGTCATACTTTTAGCTCAAAACCATATGAAAACTTAAAAGAAATGCTAGAAGATAAATTAGATAAAACTACACTTACTTGGCAAAAAAGGATAAAAAATCATAATATTCCTGATGATAATTTAAATAAATTTGGCAATGAAAAAGGGTTGCTTTTGTGGTATAGAAAACAATTTTCAGAAACTGATACAAGGCATAAATATATATTATACCCTTTGACAGATTTATATGAAACTGAAACAATTGAAAAATGGACAGTTGATACTAATTCCGAATATTTTAAAGAAGGTTATTCATATGTTTGTACCAAATATTGGCGTCTTGATGTCTATAGTGAAAAAACAGTTGTTTATGACCAGAAAACTTTTGAAGGTGAATATGTACCTCAATTGTGTGCAGTATGGGATATAATAACTAAATGTAATGAAATGCAATCAAAAGGTGAAGATGTTTCTAAATATATAGAGGAATTGGAAAAAACTAAAGGGAATCCATTTTATAATGAAAATAAGAGAAAAAAGAAAGTTTCTGTTGATGATGATAATGATGAACAGTCTTTTGGTAAAAATAGTAAAATATATAATCCGAATAAAAGTATTGAGTTGGACTTCTAATGCAGCTTTTAGAAAAAGCCGCGCCAAAACTCTTGAGAGGCTAAAGCCTCTCAGTTCTGCAAGATTTATAAATGTTATGTTATTTATTTTTTTATTTTTTTATTTTATTATTTTTTTATTTTATTATTTTGTATTTTATTATTTTGTATTTTTATATTTATGAATATAGTTTTCCATTATAATGTAATTATTTCTTATTTCTTTAGCTTTATTTGATTTTGATAACATAAATATAAGTTTGCAACAATTTAAATTTATTATAATATTTTCACTTGGTCTTCCTGCATTTTCAGCAGTATTCATATTAATTTTATAATCAATATCTTTTTTATAAGATTCTAATAAAGTTTTCTTAAGAGAACCTTTTTTCAAATTTAATAATTTTAAAATTAAGTCTATATTTATAAAATTTGAATCATTTATAAATAATATTATAAAATCATCTATAAAATTGTGCTCTATATTTGTATTATTTTTTAAATATAATATTAAATTTTCATTATTAGAATTAATATTATTATTAATAATAATATTATCATTAGTTTCAATATTATCTATTTTATTTATAAAATTACTATTAATATTTTTAAATATAACAGGTATAATTTTTATAATTGTCTTTATTATATTATCTAAATTTATTTTATTCTTAGTCCATAATAATATATGTGCAATATTTTTATTATTAGATAATCTATTTGACCTACTTATTCTTTGTATTATATTTATTGGGTTATTATTAGGATGTGTTAAATATACAGAATCACATTCTGGTATATCAATACCTTCATCTAATATATGGACATTCAACATAATACTTATTTTAGTTTTATTATTTCTAAACTTAGTTAATGAAATATTACGCTTAGTTCTAGATGTATTGTAATTTATATTATAAATACTCAGTGATAATTCAAAATAAATATTTATTGTCTTTAATATATTTTCAAATAAATCAGATTCTTTAATAGTTTTTAAATACACTATACATTTTTTAATATTAAGTGTTTTTATACTTTCTAATAAGAAAAAAGCCTTATTTATCAATATTGTTTTTTCAATAATGCTTGTATCGAATTTAATATTAGTAATATATTCTATTATTTTATTATTATTAGGATAATAAAAATTATAATCGCATATATATTTATTATCAATCGCATATTTCCAATCTAATGTATATTTAATATTTCCAAATATATTAATATAATTATTTTCATAATTTTTTGGTGTTGCACTTACAAATAGTATTTTATAATTACCTAATAATAATTTATTAATTTCATTATTATTATCTATTATATTTGCATTACTCAAATTATGACATTCATCAATAATTATAAATGTTGAACCTTCTAATTTTTCTAATAATTTATTAATAATATCACATGAATGAAATGTAGAACCAATAATATTTTTATTTTCTGAAATCTCTATATTATTAATATCTCTTGTATTTTGTGAATTTACTAATGTATAATTAATTGGTTCTTTTTCTTTTGAATAATAATTTTTATAGTGTGATATTAATTGTTCTGTTGTAGATATTAAAGGACTTAATAAAATAATATTTTTATAGTTTAATGATATTAAATATGTAACTAATGTTTTTCCTGTACCACAAGGCATTTCTAAAATACTTCTATTTTCATTTTGCAATGTATTATATGCTTCAATTTGATAATCTCTAGGTTTAATATCTTTATTTCCAATTTTAATGTATGGTAGATTAATATATTTAATTTTTTTCTTTCTACATTGAATTTGAGATGATAGAACACCAGAATAATAAACAATAGGATTTTCAATAGTATTTTCAGCTACAAAATTATAAAATCCTGATAAATCACCAATCGTAATAGTATTATCAATACCTAATGTAGAATAGTTTTTACATTGAATATAGTCATACTCTCCATTATCTTTTTTACATAATATATCACAACCAATATCATCACACTTATTTTTAATATCTTTTATAAATTCTAATTCTAGTAATATTTGATTAGGTATATCTTTCCATAACCAACATTCACTATATTTTTCTTTAATAATATCTCTAACATATATTTCATAATTAGTTCCTTGTTGTAATAGTGTTTCCATTTTATTATATAATATATTATAATTTTAATTTATCTTTAAATTAATATTTATAAATTAGTTATAAGTAAATATTACAAAAAAATAACTTAAAAATTGATTTTATTAACAAATATAATAAATTACATAATAATAAAAAATGCATAAGGGTAAATATAATGTTAAACCTTTATCTAATTTATTGACATCATATGTTGCAAAAAATGATAAGATATTTAGTCAAACAGAAATAGATGCTTTACCAGATTTTATTAAAGATTCTGTAAATATTGAAAGAGAAAAAGATAGAAAAGATAGAAATAGTTTATTTATTTACAAAGCATTTAAAGATTTAGAAGTATTTAATAGATTAAATTATACAAAAAAATTTAATTTTAATTATAATATTGATGATAAAATTTATTTTATGTATAAATTACGTGATAATCCACTTTTAGTTAAAAATACTGGATATACTAAATATTCATTTGTTCTAGAAATTATTAATGGTGAAACTATAAATCATGATTCTATCTACAAATTACATATAACTGAAACTGCTACTGGTGAAATAGGATTATATGAAACTACTGTGGGTAGATTCGACTAGCAGCTTTTGTAAAAGCCGCGCCAAAACTATGGAGAGGCTAAAAGCCTCTCAGAATTTTAAATTATTTTAGATAATTTAAAATAATTTTAGATATTTATATAATATTTTTTTTTACTGTGTAGCACACTCTACAGGTCGGCCCATTCGTGGTCCTCCATTACCATCATTATCATCATCTTCATTATTAAAAATATCATTTATATTAATTTCATTTCTTTTTTTATAATTTTCACCATTACCGCCTAAATTTTCATCATCATTCATAATTTGCATACCCAATTCAGTAATTTCATCTTTTGGCATACTTTCATAATGCAAATCCCAAATTTGCTTTTTAGGCAAAGGTAATATTTTTACCAGATACTTAGACCTATCTTTCTCCAAAGTATTAGGAAAAACAAGGTCAAAAATAATAATTAAATCTCCATTGTCCATCTGTCCTTGCATACCTTCACCTTTTACAATCATTTTTTGATTTGGTTTAATAACCTCCTCGTGGCTAATTTTAATTACTCTATCATCTAAATGCTTAAAATAGAATTCGGTTTTAGTTAATGCTTCTAATAAAGTAATTGTTTTCTTCATAATTAAATTATTGCCTTCTCTCTTAAATCCCCCCTCATCATTTTTTGCATTAATAAATACTACAAAATCGCCAACATCATTACAATCGGGTATCCAATCTGATTCATTTTTAAATGTAATACTTGTACCTGTTTGAGTACCTGGTCGAACATAACAATCAACGTGTCTCTTAATATTGACGCCTTTAGTTCCTTTACATTTAACACATTCTTTACCTGCTTCAATACTTTTACCCTTTCCAGAACAATTTCCACAAGGTTGGACCGTTTGTTGAATCATAGGACCCATTTGCAACATTCGCACAATTCTACCTTGACCGTTGCAAGTTTTGCAAGTTTTTATACAATCTTTTGTAAGAGCTCCACAACCATCACAAGAGTCGCAACATATTATTTTAGTAAAATCAATAGGTACTGTTCTACCTTTATAAACATCGATTAAAGATATATTTAAAGTGATTTTTTTATCAGGACTCTTAGAATTTCTTTGCTGACCTCCGTTACCTCCCATACCACCGAACATGTTACCAAATGGCATGCCTCCACCAGCACCTCCACCAGCACCTCCAGCTCCACCGTTAAACATATTTTGAAAAATATCGAACGGATTCATTCCACCCATACCATTACCCTGACCATCATTTTCACCGTCAATAACACCAAATTGGTCATATCTCTTTCTCTTTTCAGGATCACCCAAAGTTGCGAATGCTTTACCAACTTCTTGAAATTTTGCTGTTGCTTCAGGATTATTGGGATTTCTATCAGGATGATGTTTTAATGCAGATTTTTTATAGGCTTTTTTAATTTCATCATCAGATGCATTTTTATTAATTTCTAAAACTGAATAAAGATCTTTAGTATCGCTCATTATTAATACTACAACTTTATCTAAATAGAATATGAAAATATTATTGTATATTTAATTTTTTTATAGAAAAATAGTTAATATATGTTTAAGTTTTAATTATATATATTTTTAATTATTTAGACACAAAACAATTTTTTTATATTATCAATTTCAATATCTATTAAATTTTTTATAACATTTCTTAAATAATATAGTTTATGTTTTATATTTTCATTTATATTTTTCAAAATATAGTCTTCTAGAACACTAAATATATTTTGAAAATTATTAAACACTAATTCTGTATTATTTAATATATATTTACTACATATTGAATATATATTTTGATATGAATCTAGATTATTATTATTATTATCAAAAAAATTTGTAATATCTAACATAAATGTATCTAGATACAATTTTGTTTTTTTATTAATTTCTTTATTAGTATTTATATAATTTGTAAATTTACTATTTAGATATTTCATATTTTCATTATCACTTTCATTATCGTAACCATTAGAGTTATCATCATTATCTTCAATTTCATCAATTTCATCAATTTCCTCAATTTCTTCAATTTCCTCAATTTCCTCATCATTTTTGGCGCGGCTTTTTTCTAAAAAGCTGCTTTTGGCGCGGCTTTTTTCTAAAAAGCTGCTTTCTAAAAAGCCGCTTATTAAGTCATAATTATCATAATTATTATTACTAAATTCATTATAATTATTTATGCCTAACTTACTTAATAACTTAAAAATAAGTAATATTCGTGTGGATGGTTTAATATAAGTAATAGTATTTTGATTAATTTTATTGAACATTTTAAATATATGTGGTTTAAAACACTCATTTACATTTTTTGCATCATCTTTATAATAATCTTTATCTATTTTATCTATAAAATCTGTTATCAAAAGACATTGTATATTAAGTGATAATTCAGTTTTTACAACAAAATCTATTATATTTTTAATAATAAAAATTAATGTTTTAATATATTTAAGTTTATTAACTGTATTATTACTTAAATAATTATTTTTAAATAATAATTTGTACATTTCATCATTATTATATATGCCAATTGTGTTAAGAATTATTTCAGTTGGTATGAAAGTTGTTTCTAGAAACTTTAATGTCATAAAAGCAATATAAGATATATTAAATATATTGCTTTTTGCTAAATCTTTTAAAATATTATTAAATTTTATACTATCTAATGATTTATCTATTGTATTGTTTTTTTCAATTTCATTTATTAAAATTAGTTTTTTATTATAAATAAATTTATTCCAATCATTTATATCTAGACTATGATTCATTTACTGTTAAATATGAAATAAATATTTAGAGAGACAATCTATCTAATGTATATTATCTATTTTATAATATTTATTATTACACACATAAAATAAAAAATGGAAAAAATAGATTAATTTATCAAAAATTGATTTTTATTAAATTAAAATAGTATATAATATTCTCAAACGAATAACGCTTTAGTACGATTTAGTGCTTTTTAGAAGACGAAGATGGATTCTGATGTTGTTGCTAAGATTTTAGATGCGAATGTTGAGCTTAACGCTCGAATTGCTAAGCTTGAGGCTGAAAACGAGAGACTTCGTATTGCTGCTCAAGATGATGCACAAGTTGCTGCAAAATTAGAACGCATTGAGATTGAGATGCGTGATGGGCAAATAAATGCATTGATGACTGGAATCACGGATTTGAAAAAAGAAAAACTGGATTTACAGAAAGAAAACGATGGGTTGAAAGAAACTCTCGTTACAATTCAATCTGTTCTTTCCGGAAATGAGGCAGTTATTACTACAAACAAAATATTTCTTCAACGTCAGAATGAGGTTAATATTGTCAATGAGAAAACAATTCAAGAACTTCAAGATGAGGTTCAAAAGCTTACTGATGAGAATCAGATTCTCTGTAATGAACAATCAGAATTGAATGTAACTTACATGAATTTGTTCAGTGATTACCAGGTTTCTGAATATAATCGCGGAATCTTGGAAATGCAGCTCAAAGAATTGGACGCTATCGTTGTTTTTCTCAAATAAATAGACTCAAAATCGTTTATCCAATTTTACGATTTCTATTTTTACATTTTTTTTCTATTCTGTAAAATTTTATTCTATAAAAAATATTAGTAATATATAAGTAATATATATAAGTTATATATAAGTTATATAATAAAATATCATTATTTAATAATAGAAATACTAAAACATAAAATATAAAATAAATAAAGAATGCCTTGTAACGATCATGGACCAAAATGTAATGGTGAAGAATGTGCAAATAAGAATGTAGATAATGGATTAATGACTAGAATATGGGGTCCTAGTGGATGGCTTTTTTTACATTGTATTTCATTTGGTTATCCTTATAAAATAGATCCAACTAATCCAGAACATTTAGAAAAGCAAAATGATTATTATAGATTTTTTTATTATTTAGGAAAAGTAATGCCTTGTAAATATTGTAGAAATTCGTATATGGATTTCTTCACTAAAAAAAGTCCTATAAGTAATCTTGGATCAAGAAAAGAATTTACAAAATGGTTATATGATATTCATAATATGGTAAATGATAAATTAGGTGTTCCAGAATGCGAAATTCCTAAATTTGAAGAAATTGAAGAAAAATATCAAAGTTTTAGAGCATCTTGCACACCTCTTACTAAAGAACAAAGAAATAGTAATTCGGTAAAAGGATGCACTATTCCTGCAGATGGTAAATCAAAAAGAAGTGTAATAAAAGTTGTAGAGTTTGACAAAACACCAGAAACTACAAAATCTAATGTGAGTGAAATAAAAGCATCTGTACCTAAATCTGATGATTATTTTATAATACATAAAAGCACTGCATATTTTACAATTATTTTGTTAATATTAATTATTTGTTATTTTGTAATAAATAAAGTATTTTCAAAATCGAAAAAATAAATTATAAAAATAAATTATAAAAATAAATTATAAAAATTATATAAAATGCATAAATTATTTTATATAAAAAATTGAACTTAAAACTATTTATACTACTATATTAATAACTTATATTTAATTATTACTGTTTTAATTACTGTTTTAATTACTGTTTTAATTACTGTTTTAATTACTGTTTTTAATTACTTTTAATTACTGCTATTTAATTACTGCTTAATTTTATTAGATTATTTTATTTTATTAACAAATAGAATGTCTGATAATAAAAAAACTAAGAATGTTGAAAAAGATAATGATGAAACAAAGAAAGAATCTACTAACTATGTTAGTAAAAAATCTGACAATACTAAAGTTAAACAATATAGTAATGTAAATCGCCAATCTGATAATCGTAGATTTAATAATGATAATAGTCAAAGACAATATAATGATGGTGATAATACAAGTGGTGGAGCAGGAGGTAATAGTGGTAATCGTAGATTTAATAATAATAATAATGATAATGGTCATCGCCAATATAATAATGATGGAGGTAATCGTAGATTTAATAACAATAATAATGATAATCGTCAATATAATAGTGATGGAGGTAATCGTAGATTTAATAATGATGGTGGTAACGGTGGTAACGGTGGTAATGGAGGAAATCGTCAATACAATAATGATGGAGGTAATCGAGGAAATCGTAGATTTAATAATGATAATGGGCAACGTCAATTTAATAATGATGGTGGTAATGGAAATAATCGTAGATTTAATAATGATTCTCAAATTGAAAATAAGCAAATTAAACAAGAACAATTATCAGACGATGATTATGATGAAGGTAAAACTACTAAATCCACTTCATCTGAACCCGTTCCTCTTACGTCAGAACAAATTGCAAAAAGAGAAGAATGTATTATTCCTTTTGAAACATTTGACGATTTATCAAAATATATTGATTTAAAAATTATTCGTGGTGTTATGGCATATGGTTTTGATACTCCTAGTCCTATTCAACAAAAGGCTATTAAACCATTTTTAAGTAAATTTGATCTAATCGCACAGGCACAAAGTGGTACTGGTAAAACAGCTACATTTTGTATTGGTACATTAGGTAACATTGATTTTACTAAAAATGAAACACAAGCTATTGTTCTAGCACATACTATGGAATTAGCTCAACAGATTGAGCACGTATTTTCTAATATTGGTAAATATATTGAAGTGAGATTAGCTCTTGCTGTAAAAAGCATTCCTGTTCGCGATAATATCAATATGATTTTGGGTAAAAATACTGATGGATTACTCCCTCACGTAGTTATTGGAACTCCAGGGCGATTGCTAGATATGGTTACTAAAAAAATTATTAATATTGACACAGTTCGCGTTCTAGTTCTTGATGAAGCAGATGAATTGTTGTCAGAGGGTTTTCTTACTCAAATTAAACAAATTATTAGTTATGTTGGAACAGAAACTCAAATTGGATTATTCTCTGCCACAATGGATACTAATTTCTTTAAAATGACTGAAAAGTTTCTACGTAATCCTATTAATATTTTAATCAATAAAGAAAATCTTACATTAGATGGTATTAAACAATATAATATAGAATGTGAGAAGAATGAATGGAAATTTGATACACTATGTGATTTATATAGTTTGTTTTCAACAAGCCAAACAATCATATATTGTAATTTTCATCAAAGTGTTGAATTATTAACAAAGAAATTGCAAGAACAAAATTTTAAAGTTTCTCTAATTCACGGTAGTATGGATATTATGGAAAGAGAAGATGCTATGCGTAAATTTAGAAGTTTGCAAACTCGTGTATTAATTTCTACAGATTTATTGGGTAGAGGTATTGATGTTCAACAAGTTTCTATTGTAATTAATTATGATATCCCATTTAAGAATGAATCATATATTCATAGAATTGGAAGAAGTGGGAGACATGGAAGAACTGGTGTTGCAATTAACTTTGTTACAAATAATGATGTTAGACGTATTGAAGAAATTGCAAAATATTATAGCACAACTATTAATCCTTTACCTGCTGATTTGACTACTGTTTTTCAAAATGTGAATTAAAAATAATAAAAAATAATAAAAACAATAAAAATAATAAAAAAATAAAAAAATAAAAAAATAAAAAAATAAAAAAATAAAAAAAATAAAATACAAAATAATTTATTATTATTTTTTTTTTAATGTTTTTTTAAAGCATCAAATTTTTCATTTAATTCTTTTTCAGTCATAGGAGTACCTTTTAATAATTTAAATCTTTCATTTAATTCTTTTTCTGTTAAATATACGCCACCTTTTACTTTTAATAATTGTAATCTTATATTTAATATAAGATCAATTATCTCATTTATCTCATTTATCTTTTTTATATCTTTTAGTTTTTTTGTATTATTCTTATTCATATTATATAATAATTCATAATATAATCTATGTAATTGTTCTTCTGATTCACCAGGTTCTAATTGTCCGTTTAATAATGATTTAAATGTTTGATATTGAATTATATAAATATCTAAGTCTTTTATAATTGTATCATAATCTTTATCACCTAAAGATTCAAAATAAACATTTAATGATTTAACTAAACTTAATGCAGCTTTTTTATTTGTTTCTTTTTTACTTTTTTCTTCTTGAGATTGTAATATTTCTAAATCTTGTGTCATAGATTTTATATTTAATGAACTGACTTTTCTAGCATCATTAATTTCTCCTACTTTCCTTTCTATTTCTAATTGTTTCTCTTTATCAATAAAAATAAATTTAATTTTTTTACTATTAAATTTTGTTTTATTAAAACATTTTGGATTATTCATATATTTAGCTAAAATATTTAAATAAGAATCTATTATTTTTTTGTCTATAGTTTTACCTTTTTTATCACTCAATAATTCTTCTATTCTTGATATTAAACTTTTAAAATCTATTAAAGGTTCAGAATTTTTATTACTATTACTATTAGTATTAGTATTAGTAATACTACTTAATTTATTATTTCTACTACTTTTTTTCTTTGTTAATGTTTTTTTAATGCTAGATAATGAATTTCTAATACTTCTAAAAAATGATTTTTTAGGTAAATTAGTTTTTAATGTATATATAATACCTTCCAGACTTTTAGAATCTACATAATAAGTATTATTATTTGTATTATTAAAAAATCTCTGTGATGTATATTTAGTATTAGATTTATCTAAAATATTATTTATAATATATAATGTATTATCACTAAATTTAGTTTCAGAAATACTATAGCTTTTTCTTCTAGATGCCATATTATTTTATATATATATTACTTAATAATATAAAATATAAAAATAGTTTTTAATTATTTAATAAAATAAATTAATTTATAATGTCAAAAAAACAATATAAATAAATACACACAATTATAATAAAGTATTATAAAATAAATTATAATTTCTAAAATGAATAAATTACCAATATTCACTCATAATGAAACAAAATCTTTTAAATTTACTAATGAGCAATATTATTATTTAGAATTAGAATATAATAGATATGTAATATATAAATCATTAATTAAACAAATAGAAAAAATATTAAATATTCTAGATACTACAGAACATAATAATACAAATAATAATAGAAAAAAATATGAAAATAAAAATATACTTGATAGATTTGTATTAGAATGTATTAATCACGGTATAACTCCTCAAATAGAACAAAATCAAGAACAGAATTCAGAACAGAAACAAGAATTCAATCTAGAAGATAGTCCAGAGACAAATGATATAAATGAAAATATTTTATTACAGTATCTTTTTTTTAATAAAAATATAGAAAATTCGACTACCTTACGTAATACATCTTACTATAAAAAAATGATATATGAATACAATGAAAAAAAAATAAGAATAACCCCAGATAAAATATTAGCTATTGATAATGCAATTATTAATTCTAATAAAACATTCTTTAAACAATGTCAAACAGATTCTAATTATACAATAAATTTACAAATAAATAAAAAAATAACAAATCCTAAATTTACAAATATTCATTGTTCTATTACATTACAAAATAATGAATATTTTATTATAAAATATAGAGATTATATTAAAGTAATTAGCATTAATCGTTATTATAAATTAATTAAAAATTATGACAAACCATTTCCTTATGATATAATTAGATTGCTTTTACGATATAGTATATTTGATATGTCTAGCCAACAATGGAGTATTGGTGATAATTTATATGAAGATATAAGTGAAATATTTAACATTAGCTTTGAAATGTTTGCCAGTCCATTAAATTTTAATATGAACATGTTTTGTTCAATATTTTATGATACTGACCATATTTTCGGAAGTTTAGGTAGTTTTTATAAATTAAATATAGATAAATTTTTAAATCAAAATATAAAAGGTGTTTTTTTTAATCCTCCATATTTGCCTTTATTAATGAAAAAATGTACAAATCAGTGCATGAATATGTTAAATGATATGAATAAATTAAAAGTCGATTTTACTATAGTATCATTTTTGCCAAATTGGGATGATGCTGATTATATAAAAAATTTCATTAATTCTAAATATACAATTGCATATAAAATTGTAAATAAAGGTAATTATATATTACACGAAAAAGATAAAGGTAAATTAATTAATGGTACATTTGATTTATTAGTAATTTTTTTAAATAGTATGAAATCAATTTGGAATGATGAAAGAAAAGAGCAAACCTCAAAAGATATTGATAGAATAGTAGAAATTATGAAAATAGAGTCTAGAGAATCTTTTACAAAAAAAAAATAATTGTATAATTGTATAATTTTATAATTATTAATTATATATTTTTATAATTAATAAAATTTAAAAAAATTGATTTAAACATACATTATTTATATTAATTATAATAATTATTTATTGTATTTTTACACTTTTATATTTAGATTAAATAAATAGAAATGTCATTACAATCATATAATCAAAATAATCAAGTTGCTACTACTACTAATTACAATAAAGTATCTTATGAATTAGTTTCTACACCTGATGAATTAGTTTCTGGATACATTAATCCTTTTAATAAAGTGAATAAATTGATTACAAAAAATACAGTGCAAAATATATTAAAAAAATATGGTATTTATCAAAATATAAATAATTTAGATCTATATCAAGATGCAATGGTTCATGAAAGCTATACTATTAATAAGATTAAAGAAGTATGTTCTAGAGATAATGTAAAAATTGTAAAAAATCCTGATGGTTGTGTTTTATTAAGACAATGCTCATATGAAAGATTAGAATTTTTAGGTGATGCTATAATAGAAAATATTATTGTAAGCTATCTTTACAGAAGATATCCTGACCAAAGGGAGGGTTTTTTATCTTCTTTAAAAATGAATTTGGTAAATAGAATTACATTAGGTCATTTGGCAAAAGTTATAGGTTTGCACGATTATTTAGTTATAGGTAGAACTCTAGATGATTTGCAAAATGCTAGAGAAGAGGATAAGATTCTTTGTGATATTTTTGAAGCTTTTATTGCTGCAATATGCCTTGATTTTAACAATGATAAGCATGGTATTTTAAGTTCATATATTTCTGGTATCGGCTATCAAGTAGCTGAGCTATTTTTAATTAATCTTATTGAAGACGAAAGCAGTCAATTAGATATTACATCATTAATTTTAGATGATGGTAATTATAAAAACAAAATCATAAAGCTAATTAAGCGTATTAATAAATATAATCCTGTTTTTAAAGTAGTAAAAAGTGATGTTACAAAATCTGGAGAAACTGTTATTACAGTTAATCTAATTAATCCTAATACTAAAGAAATTATTAGTGAAGGTAAAGGTAAAGATATGAAAAAAGCAGAACAAAATACAAGTAAAAATGCATTAATTAAGATGGGTTATTTTACACATTAAAATAAAAAATAAGATAAATAAAATAAAAATATTAATTATTAATTATTAATTATTAATTATTAATTATTAATAATTTTATTTTGCATTTAATTTTGCATTTAATTTTTACAAATATTAATAATTTTTTTTGTAAATTTTTTAATATCTTTAACTGTAACATCATGTTCAGATTTTGTTGAAAAATGATTTATTTTTGTTGCAAGATTATTCCATTTAGTTTTAAAAATATTTAATGAACATTTAACAATCTCATTAAGCCATACATATAATACAGATTGAAAAGTAGCTTTTAATATATTATAATTTACTACAATATTTATAAAATCATTATTATTATTACATAATGCATAAAAACTTAATGTTTTATCTGTGTGATTCCATTCATATGTATAATTTGGTTTATTCGGTGAAATCTCAGAAATATAACTAGTAAAATTAATATTATATATTTTATCATTACGTAAATCTTCTAAATAAATTTTTTTTCTATCAATAATATTACTAGTATTATTGTATTTCAAATTCATATTATAAGTTTCATCATTTTTTGTTTCTTTTTTGTCATTTTTGTCTTTTTTATCTTTTTTATTTGATTTAAATATATTCATTAATGATGGTTTCAAATTACCTTTTGCATTATTATTTTTGTTTTTTCTTTCAAGTTTATTTAATTTAGTTTTATCATTATTTTTTTTATTATGTTCAGTCTCATTTTCAATATCACTTCCGTCGCTATCATCACTGTCACTGCTGCTATCATCACTTTCACTATCATCACTTTCGGTTTTTGTATTTCTATTACTAATTCTATTACTAATTCCATTACCATTATTATTAGTTGATTGTGGCGATGCATTTTTTAATTTAAGATGTACTGGTCTAGCTGGTCTAGCTGGTATGATTGGTTTAGTAGCTTTATTTTTATTTGCTGAACTGCTAATATATTCATTTAATGAATTTGCAATTGCTTTTTCATATTGCAATGTATCTTGTAAATCCTGATTATATTCTTTAAGTTTTTTATAATTATCTTTAATTGTAATATTACAAGTAGAGCATTTATTAAAATCTGATGCTATTTTTATTAAACAAGGTTTGCAATAAAATGCTGTACATTGAAAGCATTTAATACATATTTTATCATCATCACAACATATTAAACATTCTTCAACATTATTAATTGTTTCAAAGACTTCATCAATGTTTTTTTCTTCAGAATTACCTAATGGTCTGCTTGCTATTCTAGAATATTCATCATTAAATGTTTGATTTAATGCTTGATTCATTAGTGATTCAAATGACATTTTAATTTAAACATAGATTTTTAATATAATTTATAAGTAATATTTATTTTATTCAATTTTTTTTATAAATTTATCTAGAATATATTTCAATTATTTTTGCTGATAATTTATTTGTCATATTTAAAGGATATATCATGCAACTAAAAGCAGAATCTATAACATGTATTTCTAAACTATTTAATATAATATCAATATAATATGCAACTAATAAATTAATATATTTATTAGCTAATTCATATTTATTGTGATTTGTATTATATATGTTTTTATTAGCACAAATAATTATTTTATCTTCGTCATTAATATATTTATCAATTATATTTGATAAATTAATTTCTTTATTACTTGATTTTGTATGTAAAAATATAATATTATAATGTTTTATATTTTTATAATATTCCATACTTAAATTAGTACTTTCAATATTAAAATAATTATAATATATAGATAAATCTAATCCTATATCATAATAAAACTCACGTATATGACCATATATAATAGAAAATTCATTATCATTTTGATTATATTTTAATAAATCTGGGTGGGTTATTCTTGATTTAAAATATGGTTTATAGCCACCAGATACAAATACATCTGTTAATTTATTATTATTTGAATTTAAAATTTTAACAAATTCAGTATTTTCATCTTGTGTGTATAATGGTACAAGTATTATATTTTTAGTGTTAATTTTATTTTGAAATAATAATGTTAGATTTTCGCAATATATTTTTTTACAAAAAAAATTTATAGTATTATAATATTTTAGTAAAAATAATACAGCACTAATATTACTAATATTATCTCCTAATCCATTATGACTAATAAAATATGCAGATTCTTGTTTAATTATAGTATTCATATTTAATATATATTAAATATACTAAATATTTTTAATTTTACCAAAAAACATATTTATATCATAATATATATAATTATTATTTCTCTCAAATAAATTTAAATTAAAATTACCATTTAAATCAGGAATTGTATATACAATCATACCATTACCAAAAACAATAGAATTACAATATTGACCTCCATTGCCACATATTATATTAGTTTTTGCATTATGAATTATTGACATATCTTTGCAATAATTTTCAAAATTTAAATTATCATATATATTATCAATTGTTAAATCTATTATATTATTATTTTGTTTTAATTCTAATAATTCATTATATATTGTTGTTATATTATGATATTTTTGTTCAAAATTTATAGCCATTTCTTTTTCACCTAAAATAATTATTTGATATTTTGATTTAAAATTTTTACAAAATGAACTAATTTGTGTTTTTAAATTATTATATTTAAAATTATTAGTAAAACGACATTTTGTATGAAAAATTATATATTCTTTATCATAAATATTAGTAAAATGAAAATATTTATTTAATGCTTTTAAATTTGTTATTTTATTTAAATTATATTCACAATTATATTCAATATTATTATCATAATAAAATATTATGTTATCTTTTATACATATTTTATCTAATAATTTTAATTTAAACTCAAAACAATTTAAATTATTTTTAATTTGATATGGATTATCAATATATATATTTATATTAAAATATAGTGGTGGATTTTTTAAATTATTTTCTATAAGTAATACATTTAATAAAATATCACCTATTCCTGTTTGAATTGATTCTTGTTTTTTTATAATTATATCTTTATATTTTATATTAGAATCGTATTTAAAATTTGAATTTATAATTAAATCTACTATTTTGTTATATATATTTTTATTATTTATAATTAATTGTTGTGGATCCATTTTTATAAATAAATTATATATATATTATTAATATATTTATATATAAAAATATAATTATATTTTTATATTTTTATATTTTTATATAAAAACTATTTACAAATGAAATATAATCTAATTTATATTTTTTATTTAAAACTGATAATTTATCAGTAATAATATCTGTATTTAAATGACCATGTTCAATTACAAATATATCAGGTAAAACATCACAACCAATCATACCATCAATTACATTAAATTCATTACCTTCTACATCTAAAACAAA
>Ga0214919_10003048_pt1 | contig 25740 bp, 52 predicted proteins | sample LL1503_MetaG_FD_177994 | JGI IMG/M metagenome (GOLD analysis project Ga0214919, IMG submission 177994) | Freshwater microbial communities from Lake Lanier, Atlanta, Georgia, United States - LL-1503 | ecosystem: Environmental > Aquatic > Freshwater > Lake | place: USA: Georgia | collected... | reverse complement strand
TTTCAGATACTTTAAAATCAATAAAAGAAAGATCTGGAAAAGATGTAGATCTATCATCTTTAACTTTTGATGATCCAGCAGTATATAAAGTTTTAAGTGAGGGATATACAAAAGGTGTATTCCAGGCGGAAGCAACCCCATATACCAATCTATTAATTAAAATGGGAGTAGATAAATTTGAAGATCTAGTTGCCTCAAATGCTTTAGTACGTCCAGGGGCTATGAATACTGTAGGTGCTTCATATATTAATAGAAAACAGGGCAGAGAAGCAGTTGATTATACCCATGCAATTATGCGTCCTTTTACTGAAAATACATATGGTGTTATCATATATCAAGAGCAGGTTATGCAGGCATGTGTACACCTAGGCGGAATGTCTTGGTCAGAAGCTGACAAAGTAAGAAAAATTATTGGAAAGAAGAAAGATGCAAAAGAATTCGACCAGTTCAAAGATAAGTTTATTGCTGGCGCTTCAGAACACATTTCTGAGAAAAAAGCCAAAACGTTATGGAATAATTTCGAAGCTCATGCTGGCTATTCTTTTAATCGTTCTCACGCTGTTGCTTATTCCATGCTTAGTTATTATACGGCTTGGCTTAAAAATTATTACCCTCTTGAATTCATGTTTTCAATTCTTAAAAATGAAAATGATAAAGATGCGAGAACCGAATATTTAATTGAAGCTAAGCGATTAGGATTAAAAGTATTACTTCCGCATATTAATGAATCTAGTTTATATTTTTCATTACAAGGAGACGCAATTAGATTTGGATTAGCAGAAGTAAAATTTATATCAGATAGTATTGCAAATAAAATTATAGAAAGAAGGCCTTATGCCAATTATTCCGACTTCATACAAAAAGCCTCTGCGAAAGGTAGTGGTATTAACAGTAGGGCTATATCTGCTCTCAATGCTATTGGTGGTGCTGCTTTCGATGACAATCAAAGAAGCGGTAAAGAAAAAGACAACTACTACGAATTCTTAGGAATACCTACATTTAATTTAGATCTTCCACCAAGAATTAAAGCTCAAGCAAGGCCAATAGAAGACTTTGATGATTTAGGATCTTTTGTTATGTTTGGTATGGTTAAAAATATTAAACGTGGAACTGGCTGGGCAAGAGTGGAACTTGTAGATGAAACTGGCTCAATCGGATTATTCCATCATGAACAAACACAAATTGAAACTAATCAAATGTACTTTATCCTTGTGGGAGATAATAGAATTGCAAGGTATATTAAGGTATCAGATATAGATCCTAGCGGTTCAGATTTGTTTGTAGATTATTTATATAGAAAAGAATACGATATGGAAGATGATGAGTATATGGTGTTAAACCATACTCCATATAAAACAAAGGCTGGCAAAATGATGGCTCACTTAGTATTTACAAATAAAAACAAAGAGTTAACTAGAGCCATTGCGTTTCCAACGATGTACAAAATGGCTTTAGCAAAATTAAGAGAAGGCATGAAATGTAAAATTACATTGTCTAAATTAGATGATGGAACTCTTATGATTAAGGAGATAAAGTGACAGATAATATAGAAGACCTAGTAGCATCAATTAATATGAATCAGGTATTGGTTGCAATTTTAGAAGAGCATAAAAGATTAACTGTTCCAACTTTAAGATTTTTAGATGTTAATTCATCTAATAAAGAATTAGTTATTGATTATGATGAAGAGGGCCCATCGTTTACGTTTAGCTTAAGGGAGACAAATGAAAACGTTTGATATTATGACAGAGTATGGTCTAGATGCCTTATCTGCAGTTCTACACGAATCTGCAAAAGAAAAGGGATTTTGGGATGGCGAATATACAAATGATAAAGTAGGAAATAAGCTGGCCCTAGTTCACTCAGAAGTAACAGAGGTTTTAGAGGCTATAAGAAAAAGCCATGGGTCAGAAAAAATTGTAGAAGAAATGGCAGATGTAATTATTAGATTACTAGATGTTTATGCCGCAATGCGTAATGAAGAACAAATACTACATAGCCTTGATGAGGTCCTAGAGGCTAAAATTAATAAAAATAAAGATAGGCCAAGACTTCACGGAAACTTATTTTAATGCTATACTTGGAGAAAGAAAGAGTAAAATGACAATTTTAATAGATGACGTATTATCAAAATTAGATCCAAAGACAAGACAAAGAGTTCAGTCGGCAGTAGATGTACAAATACATAAACAAAAAACTCCAAGCATTGGTTTAAATTTAGCTTTACAGGGTGGTTTAGGTTACGGCAGACAAGTCCTAGTTTGGGGAAATAAATCAGCTGGAAAGTCTTCATTCTGTTTACAAATGATAGCTTTAGCACAACAAGAAGGAAAAACATGTGCTTGGATTGATGCAGAGCATTCATACTCTCCAGAATGGGCAGAAAAATTAGGAGTAGATTCTTCTAAATTAATTTATTCTCCAGCAAAAACTGTAAATGATATGGTAGATGTTGCAGCAAAATTAATGGAAGCAGATGTGGACATGATTGTTGTAGACTCTATCTCAGCATTATTACCTGCTATTTATTTTGAAAAAGATGGAAATGAAATGAAAGATTTACAAGATACAAAACAAATTGGTGCAGAAGCAAAAGATATGACACATGCTGTTAAAATGCTTAACTACGCAAATAAAAACACACTACTTGTGCTTATATCTCAACAAAGAAACCAGTTTGGTAGTATGCATGCTTCTCATATTCCTACAGGAGGAATGGCCGTAAAGTTTTTCTCATCAACAGTCATTAAACTTTGGTCTTCAGAAGCCGAGGCTAATGCCATTAAAGCTGGAGTTAAAGTGGGAGATAAAATTATTGAGCAAAGAGTTGGTAGACCAGTAAACTGGATTATTGATTATAATAAACTTGGTCCGCCTAATCTTTCAGGTCAATATGACTTTTATTATCAAGGCGATGCCTTGGGAGTAGATCGTGTTGGTGAAACTCTAGATGTTGCAGAAATGTGTGGAATTGTAGAAAAGGGTGGTGCATGGTATACGGTAAATGGAGAACGTTTTCAAGGACGTGCAAAGGCTGTCGCATATTTAAAAGAAAATCCAGATGTTGTAGACAACTTAGTTGGAGAAATAAATGCCAAATATTAATGAATTTCTTAATAAACCAGAGCAAGTCTATAAAGCAGAATTACAAAAAATAGACGGAATAAAACCATGCTCTAAATGTGATGAAGATGTTAATTCTTATTATTGGGATGCAGCCTCATTTACTATGTCTTGGAAATGTTCCAAGGGTCATGAGACATCATTTAAGGTTAGCTAATGTCAGAAAGATCTGAAGTTAAACGTGATAAAGCAAAACCACAAAAGAATAGTGGTAGAGGAAATTATCAAAAAGGCGACTCTCAATGGCATAACTTTGTTGTTGATTATAAAGAATATGAGAAATCAATTTCTATATCAAAAAGTATTTGGGCAAAAATTTGTACAGACACCTTTAAAGTAAGTAGAGATAAATACCCAGTACTTAAAATAATTTTAGGAAAAGATAATCAAAAGACTAGGCTTGCAGTAATCGAATGGTCATTGCTAGAACAATTAGTAGAATGTTGGGAGAATAATAATGGGATCAAATAATAAAATACCATTTAATAAAACAGTTATAAAAAATGGAAGGATTATAAGACTTCGTAAAGATGGAACTGTTAAAGCAGATTTAGGAGAGTATAAGCCTAAGAAGAAGGTTAAAAAATAATTATGAGTACAATGCCAAACGACAAAAGTAGTCTAGAGTTAATTAGCACAATTACAGAATTTAACGATTTGCATGAGTTTATGAAAGATGAGCACCTAGACAGGACCCTTGGAATAGTTGTTAAATTATTAATGAATCCAGATATTCCTGCTGCAAAAGCCCCTAATCTTATTATAGAACTACAGGCAATGTCTACTAAGTTTGCTATGTTGGCTTCTGTATACTCTACAATTCTTAAAGATAAAGCTGGAACAGTAAATAATAATAAAAAGAATATTTATTATTCAGTCAAGGAGGCGTTGGACCGACTAGTAGATAGTCTTAAATACGTAGTCCGATATAATTCATAATGGGTAGAGAAATAGTAAGCAATTTAAAATTTAAAAAAATAACAGGAATATTTGATCCATCAGAGTTTGCAAAAATGTTAGATAACGCATATCTTGCAACAAAGCGTGGGGATCAAACAATGACCAAAACTTCTTTTAGTCCAAGTACAATTGGGTATGGGCATGGCAAATGTCCTAGATATTGGTACTTAGCATTCAGTGGAGTTGGATTTATTGACGAGAACGATTCTATTGCAGTAGCTAATATGGCTCAAGGAACTCAGGCTCATGAAAGATTACAAAAACTAATTAAATCAACTGGCGTTTTAAAAGAAATAGAAAGAGAAATTAAAAATGAATATCCGCCAATTAGAGGATTTATAGACTTAGTCCTTGACTGGAAGGGTGAAGAAGTAATAGGAGAAATAAAAACCGCAAAGCAAGAAGTCTGGGATGGTAGACAGGCAGAAATGAAACCCTCAGTAAATCATATGCTTCAGCTTTTAACATATATGAAGCTGACAAATGCAAAAGAAGGTTTCTTTTTATATGAAAATAAAAACACACAAGAGGTGCTTTTAATACCTATTCAAATGAATGATAAAAATAAAAAGATAATTGAAGACACATTTACTTGGTTATGTGAAGTTTGGGATAACTTTAAAGACGGAGATTTACCAATGAGGGTATTTACAAAATCTACCTCTGCCTGTAAATATTGTCCAATTAAAAAAGATTGTTGGGAAATGCCAACTGGCACAGTACAAATAGAAGCATTTGAGGTTCCATCAATATGAAATGTGCAAACAATGAGTGTACGAAAGAATTTAATCCAAAAACTCATAATCAAAAATACTGCTCAGATGAATGCTGCAGAGTATCTACTAATCGTAGAATTATGGAAAAATATTATGAGAAAAAAGCAATTAGGAATGGGGCACCCAGAGTTTGTAAAAAATGTAAAACACAGTTGAGTAGGTATAATCAAACAGACGTTTGCGCTGGTTGTGAAAAAAGAATTAATGAAGAAAGCAAAACTACGATATGGAAAATAATTAGTGAAATTAGCTGATTTAGTTAAAACTAAGGCATATAGAGTTTTAGGCATAGATGCCTCAACAAACTCAGTTGCTTTCTGTTTAATGGAGAATGATAATCCTATTAAGTGGGGCAAAATAGAATTTGTTGGATCAGATATATTTGAAAAAATATATGATGCTAAAAATAAAATGCATGCCATGCTAGATCAATTAAAATCAGATTATATTGTTGTTGAAGGGGCCATACTTGTCAGATCCGCAGATGCTGTGATAAAATTATCTTATGTTTATGGAGTCGTCATTGCCGAGCTTATGTCTACTGGCGCTAGTGTTATTACTATATCTCCGAGTTCTTGGCAAGCATATATTGGAAATAAGAACCCAACCAAAGAAGAAAAAGCTGCAATAAGATTAAAGAATCCAGGCTATGCCGATTCTTGGTATAAAAACCAATTACGAAATATGCGTAAACAAAGAACTGTAGATTATTTTAATAATAAATATAAATTATTTTTAACAGATTTTGATGTGGCAGACGCATTTGGCATAGCCCATTATTCTAATGAGGTGTTAACTAAAAGATGAATTGTGAACATGTATATAAAGATTTAGGTCCTGGTCCATGTCCTAAATGTGGACTAGAAACTCATACTACTGATTGGAAAAAACAAAATAAAATGATGAAACAGTGGCACAAAGATAATCCCGATGCTGGATACATAGGGTGGATGTCAATATGAAACTATATCAAAGCCACCCATGGCTATATAGAAGATATGTTGTGCAAAAGAAAACAGTCACAGAAATTGCTATTGAATGTGGTGTATCCCCAATGACTATACAAAGGTACTTGGACCAGTTTGGATTAATTAAAAAAAGATGAGTATTCCAGTAATAATAGTACCAGTATTAAATAGATATGATTTATTAGAAAAAATGCTAGATTCTATTAATTATGCAGTTGATAATATTTTAATTATTGATAATGGTGGAACATATAAAACAAATAGAGACATTAGAGTACTAAATTTGCCGACAAATCTTGGAATGTCCGCCTCATGGAATTTGGGAATAAAATTATATCCTCATTTAAAATATTGGCTTTTTGCATCAGCCGATACTGTCTGGGGTGAGACAGCATTGCAAGAAATAGATTCTATTAGCGGATCAGATAAATTAATACTTACAAATGATTCTTATGGATGTTTTTCTGTTGGAGAAAATATAATTGAAAAGGTTGGATTGTTTGATGAGTATTTTTATCCTATATATTTTGAAGATAATGATTTTCACGAAAGAGTTGCAAGATTTTGTCCAGAAAATACTATAGTTTCAACATCTATTAAAACTGCACCAGAAATTGGAAGTCAAACAATTAATAGTGATGATAATTTAAAAAATAGAAATCATGAAACTTTTTTAAAAAATCAAGAATATTATAAATATAAAATGAATAAAAATTTTGAAATATCAAAGCCTTGGTCATTAACTAGAAGAAGGGATCAGGAATGGCTACGATAGGAGTATTGCCTGCTTCTGGTAGAGCTTCAAGGGTTGGGGGCATACCAAAGTTTTGTTTACCTATTTCAGATGAAAGATGTTTACTTCAGTGGCATGTAGAACAAATGCTAGAAGTTTGTGATGAAGTAAGAGTTGCCACAAGGCCAGAGTGGATACCAATTATCCAAAACATGGACATGAATATAAAACTTATTGTTCGTGAGCCATCAACAATGTCAGACGCTATTAATTTTATGGTTGGAGATTATGAAGACACAGTGGTTATTGGAATGCCAGATACATATATTTTAAATGGACCACATAATATATATAAAGAATTATTTATAAATACAGACGCTGATTTAATTTTAGGTGCATGGGAATGCTCAGGTGAATTAAAAGGTAGGGTGGGTCAAATATTAATTATGGAAAATGGAAATGTAATAGAGTCTAGAGATAAGGTGCCAGATTGTAATTTTAAATATATGTGGGGGACTATGCTATTCCAAAATAATATGATAAAATATATAGATCCAAAATTAGATCATCCAGGAAAACAAATTCAGGAATGGATTAATAGTGGATTTAATATTTCGTCTATTAAGCCTGGCGGAAAATATATGGATATTGGAACTTTAAAAGGATTAAAACAATTATATAGGGAGATGGAATAATGCCAAAACCAGTATACTCAGACAGTAAACAATTTGCCTATGATGAATTATATATGCATTCATTATCAGCACCATCAGGTACAAGGATATTAAATTCCTGTATTGATATAGCTCAAATGCTGATTGAAAAGAATATATCATATGGAGACTCAGCTTTAAATCCAATAAGAATATTTTCAACCTCAGATGCCACAGAGCAACTCAAAGTTAGAATTGATGATAAATTAAATAGGGTAAAAAATAATCAAGGATTTGCTGGAGACAATGATATTGATGACCTAATTGGGTACTTAATATTATATAAAATAGCCAAATCTAATTGACATTTTAGTCAACTAGAATTATACTCTAATATATGGAAATTGAATTGTCAGATCATTTTGATCGAATGAACAAGGTTGTTAGTGAATTGCTTAAAGGCAATAATCCTACCAGCATTGCCGCAATTACTGGACTTCAAAGAAAAGAAGTCATTGAGTTAATTGATGAGTGGAAGGCTGTTGTTCATAATGATACTAGTACAAGAGAACGTGCTAAAGAAGCTATCTCTGGTGCAGACCAACACTACGCAATGCTTATTAAAGAGGCCTGGAAGACCGTAGAGGACGCAGATCAGGCGGGACAACTAAATGTTAAGGCAACCGCCCTAAAGCTTATTGCAGACATTGAGGGCAAAAGAATTGGAATGCTTCAAGAGGTAGGCCTATTAGATAATGCTGAGATTGCCACACAAATTGCTGAAACAGAACATAAACAAGAAATACTTATTAAAATATTAAAAGAAGTAACAGCAACCTGCCCTAAGTGTAAAATGGAAGTTGCTAAAAGATTATCTCAAATTACTGGAATAGTTGAGCCTATTATAATTGAGGAAGAAGCAAGTGGATCTTAATTTTAATGATCTTATCGACATACTTGACGGTGAAGAGTTTGATGAAAAGCCAGTCGATCTAAGAACATTTGTAAGACACCCAGATTATTTAGGTTTACCAGAACTATCAGACTATCAATACACCCTCATTGAAAAAAGCTCACAGATTTATAAAGAGTCTACACTAATTAAGCTATTTGGAGAAGAAGAAGGAAAAATTAGATTTAAGCAAACTGCAAATGAAGTTGTAGCTCAATTAGGAAAAGGTTCTGGAAAAGACTATTGCTCCACAATTGCAGTTGCCTACACTGTATATTTATTGTTATGTCTTAAAGATCCAGCAGCCTATTATGGCAAGCCACCTGGAGATTCAATAGATATCATTAATATTGCTATTAACGCACAACAAGCAAGCAACGTATTCTTTAAAGGTTTTAAAACTAGAATAGATAAGTCACCTTGGTTTGTTGGCAAGTATACAGATAAAGCTTCAGAAATTAAATTTAATAAAAATATTACAGTGCATTCAGGCCACTCAGAAAGAGAAGCTTGGGAGGGCTATAACGTAATTATAGTAATTCTAGATGAAATTTCAGGGTTTAGTATTGAAAATACTACTGGGCACGATCAGGCAAAAACTGGTGGGGCAATATATGATATGTATAGAGCATCCGTAGATTCTCGTTTTCCAGATTTTGGTAAAGTGATATTGCTATCATTTCCTAGATATAAAAATGACTACATTCAACAAAGATATGACGCTGTTGTAGCAGACAAAGAAACGGTTATTAAATCTCATAAATTTAAAATGGACGAAGACCTGCCAGACAATACAGAAGGTAATGAGTTTGACATAGAGTGGGAAGAAGATCATATTATTTCATATAAAATACCTAAAGTATATGCTTTAAAAAGACCAACATGGGATATTAATCCTGTAAGAAAAATAGATGATTTTAAAACAGCATTTTATACAAATCCACAAGATGCTTTGTCTAGATTTGCTTGCATGCCACCAGATGCCATTGATGCATTTTTTAAATCAAAAGAGAAGATTGAAAAGGCGTTTAATATTGGTCAACTAGCAGTAGATAATTTTGGAAGACTTCAAGAATGGTTTATTCCAGATCCAGATAAAGAATATTTTATTCACGTCGATCTTGCACAAAAACACGACCATTGTGCTGTATCTATGTCACATGTTCAAAAATGGGTTAATATAAAAATAACAAATGATTACTCTCAGCCAGCTCCAATAGTAGAGATCGATGCTGTTAGATACTGGACGCCGACTAAAGATAAATCTGTAGATTTTACAGAGGTAAAAGATTATATTCTTTCATTAAAAACAAGAGGGTTTAAAATTAAAGTTTGCACCTTTGACAGATGGAATTCTCATGACATGATGCAACAATTAAAACAATATGGTATCAATACAGAAATTCTATCTGTCGCTAAAAAACATTATGATGATATGGCAATGATAGTTGCTGAGGAAAGACTAATTGGTCCTTATATTCAATTGCTGATAGATGAACTTCTTCAATTAAAAATTATGAGAGATAGGGTAGATCACCCAAGAAAAGGATCTAAAGATTTAGCAGATGCAGTTTGTGGTTCAATATATAATGCAATAAGTAGAAGTAAATTTAATTCAGAACAGGAAATAAAAATACATACTTATCAATCTATGAGCTACGATAACGACTTTGCTAGAGATGAAAAAGACACAACAACAACAAATATGATTAGGGCACCACATATGCCAGATAGACTGAGAGAAGCGATGGATAGGATGATGATAATATGAGTACTTACCAAGAAAAGGCTAAAGAGTGTAAATGCTGTGGAAAGCATGTACCCTTGCCAACTGTATTGAAAGAATACAATAACGTTCTTTTATGCCCAACTACATTTGCAAATGTAATAGAGTATAAAAGAATATGGAAGGTTTTGGGGACTAGACCCAAAGGAAGCATTAGAAAGCATTTTTCTGAGTACGTACAGCAAATAGTGGAGACAACTATTGACAAAAATGATGATGGAACATTACAGTAAAACAGGGTATAATATGAATATGGAAGATGATGATATAGTCGGGGATTCAAGTGATGAAAGACTTGAATATTATCTAAGTATTGGTGTTGTAGAGTTAGAAGGTGTGGATGAAAATGGAGAAATTATTTACTCCATTAATGAAAGTGCAAAAGAGTTGGCTCCTGAATTATGGGAATCACATGAACAACATATAGATATGGCCTTGCTAGATTTATATGATAAAGACTTATTGTCTGTAGAATATGATGAAAATTTACAAGCTACATTTACACTAAGTCCAGAAGGAAAAGCTCTTGCAAAAGAGTACGGGTTGGTAGATCTTTTTGATAAAGAAATACCAAATGATTAGGAGATAATATGCCATATAATGTTAAACAAAATGTTGCTGGCTGCAGCGGATATGCAGTAGTCAATGACAAAGGCGAACTAAAAGGTTGCCATCCAGGAAAGGCTGCAGCAATGGCTCACATGAGAGCACTTTATGCAGCAACTGCAGATGAGCAAAAAATGAAAGACAAGAAAAAGAAAATATACTAGGAGAAAAAATGTTAAAAAAAGTAAAAGAAGTTTTATTTCCATCTGTTAAAGTTATTATTGAAGAAAAGCCATTAAAGGCTAAAACAAAGAAGGCGCCAGTAAAAAAGGCTCCAGTTAAAAAAGCACCAGTTAAGAAAAAAGTAAAGAAAAAGGGCAAGTAATTTAGCCCAGTTTGCAAACCTAATAAGGTTTTTGATATAATATATGTGGGTCGCCTAGCGGGACCCACATATTAATTTATTTGCTTAAAGGAGGAATAAAATGGTAACACATTTTACGCTGGATCTTTTTAAGGATCCATTTTTTATTGGCTTCAACGACATGTTTGATCGCCTAAATACAGTACATACAACAGCATCACATCAATCATATCCGCCCTACAATATTGTAAAGGTTAAAGATGATGTTTTTCGTGTCGATTTAGCTTTAGCTGGTTTTGACAAGAAGGATGTTGATATAACTATTGATAACGGAACCCTTGTCATTAAGGGTCAAGTATCGGCAGAAGATTCTGGTGAAGCAATTCATAAGGGAATTGCTGCTCGTAAATTTACCCGCACATTTGCGCTTGGTGAGTATATGGAAGTCACTGGTGCTGAATTAAAAAACGGCTTGTTATCAGTTACAGTTGAAAAAATTGTGCCTGAAGATAAAAAGCCAAAGACAATCAAAATCAAATAATAGTATAATAGTAGTCTGCACCCCGTCACTGGGGAGTCGCAGATATGTCGGGGGAGACAGCGACATTAAATAACTGATGGACCTGGGCAAGTCTTTAAACTGCCCCTTATTATTGGAGGATATAGTGTACGAATATCGTGTAAAGAAAATAACAAATGTGGTTGATGGTGATACCATAGATGTGGATATTGATTTAGGATTTAGCATATCGTATTCTCAAAGAGTTAGGCTGGCAGGAATAGATACTCCAGAATCAAGAACAACAGATAAAGCTGAGAAAGCTTTGGGACTTGAAGCAAAAGAGTATATTAAGTATAAAGTTAAAGAAGCAAAAGATATAATTATTAAAACACAAAAACCAGATAGTTCTGAAAAGTATGGAAGAATTTTAGGCTGGTTATATGTTGACGGATCTTCTAAATCTATTAATGAGCAGATGATTGAAGATGGATATGCTTGGGGATATATGGGAGAGACCAAGGTTAAAGACTTTGAAGCACTAGCCAAACAAAGAGCAAAGAAGAAATAATGCCAATCTACGAGTATTCATGCATATCCTGTGACATCAATAAAGAAGTAAACAAATCATTTTCTGAAGCAGATTCCACAGAAATTTGTGAAAAATGTGCATGCCCTATGAATAAAGTTTATGGATCAATAGGTGTTCAGTTTAAAGGAACTGGTTTTTACAAAACTGACAATCCTAAGTAACTAAAATAATTTTAATAACTTTACTGTGATATAATTCAAATGTAACAAAAGTTTTGTTACTTTGGAGAATCCAGATTGAGTAGAAAGATAAAACTATTTTTAGCTAGCCTTTTTGTAACAGGCTGGCTATTTTTTATAGGTCCAAGTTATGCTTGGGCTACAGATGAATCTAATCAAGAACAGGTAGTTGTTAGTCCAGCTCAACAAGCAGTTAATCAAGCTCTTGCAACAGCCACTACAGAGGTTCAACAAGCAATTGCAGCTACAGATACTGCTACTGCTACTGTAACAATAGCACAGAATGAATTATCCCAAGCTCAAACTGCAGTAACTCAATTAAACCAAAATATTTCTACAGCTCAAACTGCAGTTTCTTTAGTAGATACTGCAACTGCTACTATTGATAATATAGATTTATCCACTAATCCAGTAGATCAAAGCTCTGAAATAGTTACAGATGCTAAGTCAACTGTATTGACCGCTCAATTAGCAATAAATAATATTGATACAACTACTGCACAATTAGAAGTTTCTCAAGTAGTTACTGCAAAAACAGCCGCTTCTACTGCTCAAGCGACAGCACAAACAGAATTAACTCAGGCAAATATTGCTATTGATAATGCTCAAACTGCAGTAAATAATTTACAAGCAACTATTGGGACTACAACAAATGTTCTTGCGGGTGTGGATGATGCAGGAATTCGTATGAATCTTCCATTTAGTTTACAAATGGGTGGTACTTTATACAGTAATGTTTATGTTGGTTCAAATGCCACAATTACTTTTGGCGTAGATGAGGGTTGGGTATACTATACAACACCAAATGCACCTTCAGTATCTATTGCTGGTTGGGACTGGACAACTTGGAGTACTGGAACTGGAATTACATATTCAACAACAGGAACTTCATTAGACATTGCATGGGATGTTCGTCCATATCCACAACAAGATGCTTCAACACAAATGGTTCAAATTAGATTTAATGCTGATGTTAATCCAACTGATGGTGCGTGGATGGCAAACGTAACTGCTACTGGACCAATACCAAACGGTGCTAGATTTAATTATAGACCAACTACTAATGGAACTATTATTCCCATCCAAGATACAAATACTGGCTCTGGATTTGCTGGACAAATAAGTCAGGGTACAGAATTTACTCCTTATGTAGATCCAAATATATCAACAGTTCAAGCAGCAGTAGATGCAGCTAACGCTGTTATCTTGCAGTTAAATCAAAGTCTTAGCCCAGTTGTTGCTCAAAATACTTTAAATACATCAACAATAAATGCTATTAATACAACATCATTAGTTAATGCTATAAATACAGCATCAACAACAAAAACAAATTTACAAACAACATTAAATACAAATTCTCAAGAATTAACTAATGCTATAAATGATAATATTCCTACTCCAGCACCAATATTATCAGAGCCAGTAGTTGAAGGTACAACTGTTACTATTATGCCAGAACTACCAGAAGGATATAATCCAAACACTTGGTTTTATCAAGTTGTAACAGATGATCCAAATGCAGAAAATCCATATGAAGGTCAAACATTAAATACAGATGGGGCACCAGAATCTATTCAATTAACTGGTTTAACAGAGGGAGCTACATATACAATTAGAATTGCTAACTGGTCTGGACCAGTAAGTCAATATTCAGAAGTTATTGTTTTAATACCAGCAGAAGAAGTTATTCAATCTCCAGCGCAACCAGCATTTATAATTGCACCAGAAATTTCAACCCCAGAAGAACCAATAACTGAACAACCAGCTACAGAAGAGCCAGTAATTGAGGAGCCAACTATTGAAGAACCAGTTATTGAAGAACCTACAATTGAAGACCCTGTTGTTGAAGAAGTAACTATAGAAGAAGCACAAGAAATTATTAATGATTTAATTAATGAAGGAGCCTTAACAGAATCTGATATAGAGTCAATAGTGGAGATGTTATCTCAAGATGGAGATATATCTTTAGAAGTTATGTCTGAAGTGTCATCTGATTTATCCGAAGGTGGATTAACAGAAGCAGAAGCAGAATTAATTACAGAAATATTAGCAGCAGATGGAGAAATTACTGTTGAAGAAGTAACAAATTTAGCAGAGGCATTATCAGAAGATGGTAAATTTACATTAGCAGAAAAAGAACTGGTTGCTGATGTTTTAGTACAATCAGCAGAAGGTGCTCCAGTTAAAGCGGCAGATATAAAATCAGCAGGACTTGAATATTCAGATCTTCCACCACTAATACCAGTAGAAGTAAGAACAGATTTAAACGGAAATCCTGTTGTTATTACAGCAGAAGTAGCATCAGCACTACTAACATTAGAATCACCAGCTGCTCTAGTTAATGCTATTGCAGGATGTTTTAATCCAGAAGAAGCAATTGAAGGTTTAACAGAAGAACAAAAATGTGAAGTATTTAAAGCGTTATCAAATATTGGTGCAGATATGTCTCCACAAGAAAGACAAAAAGCCAAAGAAGTACTTGTTGCAGCGGTTTTAGTTGGACAAGTAATTTTAGGTAGTGCAATAATGAGGATAAGGGGGTAGTATGAACTGGTTGAAAAAAAGAGTAATAGCCATACTTAGTGAAAACTTTACGTTCTTAGGATTTTTTGTAGCCTGGGTAGTATTAGAGGGAAGCGCTAAAACAGTAGTAGGTTATGTAACTTTAGCCTCAGTAGCTATATGGTTTTTAACAATAGGTATTAGAGAAAGAGCCGAAAAAGAAGAAGACTAGCACCTTGAAGCTATATTTGCTATAATAGACTTATGAAAAAAATAAAGGTGTTTTTAGCGTCTAGCCTTTTGGTGCTGTCTTTAAGTGGATGTGGCTATGATGGTCACTATAGATATCCATGTCAAGACCCTGCTAATTGGGAGAATGCAGAATGTAAACCACCTATCTGTACAGCTAATGGAGCATGTCCAGAAGATTTAGCAAATACAAAGGAAGTAGCAAATGGCTAGAGAAAGATTATCCCCACAAGATTTAGATGCAAGACTTAAATTTATTTTAGGTATTACACTAGGTTCTATTTTATTTTTAACTTCAGTTGGTATCATGTATGCTTTAATATTTGTTACACAACCAATTACTGGACAATCCGAGAATGACAAAATGTTTTTTAACGTATTAGGTAGCGTTGCTACATTTATTACTGGAACATTGGCTGGATTATTAATTGGACAATCAGGCGCTAAAGATGTTATGGCAGCACAAATTGCTAACAAAGAAGTAGATGCAAAAAATACACAAGCAGATAAAAAATTAGAGGCAGAAATTGATGAGGCTAAGGCACGTAGATTAGCTAAACCAGACGGTGCAATGCCAGCAGAACAACCAGTAGACACAACTTGGGATAAAGAATAATGTCAGATCAAGGCACTGCAGAAAAACTAGTTGAAGTTGCTAAGGCAGAAATAGGAACTGTTGAAGGTCCTAAAGACAATGAAACTAAATACGGAAAATTCACCAAGGCTGATTTGCAGCCTTGGTGTGGTTCATTTGTTATGTGGTGTGCTAATGAAGCTGGAGTAAAAATACCAAATACTGTTTATACGCCAGGTGGAGCAGCAGCATTTAAAAAAGCTGGTCAATGGATTGATGGAGATTTAGCAGATCCAGAGCCAGGAGATATTGCTTACTTTGATTTTCCTGCAGATGGTGTAGATAGAATTAGTCACGTTGGAATTGTTATTGCCGATAATGGTGATGGAACAGTTTGGTGTGTTGAAGGAAATACTTCTGGAGATCCAAAAGGTAGCCAGCGTAACGGAGGAGAAGTTTGTAAAAAACTCCGTGCTTTTAAAAAGAATTCAAAAAAGGTACAAATTTCTATTGTTGGATTTGGTCGTCCTAAATTTAAAGGTGTAGGATCTGCAAAAACAGTAACCTCATCTACAGAAAAGAAGACTTGTCCAGCCTGTAATCAAGAAATTAAATAATGAAAACCTATAGCATTAAGCTTGAAATAAATGCAGAGGTACAAGCATTTAGCGAAGAAGATGCTATAGAATATATTAATGATATTTTTGGAATTGACGAAGAAGTCAAGTCTGTAAAAATGATTAGTGTAAAGGAGAAATAATGGCTAAGGAAGGATATAAACCTACAGCTGGAATGAAGTCTGCAGCAAAACGTGCTATTAGATGGAAAGAACAGGGTAAGGCTAAAGGAGCAGGAACTGCAGTAGGATGGACTCGTGCAGGACAACTCGCTAGAGGAGAAACATTAAGTCTTTCTACTGTAAAAAGAATGTACTCTTTCTTTTCACGTCATGAAGTAGATAAAAAAGGAAAAGATTTTTATAATACATCAAATCCTTCCAATGGCAGAATTATGTGGGATGCGTGGGGCGGAGACGCTGGATTCTCATGGTCAAGAAAAATAACAGAGAGAGAGAAAAATATGAAAAAATCAATAACATCAAGTGAGCTTGTAGAAGAAATTAAAGATATTTTAGATGATGTAGTTAATCCAGTGGATACTGTAATTGAAATTCCAGATGATCAAGAAATTACAAAAGCATTGAGGCCAGAAGTAACTCGTGAACAAATGTATGCACTTATTGAACATCTTCAAGAAGCAATTGAGGCTATGATTGAGGTTCCAGAAATGGAAGAAGATACTGAGTCAGAAACTGAAGCTCCTGAAATGGAAACAGAAGACTCAAATTCATCAAATCCTGTGCCCATTGGTGATGCAGAAAAGAATGATGTAAACTGGCCAATATCAAAATCAGAAGATTCAGAAGTATATAAATCTGATAATGAAGATGAAGATAAATGGGATAATAGTATGCAAAAATGCTGGACAGGGTATACACAAAGAGGCATGAAAGAAAAAAATGGCCGAATGGTGCCCAATTGTGTTCCAGTAGAAAAATCATACGATATGGAAGAGCAAGAAGAGCCTAAAATTAAGAAATCATTATTTGATAATTTAGATCCATATAAATTAGTAAAGCGTAAATTTAACGCAAAACAAAGAAAAGAAATGGCTGACTCTGGAGAAGCAATGCCAGACGGATCATATCCTATCGCAAATAGAACTGATTTAATGAATGCAATTAGATCTTGGGGTCGTGGCGGAGCAGATCCAAAGGTAAAAGCACACATTAAAAGACGTGCAAAAGCATTAAATGCTGAAAATATGATTCCAGAAAACTGGAAATAACTTATAAAATAGCCTTGACAAAGCCGCAACATTACCTGTATAATAATATCTGGGATGTTGCGGTTTAGTATTTAGGATAATATGTTATATTTAAATCCGCTAGGTGTAGAGATATTTATAAAAAAAGCCGTATCAAATAATATAGACCCGCATTGGGATAATTACGATCTGATAATTTGGAAAAAAAATAGTAATGGCTATACAAATAAAAAAGGCATGTTTAGAAAAAATGCATGGGGAATAGCAGACAGGGTGTCTGTTAATAATCAAGGTATATGGAAGCTGCCAAAACAATATGTCAAATATTTTAAATGAATTAGGTGTAGACGAAAAAGATTTTGATTGGTGGCATTTAGGTGTATGCCGTGGAATGGATACAAATTTATTTTATGATAAATATGAAATGGATCCAAACATTGCAAAAAATATAGATGAAGCCTGCCTTTCCTGTCCAGTTAGTAAAATGTGTTATGACTCAGGCGTAGAAAATAATGAATATGGAGTATGGGGTGGAGTATATCTAACTTCTGGATTAATGGATAAAACTAGAAATTTACATAAAACTCCAGAAGTGTGGAAACGATTAAAGGATAAAAATGGATTCTAATCATTTTAAATATGGAATAAATCAATGGACTGGTGAGCCCAATAAACCCGTATTCTATAATCAAGAAATGGCAAAAGCAGTTAGAAATATTATTAAGCCTTCAAATAAGTTGCTAATGGACATTGTAAAATATCCAGAATTTTTAGCTATAAGATTGTATGAAGATAATTTTATACAATTTGATGGAGTAAAAAAAGAGCTAGTCATAGATTATGTTACTAAAGTAAAAAAAGTAATAGAGTCATATGGTGTGCGATGCGAACTTGAAGGAGTCCCTAGTGAAAAAGTATTATGATATTGTGTCTATAATATTTATTCATAAAGAGGGTGTATATGGGTCTTGTGAAAAACTAGGCGCATTTGCTTCAAATGTAAGATATACGAAAGATGGAATAGAGTATGAAGTTACTCTAGAAAATGATGAGTTCTCCATAATGGATGAAATTGTCTTTGAGCATGTAGAGGAAGAAAATTAATGAATAAAGTTCTATGTTACTCTTGTAGTAAAAATAAACATAAGCTAAATCTAAAAAGATCTAATTTGTTTCCAATTAATCTATTGATGTGCGAAACATGTATATCTTTAAAGTATGAACCAAGGTGGGTAGTCATATTAGCTGGTAGACAACAAGGATCTGAATCTGTAAGAGATTATATTCTTAAAAAAAGATATGAAGGTCAAGAAATATCAGCATCAGAATTATTTGTTTAGCATCAATTATAGGGTATAATTAATGTATAATGAATCTAGATCTGACCTCTATAACTATTGCCATTGCTGCCGCAGTATTGAGCGGCATGGGAACGGCTATAATTGCTGGTATACACGAGAGTAAAAAAGAAAAAAATAGACAAAAAGAGCGTGAGCAGGACCTTCTTAAATTAGAAGTCAAAGATTTGAAAATAGAATTATATAGGCTTGAGCGTGATCTTATAGAATGGAAAGATAAATACTATGAGGCAATTCAAGAATTAATTTCTGTTAAATCTGAGCTTGAAAACGCTCTATCTGAACTGTCCCACCTTGAAATATCCGCATCTTTGGACACAGAATTTTAAATTTAGTATACTAGGGATATGACCTGTATAGTCGCCCTAATCCATGATAATAAAGTCCTCTTAGGAGGAGACTCTGCAGCATCAGATGATAAATCTGGATTAATATTTTCAAGAACAGACCCTAAAGTATTTAAAGTGGGTCAATTTGGAATAGGATTTGTAGATAGTTTTAGGATGGGCCAAATCTTACAATATAACTGGACACCACCAATTTATAAACCAACTTCTGGATATAGAAATTTAGATAAATTTATGAGAACTAAATTTATTGAGTCAGTCAAGGAAGCTTTTAAAGAACATGGATATGGAAATCAAACTCCTGGTTCTACTGAAGATGGTGATGAGGGTGGGGTATTTATAATAACAGTTCAAGGTTCTGGAAGAATATTTACTATGGATACAGATTTTCATATAGGAGAAGCAGATATTCAGTATATGGCTGAAGGTGCGGGACAGGACCTTGCCCTAGGATCTTTATTTTCTACAGCAAACATTAAAACCCCTCGTAAACGGGTCAGAATGGCTCTAGAAGCGGCTTCTAAGTTTAACATGACAGTTAGGCCACCCTTTACAATAATTGAAGTCTAGAGTATAATTAAACTAATATGGATATAAATGACCTTAGGCCACAAAATTATAACCATGCAATGGATTTAAGAGGTACGCCTACACACGTTTGTCCATGTGGATGTAATATTTGGAATCTTAAGGTTGTTTTTGAAGATTTTGAAATTGCAACATATTTTCTCGATATGGAATGCATAAATTGTGGCAGTCTAGCGACGGCTCCAACCCCAGTAGATAGGATAGAAAAATGAGAAAATCAGAAAGACTCAGATTAATTGAAATGCAATTGCTTAGACTTGAATTTCAAATTGAATCTTTAAATGCAGTGGTTCAGTTATTATTAGATATGAATAATCTGCAAAAACCAGAGTTAGACGCTGGAAAATGGTATCAAAGAAAACTTGACGGAAACCGTTGACAAAACTCACCCATATTTAGTAAAATAAGGGTTATGAATAAAAAATCAATAAGAGCGGTAGTTACCATAATATTCTCTGTTTCCACTTTAATTCAAGTGGCACCTATAGCGCAAGCAAGTCAATCTCCTGTAGTAGCTATTTTAGATACAGCTTTGGACACTTCATTGCCAATTTTTAAAGATAGAATTGCTTACGAAGTTTGTATTTTAGAATGGAACTCCTGTCCAAATGGAACAAATTTTATGGATGGACCAGGGGCAGCAACTCTTCCAATTTCTATGTTGAATAATGGCAGAGGTTTTGATCACGGAACTGGAGTTTCATCTGTTGTTGTAAATACAGATCCAAATGTAAAAATAGTGTTTATTAGAATAATTGGAAATACAGCTTATGGTCAAAGACAATCGGCAAGTGAGGTTACTGTAAATAATGCGTTGTCTTGGGTATTAGCAAATAAAGATAAATATAATATTAAATCTATTGCAATGTCTCAAGGTCATCATAACCTAGGTCCAGTTGGAACAGAGTATTGTCCTTCAACTCCCGATACTAAAAATATATTAGTATCTTTGGCTAATGCTGGAGTTGCTACATTTTTCCCAGCAGGCAATGCTGGAGATCACGCAAGACTAGATTGGCCAGCATGTATTCAAGAATCTATTTCTGTGGGGTGGTCCGATCAATACGACAAAATATCTTCAAATAGCAATTTTGATAAAAACAATTTAGATTTCTATGCTTTAGGCAACATGAAAGTTTCAGTCCCAGGCGGATATACAAAAAGTGTTGGAGGTTCTTCAATTTCAGTTCAAGTGGCAGCAACCGCTTGGGCTGTTTTAAAGTCTAAATATCCAAATTATTCTCAACAACAATTAATTGATTTATTTTCAAAAACTTCTAAACAAATTTATGGATCTAGAGGTCAATTTGGAAAATTAATTGATTTAAATGCCGCAATTGCTTTACAGGATCAAAAAAATGAGATTGATTTTATAGAAACAGAGTATCAATCTGAATTTAATAGTATTCGAGCAGATTGGAATAAAAAATAAATGTCTAATCTAACTGTATTGGAAGAAATAGTTAAAGAAGTTTCTTCTGAATTATATCAAAAATGGTACAACGCTATGCCTGAAGAAGAAAAAAATGAAATGTCTTCTGAGGCATTAATGAAAAATGCTGGCGAAACTACATTTTTTGTAATTCAAACTTTTATGAATAAATTCAATCAAGCAGCAGAAGAACTAAAGGATAAGCCAGAGTAATTAAAGTTGGGGTAGGGGTTGACCTACTCGACTATATTTAGTAGAATGGGTATTATGCAAACATTTTTACCAGAGGCGGATTTTAGTAAGACAGCAAAACATTTAGATCGCAAACGTCTTATTAAACAAAGCGTAGAAAATTTACAAATATTAAAGTCTTTAGTTGGACTTTATAGTTCAGGTGCATGGAAAAATCATCCAGCAGTAAAAATGTGGGATGGTCATGAAGACTGGTTATTTATGTACAATGAAGCAATTATCAAAGAAATCATACTTCGTGGATACAAGAATAGCACAAGAGAAAAATTTGATGAAATTTACCAAGAAAACTTTATGCTTTTAGAAACAGACTCCCCTTGGTGGCTAGGAAATGATAAGCTTCATTATAGTCACAAGGGCAGGTTGTTTGAAAAAGATCCAGATAAGTATTATTTCTATTCCGACTTTGCAGACTATCGTGAATTAGGGTATACTTGCTGTGAATCTTGCAGTTATTACTGGCCAACTCATATGGAGAAAAAATGATACTTACTGAAGAATCTTTTAACCAAGAGGTTGCCAGTAAAAACATCATGATTGTTGATTTTTGGGCAGAGTGGTGTGGTCCTTGTAAAAGGCTTGCACCAATTTTAGACGAAATATCATCAGAGTACAGTATAGAAATTGGAAAAGTAAATATTGATGACTATCCAGAATTGGCTAGTAAATACAATATATCTTCAATTCCAGCCGTTGTTGTTTTTGAAAATGGAATACCAGTAAAAAATATTATTGGTGCACAACCTAAACACAAAATGGTGCAGGAGCTTGAAGGATGGCTATAGAATTTTTAGATGTACAATCTTGGTATGAATATGGTCGTGAAAAGAATTGGGTGTCAGAAGTATTTTGTGATACTCATGAAGGTCCACCATTATCTGATGAAGAAATGGAAGAATGGGAAGATGGCGGGGATCCATGTAGTTTTCATATAAAACTATGGGATGCTTAACCAATACAACATTTTACATAATTAAGTGTCTATACAAATAAGATATAAAATAGATTTCCACACCGAAAAGGAGTGGATACGGAGGAGAAAAAATAAATGAGTTCATTTAAAAAAATCGCCACAGTTTTGGCTGCAGCCCTAACTTTTGGCACATTGTCGGCCCTGCCGACACATGCTACTGTATATGCTGACGTTGTCACCATTGATGCAGTAGCAGATACAATTAATCCTGGTGAGACTGCAACAGCAGTAGTATCAGTATCATTTTTAGGAACAAGTGTTGGAGATACCGTTTCGGTAATATCTGCAGTATTGTCTGCACCATCTACTACTAGCGTTCCACAGTTTGCCGTTACAGAAACATCTAGCGCAACAGTGGCACTATCAGCAGATACAAAGACAGCAGCAGTTTCTCCAGCAACAAATACGAGTGGTTATGTTACTGCAAAGCTAACATCATCATTTTATGTACCTAGTGTACCTGGATCATATGTAATTAGATTTATTCCTACATTGACAAGTGCTTCAGGTTCAGTAACATCTCCAGCCCTAACTTGGACAGTTACAGTAACTGCACCAGATCTTAAGGCCTCTTCTGCATATACAACATCTTTTATTAATGCTGGTGAGACAATCTCAGCAACTACAGATGCTATAGTATATGCTTCAAAGGCAGTTTCATCTGATGCTGCAGCAGTAATTGTTTTAACTCAAAAGAATGCTGCTAATGGTTCTGCTTCAGAATCTATTACCGCAACAATCTCAGGAGCTGGTATGTTAGGATATGGTACAAATCATGCAACAATTAGTGGCCTAGGTAGATCATTAGTTGTACCTGCAGGAAACTATATTGGAGTATTCTCTGATGGAACATCTGGTGTAGGAACAATTACACTTACTTCACAATCTGGAGTACTACTAGCAACAGAGAAGGTAACATTCTATGGCGATATTGCCAAGATTGTTACAACTGTAAAGAAGCCAACAGTTGCAGTTGGTTCAAATGCAGACGCAATTTCTGCAGTGGCGTATGACGCTGCTGGAGTAGTTGTAGGTGCAGGAACATTAACTGCTACTTCAAGTGATTTGACAGTAATTAGCAACTCTGCAACAAGCGCTTCTATTGTTAATGGTGAAGCACTATTTCCTCTAACTGGTGTTAAAACTGGTTCAGCAGGTTTAGTTGTAAAAAGTGGCACAGTTTCTGCAGATACAGTAACAGTTCGTGTAGAGGCTTCCGTTGCTTCTGTTAAGTTGTCTTTTGATAAAGCAAACTATGCAGCAGGAGAACAAGCAACTATTACACTTACTCCAGTTGATGCAACTGGCGCAGTATTGTCTGGAAAGACATATGCTAACCTACTTGCTAGCGGTGGAATTACTACAAGTTATTCCTTTGGCGGATCAAGTGATACTATTACAGCAACTGCTGTTACAACAGATGCCAATGGTGTAAAAACTTATAAAGTTTTCATGCCACTAAGTGCTGGTTCAGTAACAGTTTCTGCTACTGGTGGATCTGATCTTCCAACAGCAGGACAGGTTAAAGTAACCACTTCTGCAACAGTAACCGATTCAGCATCACAAGCACTTGCTGCTGTGACTGAATTAGCAAAGACTGTAGCAAGTCTAAAAGCTTTGATTACAACTCTTACGAATTTAGTTCTTAAGATTCAAAAGAAAGTAAAAGCTTAAATAATTAAATAAAAGGGGCAGGGACCAGGTCCTTGCCCCTTTACTATTTAAATGATAAAATATAGATATGGATTATATAGAGGATCAAATTAGGGAAAAAATAGCGGATGAAATAAGATATTTAGAGCTTCCGTATGAGTGGAAACCTAATGATGTATTAAATTATATAGTCAGAAAAATAGAAAAGAAATAGGAATAGTATTGTCAGATAAATGTGAAGTAGAAAATTGTGAGGGTGTGGCAAGTAGGATTACTGCCACAGACACAAGGTATATACAGATTTGTAACGAATGCTACCAGGAAAAGTATAAAATATGATAGATAAATTATGGTCTTTAATAGATAAATTAGCCTCAGTCCCAGATGACCTCATGGATATCCATGATGACGAGGAAAATGCTATAATGGGTTCATGGATGGATTTCTAGACCCATCTAAATACAACCTATAGGAGAACAAAATGACAAACGGATTAAATTTAACAGGATTTAATGAAACAGGAGAGCAATCAGGCTCAAACACTTTGGATCTTAATCCAACTGGACAAGCACCAGCAGCAGCTTTCCCAGCAAGTGATGTTTCTAATCAATCATCAGCACAAGGACCTAAGTAACAATGTGCGTTGAATGTGGCTGCGAAGCATTTGGTAGTCAAGCTGGAATGTCAGACATTCAAGGTGGCATACTAAACGTTTCAAGAGACGGAGAAGCAGGTCTTACATTAAATATGACAGCAACTCCAGAACAAAGAGAAAGATTTATTAATGAGCGATAATGGTACAGGAATGGCTTCACCTGCAGTTAACGCACCATCTGGTGCAGTAACTAGCGAAGAGGCTACAAGAAAAAATCCTAAGCAGGGCGGATTTAGATCTGGATTTAAAACAGATAGACCTGCAACCAAAATTGATCGAAATAAACATGGAATACGTAGAGAAACTAATCTGGCTCCAAAGAAAACTGGAAGACCCAAGAAAGTTTAATTATGTGTGGTCAAACAGTAAGTAGTTCATCAGACTTATTTGTTGATATAGTAAATACTATTGATGACCAAATAGATAGATTTGATGAAACTGCAGTAATTTAATTTCAGTGAAACAAAGCCCCCTAAGAAATTAGGGGGTACTTTAATCTAAGGATGATATGAATAAATTAGAAGTAGATATTAGAAAAGAAATAGCTGAATCTATTAGAAATGCTATTCCAGAAAAAGATCAATTCATTCTTTGGCAACATGAGTCTGTAGTAAAATGGATGAATATAGCAGCAGATATAGCAGAGGGGTCTATCTGTGGATATGGTTATGACGAGTTAAAAGATTTTGATATGGGATATAGGGGTGGAAGTGGTAAAACAAATATAACTCCATTTAGAGGAAGATTAAGATGATTAAATTTAGAAGCCCAATATACTGGGAAAAGAAGTTTAATGGACAATTAAGTGTATTATGCCAAACTTGTGGAATTAGATATATGACTACATTTTCCAAGTTTAAGAACCACAAAGAGTGTCCAAAATGTATTTATAAAATGGTTGACTATAATATATAAATAATATATACTTAGGGCGGAAGGCGGAAATATGACTTATGATTTCTTTGGTCAAGAGTGGTACGGCAGTTGTGGTGCCTGTAGCACAAAGCTATACGCCCCTACAAAGGGTGCCTACCTTGTCCAATACTCATTACATACCCATTCGAGTAAGTGTTTAAACGGATGGTAACTGTAACTAAAACTATAAAAGTAAAAGTATTAATATATAGGTCGCAATTAGTGAAAGCGAAAAGTGCGGCGGAAAAGAGAAACCCCATGTCGGTACCCGACAGCATTAAACC
>Ga0214919_10003046_pt1 | contig 25779 bp, 23 predicted proteins | sample LL1503_MetaG_FD_177994 | JGI IMG/M metagenome (GOLD analysis project Ga0214919, IMG submission 177994) | Freshwater microbial communities from Lake Lanier, Atlanta, Georgia, United States - LL-1503 | ecosystem: Environmental > Aquatic > Freshwater > Lake | place: USA: Georgia | collected... | reverse complement strand
ATGTAGTGGGGTAGGCTACACCTTGGTAACTATTCATCTGGCACGTCTGAAGGTGTGTCGGCCGCGTCGCAATGAAACGCTTCTCATCGTCAGCCTTATTTGTGTATGAGATACCTGAAGGCCAATCAGGGCACTGGCCTCCACCCAGAGCACATTCGGGCTTATATTGCTTATTATTACATTTATTATTGGGCCGTGTAATTCCATATAAATCGGATTCAACGTCTACCATCGGTGAAGCGGTAACTACACTAACATCATTGCCACCAACTAGGCCGAGAGCATTCCGGCAGGGCTTCTCATGATAAAATTTGTCAGGAATCATTGTATATCCTGCTAGCTTTCCACTTTGCTGCTCAGATAAGTAACTAGGGACCAGGCCCTGCTGTGTCGGGCCTGAATTACCAAATGCGGCAGGAGCATAGTTCGGCATCTTCTATTTAGGACCAAATAATTTTTTATCCTGCTCTTCACGTTTTTTTAGCATAGCCTCTACGAGTGTTGTTAGTTCAGATGCTGGAGGACACTCTGGAGACTTAACAAGCGGGTCTATCTTTGTGAAACGATTAGCATAACAACCTCTAGTGGGGGGACGTGTTATATAATTAGGTTGCTTTATTGGCGGCATTTTTTTCTCTCCTCTATAAAGGGATGAACCTTTTGAAATCAATAGTTGTGGCTGCTTCGCCCAGCAAATCATATATGCCGGTCGGAAAAGCTATAGCAGTAAAGGATATTAAGAAGCAGCAGTTGCAGAAGGTAAAGCAGACGACGCGTAAGGCTCGAATTATTAAAAAGTTGTTTTGAATGGCCGAATATCAAGGAAGTTTATTTTCTAGATGACTTCCTTGTTTTTCGCCTGCTGCTTCTGCTACGTGTTTGACGGCGGCCTTTTTCCTTTTCTAGCAAAGCCGCTGTATCCGTATATCCACCCAGAAGTTTGCCATTGCGGTAAATCTGCGGGACACTTGTTTTACCCGTTAGGCGTTTGAGTTCCGCACGATGCTCGGGGCCTACCGGTACGAACAGTGGTTTTTGTGACTTCAAAAGTTGTTTGGCCTTCTGACACCATGGACATGTTTCCATACCAAAAATAACAAGGGGGGTAGTTTCAATAATATGAGCCAAAGTGTGCATTCCTACTTCTCAATACGAAAATCGCTTCATTGAGTTGGAATCGCAAATAGGAGCATATTTGTTATTCACAGATGTACGCGTTCCTACAAAATCGGGAAGGCACTTAGTTCCCTTAACAGGATTGAGAAGATAGGCCGCATTACAACTGGCCGCGTAGCAATCTACCGGCAGAGTAACTGTTAGACCGATTGTAGAACCTGTGCCACCAGGACAGCAGGTCGCAACCCCAGCATTCTTAAAAATAAGGGAATCGTAACTACTGGGAGTTGAAGATCCGCCCATAGATAGAACTGTCTTAATGGCACAGGGTTCCACTAAACCAAATGATGATGTAGCAGGAAGAAAGACACGACTGTTCTTGTATTTTAGTGCAGTTGTTGTCTCGGAAGCATCGCGGACTTTATTTGTGGCCAATGTCACGGATGCGGCCTCTCTACGAAGACGTGTTAAACGGCTGGCGTCCATTTCTACTATATAAAACAATATTTTTAGAGACTGTTATACCGATGTCATCGTCAGCTATTGTTCTAGCAATTGATTTTCGGGAGTCTAGTCTTATGACCCAATTACAAGTTTTAAAAGTCCCGTTTGTATCGGAAAGTCTACCCTTGGGAGATGTACTTTTCCGTGATTTGAGCGGCTCGGCGATTGCCCTCTTTGAACGGAAAACATTAGATGATTATGCCGGGTCGCATTTAACAAATCGCTATCGGGAGCAGCGGGCTCGTTTAATTACAGCTCGGTCTCAAGGAACACAAATTGGCTATCTGCTAGAAGGTGGTTGGCGTTATGGAGCACAGGAGCGGGTATTTGGAAAACCCACAGAAGAAGGGAAAAGGAGTACAGTCAATGAAACTATGCTGCGTACATTGGCCTATCGCCTCCAGTTTAAATACAAGATTCCGGTTATTCAAACAGCGAATGTGCTAGAAACGGCGTATACCCTCAAGCATTTTTATGAGATTTTCCAGCAGGATGCCGCGTATTTTAAGGAGACGCCAGAAGAAGACTTGGCCGTCGCAAAACAAGCAACTGCTACAACTGGGAACTTTTCTGCTCGGCGGAAGGATAATGTGGAACCAGCGGCGGCAATGTTAATGGGTCTTCATGGTGTTAGCCTTGTGAAGGCAGAGGCGATTCTAGCAGTAGTTCCTACAATTGTTGACCTCTGCGGGAAGTCAGCGAAGGAGATAGCGGATATTCCTGCTGGAAAGGGGCGGATTGGGCCGAAGTTAGGGGGCGATATTCACGGGGCACTTCATTAAAATATTTACTAAAAGTAAATGGGTATGTTTTTTAGTAGCCCAGCGGCTCCTGTTCCACCAGCAGTTCATAATAGTAAGAAAAATTCTGTTTCTTCTTCGGACCCTGTTTCTTCTTCGGCCCCTGTTTCTTCTCCGGAACCTGTTTCTTCTCCTACTCCTGTTTCTGAGAAATCAGACGCAGATTACGAGAGTGAAATGCAAGAAATTCTAAAACGGAGAACGCCCCTTTTTAAACAAGACGCTTTTTTTGCTAAACTCGTTGAGGATATAACAGCCATAATGACGGCACAATATAAGTCAGCAGTGGCTAAATGTGTGTGGTTCAAAGAAGGTACTAATTCTGATGTGACCATGGGAAGACTTGAATCTTTGTTTAATAAACTGGTAAATGGAATAAAGCATTTAACTTCAGAATACGTTAGTTATACACCATATAGAAACGAGTGGGTAAAACGAGTAGGATCGCAGTATAAATACTTTACAGAAGTATTAATTAAAGCAATAAAGGATACAACCGAACCAACGGATCTGTCAGAATTTCTAGCATATATACCTCGTGAAGAAGGATGGGAAAGAATTACTAAAGTCTTAACTAAGAAGAATCCCAAGGCTAAGTACTTAATAGGTACCCACGAAGAACGGAAACTAGTCAGACATCCTGGTACACTTGCGACGGGATATGAAAATAAAACTGTTTGGGATAGAATGCGTACCCGGAAGCACAAGAGAACGGCACGTAAGATGACGCGTAAGAACTAAATGGGACCCAAACTGTAAGCCTAAAAAATTGAAACAGCCGCCAGCACGGAACAAAGCAGCAGCAAAAATGCCCACCTATAAGAATGTTGATGACCTCCGCCAGTATATCCCGCCGGATAATGGCTTAGACTTAGACAAGACAAATCGGCACATTGCAATCCTTGTCAAGGGAAATAAGATTCTAGCAGCGGCCATGAATCAGTTTGGGTCGCGTTCATTTGGTTCTGGCTACACATATAACACGATTCATGCAGAGATTAATGTAATTAAGAAGTTGGGAAATATTAAGAAACTTAACGGTACTACGATGTATGTTTTCCGTACAGGAAAGGGTCAAAATGAAGACAGCATTTGTCACAGCAAGCCATGTCCTATCTGTGAGAAATTGCTGGGAAAGTGTATGCGGGAGTATGGTCTTAGGCGTGTCTTCTACTCTGTTAATCCCGACGGGTCGTGTCCTAAGCCATGCCGTGTTCACTGAGATACGAGGAACAAGGATACAGAAAAAAGCAAAAACCTCTTTTTTATCTGCTCATTTTAATATAATAATCACCTATAATAAATTTTCTACCATGATATGATGGCGTAGAAAAATATTCATCATAACTACTTAAAGGCATAATACGAAAATCATAACTTAAACGAGATTTTCCTGTTGTATTTATTTTATTATGATGACGACATTTGTTTCCCCAAAAATGAAAAAAAGATCCATATGACATTTTAATCGGAGTAAAATCACCTTTATTTGGTTCTGATTCATAAAATACGCTATTTTCATCAAACATATCAGTAAAGGGAAGAATAAAATTTAATTCGCCAGGCGGATGTCCAAATTCTGTATCACAATGCAGGCCAACTAAATTAGGATTAAAATCTTCTCCATCTCGGATACCAATTGATGAATTATTAGGTATACAAAATCTAACAGAAGGGTCTTTTTGCACAATAAATTCATTTACCTCAATTGGAAATAATGGAAAGATTTCGTCTTTAATAAATTTATAGTATAAGTCTCTCCACGTATTATAATAAGGCGATTCATAATACATTTTATGAAATGGTGTTTTTACTGCTTCAACTTGTTTAAAAATATTCCAATTTTCAGAGTCCTTTATTTTTGTGTGAATATTTGATAAATTATCTTTATCCCACTCCATCATTTTAGCTAACAATTCATTAAATTGATATTTGGATTTATCGTATGTATAATACGTTCCACGACTATTTATCATTTCTGACAATATATACTTATTTATGTTTTAATATAAAACGCACTTTAGAAAGTAATTGTTGTGTCTAAATAAGGATGGTTCTTACAATAGAACAGGAATGTCTTATTTGCTTTGAAAACCGAATATGTCCGCCTTTATCGTATGGATGTTGTCATTTTGACATTTGTCCAATTTGCTTAGCACAATGGATTGAAGTCAACCATGGTATTGCACGATGTCCTGTTTGTCGCGAAATCCAATTTGATAAACCATTAAAAATCTGTTGTTTTCGATGTACGCGACCTAACTATGAGCAACGTCGTATTTGGTATCAGATATTATTATCTCAAATTATTTTTATTTTTTTTATCATGCTAATCTTGGATAAACTAAAAAATTGATAGTAAGCCGGGCTTAAGAACCCCCAGCGAAAATCGTAAAGAAATGTCCGGTGCAGGTCCTACTAGCAAGGCTGTTCAGCGAATTATGAAGAAGGATATGCCTTCTGTAATGAACGATGACATGAAGAGTAATGGAATCTATTATTTCCCCGACGATAAGTCTATAATGAAGGGCCTTGCTCTAATTATTGGTCCCGGTGGCACTCCCTATGAGGGTGGTTACTGGTTCTTCTCTGTTCTGTTTAGTGATAATCATCCCTTTGACCCTCCCAATGTTCAGACTCTAACGCAGGATGGCCGAACGCGTTTCAATCCCAACATGTATCGCGAAGGCAAGGTCTGTCTTTCTTTGCTGGGAACATGGCATCAAGGCGATAAGTGGTCATCTGTACAAACGCTAGGGTCAGTTCTGCTGAGTATTCTCGGCATGGTCTTGACTGATATTCCTCTGCGAAATGAACCCTGCTTTTCATCCTATGATACACACCCCACGTTTGACCCTTATAATCGGATTATCTTTCATGCTTCTACAAAGAACCTTCTTCATTACCTGCAGTTCCCTCCCGCTTATCTACCGGATGAGCACCGCGATGAAATCATTGCTATTATGAAGGAGCAGTTTACCAAGAATAAGGATGTGCTAGTTAAGCGATGTCTTGCTCTTGCTCCAGTCTGGGATGGTAAGAAGGAAATCAATGAGATTTTCCGGCTGGAAACGACCTATAATTTCAAGGCCATTGCGGACCAACTAGCAGCGACAAGCTTTTAGACCTATAGAAATCCTATAGCCAACAAAATTTTTTTGCTTTAAATCCGCTCTTAAGTGCGTTAAAAATTTGACCCCGGTAACCCAGCATAGAATAAATCAAGATGGAACAGGAGACGAAATCTTTGCTTACATTCCTATCGGAGTGTCGGGTTGGCCCCGCAGAAGCCAAATCAGCAAATGTGCGGGGGTTTCCGGGCCCGCAAGTGGGTAATTATAAAATTAAACCGAAGGATTATGACGCATTCTTGGACTCCCTCCATCAGTATATTTTCGTGGAAGGAGGTGCGGCAAATCTGGTAGAGGTTCACCGCGACTTTAGCCCAATTCTCATTGACCTTGATTTTCGCTACAAGAGCGGGGGTCCCTTGGAAAGGCAATTTACCGATGAGCATATCTATAACTTCTGTGTCGGCTATGCTAAGATTCTGTGTCACTTCTTTCAGATTGAATCACTAGAAGAGCCACTTCGGTTCATTGTTCAGCTTAAGCCCGGCCCCGAGAAAGCGGTCAAGAACAAGGAGGCTCTTCATAAGGACGGTATTCACATCATCTGTCCCGATGTCAGTGTTACACCCGATATCCAGCATGCTCTTCGTGGCTATGTGATTGAACAGGGACTTGTCCAAGAGATTTTCGGAGAAACGGGCATCATTAATCCCGTAACGGATATCTTTGACCGCTCAGTCATTGCACAGAATGGCTGGTTCTTCTATGGAGCCTGTAAGCAGGATCAGCACCGGTACAAGAATACCAAGATGTATCTGCTGGAAACTACGGGAGAACAGACCATTCAGTTGAATCCCAAGTCACTGGATGAGTACACAAATCGGCAGATGCTTTCGCTTCTTTCTATTCGCAAGAATCACATTGAACTCAACTTCTGCGACATGCGGGAGGAGCGGCGGGAGATGTGGGATAAGCTTGTTGGGACTTGGCTACACAATGACCCAAAGGCTCCTGTAACGCAAACTATAAGCGATTCTATTTCTGAAATCTCAACTGATAATCAAGACCAGTCTATTAGTGTACGAGCAAGATACACGGCGGAAGATACTGCTCTTGCTTTTGAACTTGCTCGAGATTGTCTGAACCCTGATGTCCGAGCAGGAACCTATCATAAGTGGGTTCATCTAGCATTATGCCTCCGCAATATTGATGATTGCGAAGAAGCATTTGAGACATGGAAGCACATTAGTAAACGGGTATCAGGGTATGAACATACAAGTGAAAGTGAATTTGCTGAAAAGTGGCTAGCCCTCCGTGCTTCACAGGCTCAACTTGAGAAGCAGGTGAAGATGGGAACTCTTTACCACTGGGTGAAGCAGGATAACTACGCAAAGTACGAGGAGATTCGGGACCGCGGTAATGAGGAGTATGCTTACAATCATGACTCGGGAACGCACGTTGAGATTGCTAACTTGATTCTTCGTCTTTTCCGGCACGAATACCGTTGCTCTCCGATGCTGAAAAGTTACGATTGGTTTCATTTTGAGGGGCACTACTGGAAGGCAATTCAGCAGCCTATGGATTTGCGTGGTTCAATTAGTACTCGTATTCGGGACCTATATACAAAGGCTGAGCGGAAGGCGTGTAATATTGAGTTGGACCCTAACACATCCGAGGACATGAAGAAGAGCCTTGTGGAAAAGAAAAAGCGTCTCATGAAGGTCAAGCAGAATCTTGAGAATTCGGGTTTCAAGGATTCTATTATGAAAGAGCTAACAGAGAAGTTCTATCAGGAAGACTTTAAGGAGAAGTTGAATACAAATATTAATCTTGTTGGAGTCGGAAACGGTGTGCTTGATCTTTCTGCTACACATCCTGTAACAGGGAAATTGTATGTTGAGTTCCGAGAGGGCCGACCGGATGATATGATTAGCCTTCAGATGGGCAAGCACAAGATTTATCCGGCTATTAACTATACACCATATGACCCCAACAATCCTCATAATGCTGAAATCCGTGAATTCTTTAGGAAGCTATTTCCAAGGGAAGATCTGCGGGAGTATTTCTTCACGCTTCTTTCAGCCTGTCTTTATGGCCGCAACACAGAGCAGAAGTTCTATATCTTTCAAGGTGAAGGGTCCAATGGTAAATCAGCCCTTATCCGTCTTATTGAGATGGTATTCGGTGAATATCAGTGTACCACGCAAGCAACTCTTGTTACCCGAAAGCAAGATAACTCCGGTGCAGCAGCTCCTCAGCTTGTAAAGATGCGGAATATGCGGTTTGTAGGCCTACAGGAGCCGGAAGAGGGAGAGAAGATTAACTCTTCACTGATGAAGCAGCTTTCAGGCGAAGATATGATTTCTGCTCGTGCTCTATATCAGGACCTGGTCACTTTCGCAATTACTGCTCGTATCTTCCTGTGTTGTAATCGTTTCCCGCCGGTGAACAGCATTGACAATGGTACTTGGCGTCGTCTTCGTGTAGTAAAGTTTGAGTCAGAGTTTCGCGACCCTGAAAGGTTTAAGGATGCTGCTCAAATGAAGGAACTAGCAGAGAAGAACATTTATCCCAAGGAGCCGAGTGTGGAGAAGTCAACTGAACATGGATTTCCTGCTTGGCGGGAGGCCTTCCTTTCCATGCTGGTTCACTACTACGAGAATGTCTATCTTGTAAAGGGGCTAGTTGAGCCGGGTTGTGTCAAGGAAGAGTCTGATAAGTATAAGTCCGACAATGACTCTTTCGCATCTTTCATGCAGGAGCGTCTCATTAGTGAAATTGGAAGTGAAACTGATGTTAAGGATATTCGGAAGGAGTATAAGATTTGGCTACAGTCAGAGCCGGATAAGAAGTCGCTATCTCCAGCAGATGTCCGCCAGAAGTTAATTGACAAGTTTGGAAAGCCGATTTCACGAAAGGGCAAGGAGATGTTCCAAGGTGTACGAATTGCTGGCCTGCTAGAGGATGTCAGCGGCAACTTCATTGAGGAAACGGTTGCTGCAACAGAGCCGCAAGTAGAAGAAAAGCAAGAGACTATTGTTACTGAACAAGAGTCGCTAACCATTATTGAGTCTTTGCCTAAACCAAAGAAGGCAAAGAAGGTCTAAGCAAAATTCTGTAATAAAAAGAGTATAAAAAGTGGAATAGTAATCCAAGTTACTATAAAAAGTATTTGCTGCTGCGAATTACTGATTGGCAGACCAAAGATAGCCGCACTAGTTGGACCCAGAATCAATAAAACTGCTATCCAGAATGCTAGCAGAATTAAATTATCGGAATTACTCCAAAAGGGATTACCTTGACTTAAGAGGGGATTTGCCGTTATAAAATCGCGACGATAAAATTTATCCTGATTTTTTAAATCCTTGATATTTTCAAGAGAATCTTTGATTTTCTTTTCCAAATGCTTTTTGTATTTTCCACGTGACGAGGTTGATTTTCCACCTTCATTAATAATACTGTTTAGAGTTTGGCCATTTGTAAAGAAAACATCAATTGTTCCCTTTTCCTTATTAAACTCGTCTTCTTTACGGTTTGCTTCTTTTAAAAGTCTCTTTATTTTTTCGGAGTTATCCGGCGGTAAAACTACCTGCTTTGTTGCGTTTATTGCTTTATTTGCAGATTCTTTAATTTTTCGTGTTAGCCAATTAGACATTCCCTACATTTCCGTATTATTTTCCCTGTATCTATTTTCCAGCAGTTAGACTGCGAAAAAATGGATATTTATTTAATTATATTACATATTTCCACCCGTAGCAGTATTTAGATTAGCACCCGCTGAGCGTACATCGCTGGCTAGAGAGGTAAAGTTACCCTGTAGTAAGTCGCTGCCAAGTGCTCCAACACCTTCAGCCGCCGCCTGTGCTGTCTTACAGGCATCGCCCGCCTTGAGTGCTCCAGGGCTGTCAGAGAACTTCCGCTTATTCCAGTAGCGAACATCGCGTGTGTACCGGGTGTAGTTAAAACGGTAAAGTGCTAGAATGGCTGCTGCAGACGCAATAATAAAGACTACATACTTACCAAAAATCCACGGAAAAGCATTCATCTTGCCAAGCATAATAACAATCATGGCCGAAACCATGGCCAGGAAAGCCACCTGTAAGAAAAAAAGCGACTCCAACTTATTCTGAGCATACCATTCGTTCACTAAGAATTGACGCTTTGTGTTATCCAAGTCATATTTAAGTGAACTTGTGTTAGCATCCGCAATCTGTACAATATTGTTCTGAGCACGATTCAAATCTGTATTACGAACATCATAATAACGAGCGTGGTGATCCATGTCCATGTAGCGACCCATGTCATAAAAGGCCTTCTGAAAATTACCGCGCTTGATTTGAAGAGTCTCATCAGCCTGTTTATTCTGTCTTTCCGCAGAATACTGTTGAGATCTAACCGGGTCTCCCATCAACTCGGACTTAAACTCAATTTTCTCAATGTCGTCTAGTGCCATAGACGCATTCACTAACATGTCGTGATAGTCAGCCATCCTCTAATCTAATTAAACATAAGTTTTATTGGATTAGAAATATTAAGGGTCTTTATACACTCTGGCTATAAGCCGTGTATACAACACCCAGGGCAACAACATTTAAGATAGCAAAAACCGTAACTTGAACACGCAGAGCCCGATTTTTTTCCTCCGTATAAACCTGCATCTCACGCTGGGTGCTCAGACGAAGATTATTTGAACTCAACTTCTTCTTGATATCCGCAAGACGGAGGATATTCTTATTGATTGAATCATTACCATCAACGTGACGTTGGCGGAATGTATCAACGCGCTTGGCCCTCTCATTCGCAACATAGTTCATGATTTCCAGGAGACTCTGAAGGCGTTTATTCACTTCTGTTGTGGAGTTATTTAGAGACATTGATAGGGTTATATCATCCTTATTATCAGACATAAGCAGCTTCAGGTATTTGCGTAACAAATAGTTATACCGATTCTCATACCAGCAGTATTCCATCTTAACGCTCTTATAGAACTGTGAATCAACAGCAACTTGGTCATCTACGCTAGTCTTATTGCTAGGGATTAGGTTGTTGCTTTGAAGACCCGTAATTTTGGCGACTAAAACATCAGGGGGGATTCTTTGCTGGTCATTCAATTCAAAATCAGTAAAACTTATTCCATTAGGGAATAATACTTGAGCACTTGAATCATTAATTGTAGCATCGGGCGCACATCCATCAACCGGTCCCGCTAATGTCGGTAGATCCTTGCGGAACGAAAAGTCTTGAACAGTTGGTTGCCGTGTCGTCATCCTATTCTACCTCTGTAATTTTGTCTCATTAAAATTCTTCCAGTTATCGGAGGTGTTATCGTCGTGATACCTGCTGAGTGTAAAAAACTTTTTCCATACTGGGAAAGTACATAGAAAGCAAGCCCATAAACTAAAGCAACTACAATCATCATATAATACGGATTACTCAGGGGTTTCATCATAAAAAAACTGATTGTGTGTGGGTTCTGCTGTCCACGTCCAGCTAAAGAAGAAACCTGTTGTTCTCGTGTATCTTTTTGATGTTTAAGTGTATTCTCTTCAGTCTGCAACCGCTGTAACTCCTTTTCTAGTTGTAAAATTGGTTCTTCTAGATTGCCTGTCTTTTCCCGCAGGTCTTCCAGAGCGTCTTTAAGAACAATTCCAAGGCCAGAAAGTTCTTCCCTTGTTGAGGTCATTTGTGCCTCAAGGCCATTAATCGCAATCATATCATCCGGATTTTTTTGAATTGTTTGAGTTAATAACTCTTTTAAGTAATTAAATCGTCCCTCTAACATGTCTCGTTTCTGTTTCCAGGAATTTTCATTAATGGGTGTCCAGGACATCTCTACCGTTTACTACGGATTAAGATATACATAACCTATATCCCTCTGACTTACCAGCAGTTGGTGAAGGTCTTGTAATCTTAATGACTTCACCAGGAGTTAGACCCAGCCAACGAGCCTGCATGTCAATATGATACTTAATGAAGGGCAGACGATTGAGTGTTACCAGATTTAGTTCCTTCTTAAGTTCCGGAATAGCGTCTGCTGGTACCCGCTCGTGCTTAGGAACCAATACATGCTTGCTCGGATTCAAAATGAGTTGCTTAATGTGAAAGAAACTGATCTTTACCTTCTTCTGCCACGCTAGCATAGCAACTAGATCAAATGACTCATGATAGGCTTCTCCCAAAATAAAGATATAATCCGTATTTTCTGGACTCTTGATGTGCTCCCAACGGTCAGGACCATCAAATTCCTTGCGTTGAATTGTTGCCTTGATTTTTTCATTAAAGATAAGATAAATTACTTCACAAAACTCATACGGTGATTGAGGAGCGTTTTCGCGACGCTTAACACGAATCTTTAGAGGAGCTGCACCAGGCTGATTCTGTGAAGCAATTGCCAAACTATACACAGCAGATGGTGCTTGGTCTAGATAGGGTGTTGTATCATAACCGCGGGCCTCTAGCAGTTCAAGTACTATAGGCCTACTACGCAATACTAAATCCTTAATTTCGGGGTCCATGCCTTTCTATATTAAATACGTGTATTCAAATTTTAAGCCTCAGCGGATTTTTCATCTGTATCTTCTTTGGTAACGCGAATAGTTGTAGGGCCCTTTTCAGCCGCTTTGGTGGGTTCAGGTTTTTCACCTCGTGCTTCTCTTTCTTGTTCATCTACTAATCTAGCAAATGCGACTCCCTTTTTCTTTGGAACATATGCGGAGTTGTTTCCTGTTGCTGGACGACCTGCTCCCTTACCCTGTGAAGGTAAGACGAGTGTAATAACGTTTGTAGATGACCCGCGTCCTACAATTGGATGAGTCAGATTAGGAAGTGGTATGGAGCCACCACGCTGGCTAGGTGGGCCGGCCGTGGCTTCGCGAGGAGGACCCACAACTACATTGCCTATTTCACCCTCTCCTTGTGGAGCACCCGGTAGAGTAATTTGAACTGTCTCAGGCTGTGGTCCCGCTTCTTGTGCTTGAGCCAATGCGGCTTCCGCATCCTCCGCCCTCTTCCGTTCCTGTTCTAGCAGACTTGCGTTTACGGCTGGCTGTACTTCAACACCAGGTTCTTTCTCAACCTGTATCTTTATCTCTTCAATAGGAACACCTCCCGCTCCTATGGCTGAAGAACTCGGTTGCTCCGGTGGTAAAAACGGGGGCAGGTCAATCAACCGATTTGCGCCCTCTCCTGTAGTCGCCAACCAATCTAGTGATTCATCTTTGAGACGAGCAGCCGACCCGGAATTCACAAATCGCATGCCCATATTCATAAATGTTCCCAATTCCTGATTGAGTAGTTTAAATGTATATGGCATATTAACCTTTGTAAATGTTGTACGACTACGGGTAATTGGCTTGACCATCTGTATCGTATCTGCTGTATCACCCACAAATCGTATAGGTCCATCACATGAAGGGCACACAAAGATTCCTTCACTCTCATTATAAATCGGCATTTGACCACAACTGTTACAAACATAGAATGTGGCTTCATCGGAGCATTTCATCATGCGTTCTTGCATGAAATCACTTATGCCGTGACCAATCAAAACGTCGCGTTCCATCTCACCAATACGCAAGCCGCCTTCATTACCGCGTCCACCTGTCGGCTGATGTGTCCGCTGTTCTTTACGGCCAGCAGCACGTGAATTGATTTTATCCCGTGTTAAGTGACGGAGACGCATGAAGTAGAGCGGGCAAGTGAATACTGTGGATGTATATTGCTTTCCACTGAAGGGAGCATACATGATTTCTTCGCCATTCCTATTGAAGCCCGCCTCTTCAAGAGCATTTCCCATAATATCGTGGTGGCTTTCATCATTTGTAAAAGAGGTCGCATTCATCTTCGCTCCATATTGAGCACCCACTTTACTAGTAATCATCTCCATAATCTGTGCTACCGTCATACGAGAAGGAATACAGTGGGGATTTACAATAATATCGGGTACAACTCCATTCTTACCCCGCGGCAAATCGTAACACGGCCGAATCATTCCAATTGTTCCTTTCTGTCCGTGTCGGCTAGAAAACTTGTCTCCTAGTTCTGGCACACGCACTTCAAAGATGCGAATATGTACAAGACGGTATCCGTTGGCTTGATGTAAGACAGTTACCTTCTCAACACGGCCCTCAGTAAATACTGTCGGTAAAACACTAGCATCGCGAACCAATCCATTTTCGGGTAAAGTCATGTAGCGTCCAACTAGCACAGTCTTATCCGTTATCATTGACCCCTCCTTAATAATACCATCATCATCCAGCATAGAATAATCATAGCCCGGCCGGATTGACATCCAGCTCGTTATTACATTAGGATTGCCAATACGGATAATTGCATCTGATTCCGCATCTTTCTCTTCAACAGCATCGTACGTCTTATAGGATAAATGCCGGAAAAGACCACGTTCAATTGAAGACTGGTTAAAGAGAATACCGTCATCCATGTTGTATCCGTCAAAGGACATAAGGGCCACAATACAATTGGTGCCATATGACATGTTTCCATCAGCAATTAAATCATAATAGAGTGTACGGGCTACCGGTGCCTCTCCGTAGCACATCTGTGTACCGTAGGTGTCAAAACGGTTCATGAACTGCGATGAATAGAAGCCGATTCCCTGTTTACTCTGCGAACATGACAACTGATTACGCGGTGACTGGTTGTGATTGGCAAACGGAATCATGCTTCCAACAAACCCGAACATTGTTGAAGGGTGAATTTCGCAATGCGTTGATTCATCACGAAGATCATTTGAACCAAACCATGAAATGTAGGCTTCATTCTGTTCATAAGGGTCAACATATTCAATTGCTCCAGCAGAAGGACCAAGACGATCTACGTATTCTGAAATGTCCATGATACCGGGAAAAGGATCTACAAATCCAGTCTCAAAAAAATCACGTTCACGAGTTTCTGCTAGAACCCCCTTGACGAGTCCACGCCATCCCACTTCAGCCATCCGTTCAGCAAGAGGCGATAAGGCTTTCTTCCGAAGAATCCATAGTGGTCTGCAGGGACGTCCTTCATCCATATAAATACGAACTGTGCGGCTTGTCCGATTAAAACTGATTGAGGTCGTCGGACTCATACAGCCCGTTTGTTTACAGAGTTTAAGAACCGCAACTAAAAGTTCGGGATCCTTGATAAATCCAATTGTTCCGCCGTTTAATTGTACACGGCAGAACCATAAACGTTTGTACTTATCACCTTTCTCAGCCGGGACTACACCACCCTTCGTGTACAGCCAATTCATCATGCTAGCAGTATTCTCCGCCAATGAGAAAATCGTAAAAATGCTGGCATTCTTAGTGATACCGATACTGAAACCGGAAGGAACTTCGGAAATACAGAAGAAACCGCATTGACTGGGATGAAGATGACGAGGACCGGGTGATTTAAGTTGAAAATCTAGTGAAACACGACGTACTTGACTCATAGCATCCATATAACTGATTCGTGCTAGAGGCTGAATAACTCCCTTGCGGTCTCCCCACTTACCTCTAAATCCACTCATTATTCCGCTACTCAGCGATTCTTCACCGCTTAGCATTTTCGGCAGATTTCCTTCTGAGAAAAGATTTACGAAATTTAACCCTTCGTAGATTGTCTTGTTGTAGTTATACTCTTTGTCAATTGTCAAAACAAAACTCTTTCGCCACGTTGTCCAGCATTCAGTAAAAAGTTCACGTACAAGAGTTCCAGCAGTGAAATACCGTTTATTGCGAATATCATCGCGGTCAGTGTTTTGGTCTAGACCCGCTGTAACACGGAGAAGTTTACGTGCCATTTCACCCAAAAAGAGGGCCTTAGCTGCGAATGTATTGGGAACATGCATAAAAGTATTATTTAGTAAAATATCAAGAACTGTCTCTTTTTGAAACCCCTTTGTTAGTGTTTTGAGAAATTCATGTGCTAGATACGTATCCAAGATAGGATATGCGTCGTGAGCACATGCTAGAAACCACGGCTCTAATATCTTCATTTCTTGCCCAGTCATGTCAGGCAGAATCATATTAATAATATCTTCATCTGACTGAACACCTAGAGCACGGAATACAATAAATAGTGGAACTGCTCCACGAATAAAAGGCAAACTAACACGAACTGAATTGTCTTCACGGTCTACATGAAGAGCAGTTTGGCGAATCTGCTTATTCTTCGGATTTAGTGACGAGCAACGAGCAAAGGCAGCAACCTTTAAGTCGGTAGGCGGTTTCTTTCCAGCATAGATTGAATTAAATGCTGTTTCTTCACTTGTTACTAGAACTTTCTCAGCACCATCAATTATAAAATAACCACCTTGGTCATATTGACATTCACCGAGTGACTTAAGACGAGGCATCTCAGGTGTATTTGTCGCACATAATATGGAGCGTAACATAATCGGTAAATTGAAGAGCGGATATCCCTTACGCTGCATATTAAGAATTTCAGTGGGTACAAACACTGCTTGAATGCCACCAACGCCTGTTCCAGGACTTATAGTAGTCATTGTAACCTTAATCTGAATATCAACAAGGACAGAAACAGCGTAACTTAAATTACGAAGACGTGCTTCTTGCGGAAACATGCGTCGAATCGTTTTTCCTTCATCGAGTGTAATAATAGGTTGGGCAAACTGAATACCTAAATTTTCAGGCTTATCAACTTCTCCACCGATAAAGATTTCTGTTTTGTAAGCATATACCCCAGAATCTACTGAACCCAGAGGCTCTTTTAGAATTGTAATCGGATTCTGATTGAAAATTAGTTCCGGCAATTCTTTAGTAACAAAATAATTGTAACTATCGATGGCATATCTTGACAAACTTGTGGTTGAATTTGTAAAATAAAGTGTTATAAGACTCGCTGCTAGATCGCTAATATTCGGTTGACTGGCTGCCATTACCTATTTTCGGAGTCTATAAATTTCAGGCAGTCTAACTGCGACAGAAATTCAAAGATTTACATTTAAAGGGTTCTTATTATTATGAAGTCGTCTTCCATACAAGCGGAAGTTGGCTTGTAATTTGCATGGCTGAGTTATCAATGTCGCCCTTTAGCGGGACATAGGTTTGGACAAAACCGGGGATAACAGGATTGCTGGTAGAAATTTTAGGATTGATTATACCGATAGAAGTATTAATACCCATCTCAGCCAGATTCATGGGAACCGAGCCGGGGATGGAGAACGCAGCACCTCCACGTTGGCGTCTGCGGGACCGGGCTACTGTATTATCACCCATGCCAGGCTTAGGACCATAGCCATCCCACCCTCCTGCTGGAATACCGCGGTCTTGGGCGATGCTGAAATAGCTTACAGGGCTGGCCGCAGCAAACTGGCTGCTCTGTGTGATATCAGCAGGCATCTTGAGGAGAGTCGGTGCGAGACTACCAGGGCCAAAGGTATCTGTTAAAGGAGCACCAACTAAGGCCGCACCACCACGCTGCTTCTTCTGCTTACGTGTCTTACCACCAACCTTAACATGCGTACTCGTCTGTAAGTGGGCAAAACGCTTAGCAATCTTCTTAGCAGTTGTCGCGGGAAGATATGATTTCGTCTTCTTGAGCCACTCATCTTGGATAAAGGCTACCAACTTCTCAGGTGCGGGATTACTTCTGCGAATGTGCCGTAAAACCGCAGTATCAAACTTAGTAACTTTAGCATTTACTGAGTTAGATTTTAATGAACCACGGGACTTGCGTCTAACCTTCTCTGTCGCCATCTCTAATGTATTAGGTCAAAAAAATGTTTACCCAACTGTGGGCCCAGACATAGTAAAATTGGTGAACCCACGAGTGCCAGATGATACTGTATTGGCAGCCCGGCTAAACATGCTGTCAGCTGCGGCCTTAGTCGCGGGGTCATTATTGTAATAGAAGAATCCGAGAGACAAAAAGATAACCAACATCAGGATTGTTATACTTCCATAAAACTGGAGATTGTTTTGCCAGGTACTTAATCTATACTCCGCACCAAATTGATTTACATGGAGATAAATACCAACTGCCAGAGCAATACTGCAGAGTAGAATAACTAAATTGGCCGGTGCTTTCGGGACCAGGGGAATTAAAACAAAAACAGTAATAATTGCTGTTAATGTTACTGACCATAAAGTAAAATAATTTAGTATATTGGCAAAACCTCCTGAAGCCGCCTTAGCAGTTTGATTTGTTGGCGTGATGACGAAATCATCTAAAAACTTTAAGGGATCCATTCTCTCTATGATAAGGTCTTTAAAATTTAGAAAGCAAATCTACAGTTGTTAGGAGTGTCTTGCGGCAACAATAACGAATCAGTTGAAGTTCTTCATAAATCTTCTTTTCAGGCGTATCCAGACTATTCTTTCCATCGTAATACTTAGGTTTACCAAAAGCATCGCCCTTTTCCTCCTTTAGGCGACGCTGGTAGTACTCCCACTTATTGGCAAGGAGCTTATTACAATGGAAGCAGCGAACAGGAATAAGCATTTTACCTTCTCTTAGGTTTTAAATTACTTTCAAATTTATAGCCGCGTTAAATTACTCTGACAGGTTTGTTTGGACTAATCAGAAATGAGCAGTGTCGGCCGCAATGCGAATCGTTTTAATGGTATCCGCTCTGCTATTCAGTCTGCTACATCAGTTTCAGTCACCACACAGGAACAATTAAAGGCAGTTGTTAATACGAACAGTGACCAGCAGAAGGCTAACAATAAGCGTGTAGAAGACTTGGAAAATGCTGTTCAGGCCCTTAAGGCTGAAGTTCAGGCTCTAAAGGCAGATGTTGCTGCAGTTAAGGCGACTGCTTCTTCTTCGGCTTCTTCGAGTCGTTAACAACTAGAACCTTTCCAGCAGATGTATCTTGCCATCCTATAATTTCAATTTGACCTGTGTGATGTTTTGTATGACATCCTTCACAGAGGACTGTTAAATTTCCGGCATGATTCTTTTTAATACCAGGGGCAACAAATCCATTCACAGCTGTTTCCTGATGAATGATATGATGTACCTCAAGTTCAATAGAAGCATCATTCTTACAGATTGAGCATATACGGCGAATAACACTTGAATTATAACGACTCTGAGGAGCATCAAGTATGGGTGATACACCCTGGAGCCTCCGACGAAATGCTGTTGCCTTATCTAAAAACGCAGTGGGCATACGTAGAGCACGACAGACTTCCAGTCCATAATTCATCTGCCCGCATCCTTCCTGCAGATCTCTGTCATAAATCAGTGTTCCGCTTACGGCATCAAACTGTACACGAAGATGGAGCCACCTGAGTTTCTTCAGGTTCATAAGTTCGGGAAAACGCTGGAGTTCATGAAGATGAGTAGCAAAGAAAAAGGATGCTTGTTTTTCAAGCAAACACTCTAAACCTGCTGCGACTAGAGATGCTGCGGATGATGTCTCGGTTCCAGCACATAGTTCGTCACCTAAGACAAGGCTTCCAGCATCAGAGTACTCTAAAATATTGCGAAATTCCGTCATTTCTACCACAAATGAACTCATTCCTGCCCAAAGATTATCATTTCCGAGAATACGTGTAAATAAAGAAGAATATGGTACAATTTTGAATTCTGTTGCTGGAACAGGGCATCCTGCTTGGGCCATTAGAACAGAAAGGCCTATTGCTTTCATAAGGCTACTTTTCCCACTGCTATTCACACCAAAGAGGAGAATACCACCTTCTGCCTTTGCTATCGCTGTATTTGAATTTTCTTTTGCTAGTGAACCAAGTGCTACACTATGTGGTACATAAACTACATCGCGACGAATTTGCTCCAAAATACCGTGCCGAAGTCCTTCAGCGAAGAAACCAGAGTGGTCTCCTTCCTCATAAATAGGAGAGCAATACCCATATTCTTCTGCTCGGACAGCCAAATTTAAATTTACATCTGTCTCAGAAACAAATGCAACAATCACCGGGAAAATTGTTAGTAAATGAGCACCAAGATTTACAATCTCTTGCTGCCAAATATTGGTCCATTCTTTTTCCCATCCCTTAAGGATTGCTAGGCCCCGTTTATTAAGAGAATCAATCTCATCGGATTTAAGGTAATAACTTCCTTTGACATCTTCCAAACGTAAAGTGGGTGTTAGCACTTTTGCTTTCAAGACTTTATCACATCGTGTCTTTGTAGCATAGACAGCAAACGGCCGGTCATCTTCCCTCATTGGTTGAAATGCATCCGGAACAATTGTACGACATTCTGCTAGAATGTCAAGGTATTCTTTTTTTGTTTCTGTCCATTGAGCTTCAAGAGATTCTAAGGTGGATGAAATACCCGTTGACCAAGGATTCATACATTCAACTTCTTTTGCATCCCGTACAAGGGCCAGTGTATTCAAATTCCATCTCTGCTGTATATCCTTAATGAATTTGCGAATTGCTTTGCCGTCTTCTGTTTCAGAAAAACCCGCTATTTCTGTTCCTGCTATTACTTCCTCAACAGCACAAAGGGATGATAAGAGTTTCCAAATATCAGAGACTGTTGCTACCCTAAGCTGAAGACGTCGATAGAGTTTTTCAATATCATAGACTTTCTTGAGTCCCGTAATAACTTCGGATTTTCCAGCACACGTTCGCCATTGGTCAATTATCGCAATTCGATTTCTAAGAACAGCAACATTCTTAATCGGCTGTAAGAGACGCTGTCGCAAAGCACGACGACCACATGCAGTTTGAACCTTATTAAAATAATGGAAATAACACTCATTTTGTTTGTCCTTGTTTTTGTTAATCATTCCAACCTGCTCCAAAGTATGGTTACCGAGCCGAACAAACTCAGATGCTTGAAAATCCGTGGGCAACTTAAGATTTTTAATTAGAGCAGGGTTATGCTCTTCTACAAAAGCAAGCAGATGTGCCAAGACTCGGCGACTATCTGGTTTGCGGTCAATTTGTAACTCCGACAAAAGCATAGCTCTTTCCATGGAAAAAGCTCGGATAAGAATATCTTCCTCTCGTTGGACGGCTCCCTTCTGCTTTACATATGGCCGAATATGAAGAGAAATATCATAGGATAGATGAAACATTTCTCGTAGCTTCCCAGAATCTATTGCTGCGTCCCCAGAATGCCACACAATCACCTCTGCTGGTTCATATGTAGATAAAGCAAGATAAATATCATCGTTGCTGCTGGAGCCCATCATTGTATTTCCCATGATGATTTTGCCAGTAGCACAACTAATGGCCGCCGAGTGGACAAGCATATCTTCTGCCTCTTCACAGAAAAACGCCCATAGCCAGCGATCTAGGACTGGTGGTTCTCCGTAATCTGCTTCTTCTTCTGTGAAAGTTCCAGCAGAGACAATATTGCTGACTTCACGCTTGTATACCTTGCCCTCCTTTTCTTGGGTTATAAAAACACCACGATATCCTTGCCTTATCAAAATCCGTTCATACTTTTTTACAACATAATCGGGAAAACCAGAAAAGAGTTTATTATGCGTAGGCTGTCCCTTTTTGACAGAGATTGGTGTTTCACTAACACTAATTTCCAGCAAAGCAGATGCTTCACGAATGTTTGTTTGGCTTTCACCAGTGGTGATGAGACATGAATCGTACATCTCAAAAAACTTGCCTACTTGCATGAGAACTACGATTTTGTCTCCGTATTTTTCCTTAGCATCCTTGTAAAACCCTTGATATAATTCAATCATACCTTTGGTTTCCATCTATTATAAGTCTACCTTAGGTATATATTCGTGCGTTAGCTTTAGGACCTTCTTCCTCCCATTCTGCGACTATTATTTGATTGATATCCACGACCTAAACTATGTCTCCCTTGTTGCGGCTGCTGCTGCGGCATGTTAACCTGGTACATAACAGTTCCTCCAGCATCAAGAGTAGGCTGAACACCGTATAAATTACGGGCTTCTTCTTCATAGTTTCTAGCAGGTGCCTTCAGTCTTCTTGAACGCCTTAAATGTGCTTCATAACGTTGATTGACTTTGAATGCAACAAAGCCAAGCACTACAAGTGCTACTAGTCCTCCAATTGCTCCTCCAACTATGGCTCCTGTTTTAGCATCCGATTCAGCAGCCGCTGCTTTTGCTATTCCAACATAATCAACACTTGGAGCGGGCGTTTGTGTTTGTGAAGGTGTTATGGAAGAAGTTGGCGTCTGTGAAGAGGTTACTGACAAGGATGGAGTAATACTAGGGGTTTGAGAAATAGATGGTGATCCCGATGGGGTAGATCCGAACGATAAAGATCCTGTTGGAGTCAAGGAAATAGTTGGCGTGATAGTGGGTGTTCCAGAAAAAGATGCCCCAAGTGACATCGTTGAAGTTGTTGAAGGAGAGATTGAAGGGGTCTTGGTGGCTGAGTTTGAAGCAGTTGGCGACGGAGAAACAGAAGGTGCTGCTGCAAGAGTAAAACCTGTGGATGATAAAGTATAAGGTGCTACTCCAGAACCAGGGCTTTGAACGCTGATTTGTGCTGAATATGTACCAAAACCTGATGGAACAAAACTACGAGGTAGAGTATAATTTACAGTCGTATTTCCAGGACTTACAAGAATACCTGTTATAGCAGTTCCCACAGTTGTTCCACCACCTCCTCCATTGCTTCGGATTGTTACAGTCGCAACACCTACACCAGCTTGTCCTACAGAAAGCCACTGGATGGTTACATTGCGATTATCACACACAATACTTCCAGCACCCACTGTTCTATTCCCATCAAAAACATTTACTGCAGCAATTCTACTTTGTAGAACAATTATATTCTGACTGCTTGAAGCCGTAATAGCAGAATTTGTTGTACTCAAAACAAGTGTAGAACCCCCCACAGGAGTTAATGAGTTTGCAGAATCACTTATACGAGCAGAGAATGTTCCAGCAGTTACATTTACGCCAGAACCAGTTGTCAATGTCCGTAGGGATACACCCATATATGTTAAGCGTAACCACTCATCAACAGCAATATTCTGTGACGTCCAATTAACAGTCAGAGTTTGGCCTGTGTAAAAAGTTGTATTAGTCTGATCACCTCCTAGAAGTACAGGAGGCATAAATGAAAAACCAGTGAATTCTGTGTTATTACATGTGTCTGCCCAACCAAAGCCAGTCTGGAGAGTTCCACAACCTGGTGAAGCCACTTGGTCTGTTAAACACCATTTACTTGTAGACGAAAGCCAATCGGGTTTAATAGTGCATCCAGCAGTGATTGACGCAGCCGCACCCGGAGCCGTAGCAGCAGTTTTTGTTACAACACAACTACAATTTGAATCGCTCAAAAGTGTTCCAGAAACAGATGCTAAGAAGCATAGTGTGCCTGCCAGAAGACGAAACATCCTTATCTGAGCAAAAGCAAATATTTACAAGTCTATCCGCAGCTTGCGTTCTTTATATTGTTTACGTGTTTTCTTAGCTGTAATAGGAAGTACGATTTTTTGTTTTACGGGGGCCGCAAGGATTTTTTCCTTGCCGTCAGATACGGGCTTTTTGGCCGTTTTTCCGAGAATCGTTATTTTTTGAACACGCTTCTTTGGAAGAATTGTTACTTTTGTTGGTACGGTAGCGGGAGTGGCAGCGGGAGTGGCAGTTTTCTTTGCAACAGGTTCGCTCTTAGGAACTAACTTGAATACTTGCTGGGATTCTACCTTAATGCCCTTAGGCTTTTCATTATCTTTCTGTGTGATAATAACTTCCTCTTTTGTCACAATTGCTTCTCCTTGAGAACGCGTAGTTCTATTCTTGCGTGGCCTTCGCTTTTTGCGTGTGCCCTCTGTTGTGGCGACGGAAGTCATTATAACTTCTTTTTCATCCGAAAGCATACCCCCTATTTAAGGGTATCACATAAAATTGACCTAGTTTATCGGGACCATTTGAAGCATAGATGTTTCACGAAATCCTTGATTTGTACTTCAAGCAACATGATAGTAGGCAAATTATTTATCACCAAATCGCAAGTTTTAATTATTTTCTAGAATATGATATTCCAGAAGCAATTATGAGATGCTGCCCTATCAGGGTAGTTGGTTCTCCCGATTTAACTCTGACAGGAACAACACGAGCGGCGGCGGGAACTGCAGGAACTGCTATTCGTGTAACTGTGGAGGGTAATGAGGAAGCAATTGCGGCGGCCGCTGCTGCTTCAATTATTGCAGAGAAGACGCCGCGTGAAGTGGAAGTCATTATTCAATTCCAAAATGTAAGCATCCGCAAGCCTACAATCTTTGAGAACAATGGAGCAGTTACGCCTATGTATCCCAATGATGCTCGTCTCCGAAATCTAACTTATGCTGCTCCTATCTATGTTGATTTACACATCACAACAACCATCAAGGATAAGGACAAGGGGATTGAGGAGACAAAAGTCCGAATGCTTCCCAATATTCACGTGGGCAAGATTCCTGTCATGGTTAATAGTAAATTCTGTCAGTTGTCTGAAAATCCGGAAAAGACTCCGAAAGAGCAGGGCGAATGTTCTGCGGATATGGGCGGATATTTCATCGTACAGGGGTCAGAGAAGGTTATCATCAGTCAGGAGCGTATGGCCGAGAATCGTCTCTTTGTATTCCGCAACAATAAGGTAAAGAATCGCGAAGCAGAAGTCATTGAATGTAAGAGCATTGGTCCCGACAATGAGGGTGCTCCGAAGACGATTGGCGTGAAGATTCTGCTGAACCCTAAGAACCCCACTAATCCGGAGACAATTCGTGTTACGCTTCCACGTATTAAGGCAGAAGTTCCACTCTTCATTCTTATGCGAGCCCTTGGGATTGAGCGTGACGATGAAATTGTTCAAATGATTACGGGAGCAAAGGAGTCACCCTATGATATGATTCTGCAAGAGTCTATTATGGATGCGGAGGAAACAAGGACGAAGGACCAAGCACTAGAGTATCTTACACGATACATAGGCAGCGGTTCTTCAATCAGGGAAAGTCTTACAGCATATTCTCTTCCGTATGTCAAGCCGAACAAGGCACTTGTTGTTCAAGAGATTCTAGCAGAAGAACTCTTTCCTCATATTGGCGGGATTCAGGCTCTAAAGGAGAAGGCATTCTTCTTGGCTGCTATGACCCTCAAGTGTCTACAGGTTTACTTTGACCAGATTATCTCAGATGACCGCGACGGTTATCCTAACAAGAAGGTTGAGTCGCCCGGCAACCTCTTAGGTAACCTCTTTCGCTACTACTTCTCTACGCGGTGTATCAAGGAAATGAAGTCGGCCATAACAACGGAAATCCACAATGGTGCGTGGAAGACTACGGGGCGTATTGAAGAGATTATCAACCCAAACAACGTGTACAAGATTCTCAAGTCTACCACTGTGGATATTGGTCTCAAGTCATCGTTAGCAACAGGTAACTTCAACTGCGGAAAGATGGGTATCAAGACGGGTATCAGCCAGGTCTTGAACAGGTTGACATATCTTTCCGGTATCTCACATTTGAGGCGGTGTTCTACGCCGATTGAAAAGACGGGTAAGCTCATTCCTCCCCGTAAGTGTCATAACAGTCAGTGGGGCTATGTCTGTCCTTCAGAAACGCCGGAAGGTCATTCAGTAGGTGTAGTCAAGAACTTCGCTTCAACTGCTCATCCAACGCTTCCCATGTCAGCTGAGCCTGTTCTTCAGTATCTCTATGATGTGCTAAATATGAAGCCCTTGGCAGACTGCGTTGCTGCTGATACATTCATGGGAATCCGCGTATATATTAATGGGGCATTTGCTGGAATGCTTCATACCGAGCCCGGAACTTCAGTGCTCAAGAAGATTGGTCAGCTCCGAAATGCCAAGCGTTCGGGCCGCATCAACATCTTCACTAGCATTGTTGTAAACAATCCACGTGGAAATCAGGGTTTTGCTGAGATTTGGGTTAACACAGAGGGAGGTCGCATTGTTCGCCCCGTACTTGTGGCGGCTGCTATGCGTGACCTGCTAGATCACCCCGAGGTGAAGGCACCTTGGTACGCCTGCAAGGAGTGGAATCAGTTTCTCCAATTCAAGACTCCAGCAGGCCATAATATGGTGGAGTATATTGACCCTTCTGAAACAGAGAATTTCTATATTGCGATGTATCCCGATGACTTGAAGAAGGTGGAGCCTTACACTCATTGCGAAATCCATCCGAGCATTCTGTATGGCACAATGGCGTCCAATATTCCTTTCCCCGACCACAATCAGTCGCCCCGAAATGCTTATCAGGCAGCGATGGGAAAGCAGGCTATGGGCATTTATGCCTTGAACTTCCGGGACCGTATGGATACTATGGCAAACCTACTGTGCTATCTGAATGTTCCTCTTGTGTCGCCCTATATGTCGCGGTACTATAAGGCACAGGATATGCCTTCGGGATATAATATTATAGTT
>Ga0214919_10003045_pt1 | contig 25782 bp, 20 predicted proteins | sample LL1503_MetaG_FD_177994 | JGI IMG/M metagenome (GOLD analysis project Ga0214919, IMG submission 177994) | Freshwater microbial communities from Lake Lanier, Atlanta, Georgia, United States - LL-1503 | ecosystem: Environmental > Aquatic > Freshwater > Lake | place: USA: Georgia | collected... | reverse complement strand
CATGCAGAGGTACATGAGGTAGAACATGCAGAGGTACATGAGGTAGAACATGCAGAGGTACATGAGGTAGAACATGCAGAGGTACATGAGGTAGAACATGCAGAGGTACATGAGGTAGAACATGCAGAGGTACATGAGGTAGAGCATGCAGAGGTACATGAGGTTTGCGCTCATGTCCCAGCTCATGTTCCAGCTCATGTTCCAGCTCACGTTCCAGCTCATGTCCCAGCACCACCTATTGCTCTCTCCCCTCCGCAGCCTCCTGCGGAAATTCAGGTAGATAGTAATTATGCTAATAGTACCATTCAAAAACCAACTGCAGTTATGAACTGCCTCATAGAGGACTTTGATATAATCTCAATTGCAGTTAGCAATAGACTTAGTAATTTATTTGAGAAAAAAGCAGAAATCGAAATGTTAGACCGAAAAAAGTTTTGGCGTAGATTTTTAAAAGGCAAAACAAAGCAAAAAGGTTTAAGTAATGTTACTATTTTTAGTAATAAACAACAGGGCCACATTAATGGATTTGATACAAAATTAAATGAAAAGCTGATATTAGGGTTAGCACTTTTTAAAGGAATATCAAACACCGATTTTTATGGACATAGAAAAAATATACAAAATTCACAAATAAATTATCTGATATTATACAACTCCCTTACCTTAACAGATAAGGTTATGGTTAATAGTAATGTGCAATATGGAGAATCATTGCTACAACATACAATAGATTATCCCTACTCTATCAAAACTCGATCACGTAGTAAAATGTTCAAAGCAGGTATAGAAAGCACGAATATGTATACATTAAATAGAGATACAATAATTAAACTATCCTTTCGCACTACATATTCACATTTTGATATTTATCAATTTTATAAAAAAAATAGAGAAGTTGAAGTTCTTATACCAAGAAAAAAACTCAGTTCTTACTTAATACGACTAAACTCAGTTTAAAAAAACTTTTAACCCACCAAGGGATTATTATAAAACCGGTTTTTTACGTAAAAGCAGAAAATTTAGTAAATATAAAAGGTTTTTCTAATAGTATAGTAATTACTCAAGATAATTACGGTTGCATAGAAAATCACTATTTACTGCGCAAAAAACCTAGGCTTAATTTAGGTATAAGCCTAAATATTTTACACGGAAAAGCGCTTCGTTTTAAAATACGTGGAAATTATAGTTTTGATCGCAAAGTTGAAAGTAAGAATATTGCAACGTCTTTTTTATATAATTTATAGTAGTAATATTATATCTAGAAAATCTTTCAAAAACATGCTATATGCAAGATCAACCATAAGTTAAAAAGGTTTCAGTATATTATTTCTTATTTTTTAGAAGAAAGGTTACCGCTTTATTCTAAAGCAATGTGATACTACTGCCCCCGATATTATTATACCAAAAATGAATTGGAGAAATTTTTTTATATGAAACGGGAAGAGAAAAAAGAAAATAAGAAACGAATTAATTCTGAAATAATAACTCTTCAGAAAATGTTTCCTAATGTATTAGCTACCCGCTATTTAAGGGAGGCTAATAATCAGGACTTAGCAGAAAACTATGAAAGTGCTGAACTATTTTATAAAAAAGCTATAGACTGTTTTAAGACAGCAATATCTAAAGGAATAGACATAAATAAGAACAATTATACAAATGCTATCTGTAATTTGGCTATTGTGTTATATAATAATCGGCACTACGAAGAGGCAGTAAAAACTATTTTTGTAAAGCAAGAGTTACAAAAATATATTAATCCGGAAATACTAACCTATACACAAAAAAGTCTATATTATAATATTGGGTGCTACTATATTAAAGAAGGAAATCTTCTTATAGCCCTGCACTACTTAAGTATATCTAACGCTCTGGATCAAAGTTTGGATGCTCTATACAATATGGGATATGTAGCAAATCTTCAAAAGCACTTTAAGGCAGCTCATACTTATTATAATCAGGCGTTTCAACTCGCAAGTAAATCCCGTCAAAACACCTTAGTAATCCATAAAGCAATAAAAAACAATATTACAGAATATTTTATTGACCTGTGCCACACTGGTGACCCCATGGATGAATTTGAGAGATTGGTAGGTAGGAAAAACACATATAAAATGATATATGAACAACTTCCAGATCCATGCTTAAAACATGCAAAGTACCTTCTTAGCCAATCTTTTCCTGTTACCAATGCCTGGAAAAAAATTACAGATGTAAATACAGCGGTGTTAATGTTCAATCGACTGGCCAAGCTTTACAGCCAAGTAACAGAGGAAGCAAGCCAAGAATTATTATCCATAAAACTACAAGTTAGCCATGATTATTGGGATTTACTAAATACTTACTCATACATTAAAACTAAGCAATGTTTACCATCCTATGAAGTAGATGAAAGCTTAGATGATAGTAGCACTATATTAGGTTCTAGAGTAGAATTATTAGAAGAGTCTTTTAGCAAAAAACCAAGCGTAAGAAAATTACTGAAGGAATTCACAGATAACCAACCATGTGAATTAATATTAGAATACTTATTTAGTGATTACGATACTATAGTTAATATTACTTTAGAATATCTGGGAGAAGAAGATGTACGCACCCAAATGGCTGGACTGATACAAGAAAAACTTGTAAGAAAATTACTGGAGGAGATCATAGGTAAAAGACCATGCGAAATAACATTAGAATACTTATCTAGTGATTCCAATACTATAGTTAATTTGGCTTTAAAATATCCGGGAGAAGAAGATATATGCGCTCAAATGGCCGGGCTTATACAAGAGAAATTATCCTTAGAGAGTGAGATCTAAATGGTTAATTTATAACCATTTAGATCTACTAATGACCACGTTGCTCCAAAAACTAAGATTTTTTGGAGCAACAAAAAATCTAAAACACACTTAAAATTTTCCTAGCGAGAATAAAGCTCAACTATCTTGTTAAAGTCAGCTTCAAATGGATAAGGAATATCACAAATTGAAGGTGTTCTTACAAAAGTACCGGACATAGAATCAGCATCTAAAGACAAGTAAGTAGGAACTGACCGATCCAGCTTCTGGGCAGATTCTGCACAAATTACTATTTGTTTTGAAGAATCCTTAAGTTCAATTACGTCACCTTCCTTTACTCTTAAACTTGGTATATTGACTTTTTTACCATTTAATTTAACATGCTTATGTGATACCAACTGCCTAGCAGTGAATATCGAAGGTGCAAGATTTAACCTGTAAACCACCATGTCTATTCTTTTTTCAAGTAACCCTGCAAAATTTTCTGCCGTATTACCTTTCATTTTATTGGCGAGAGTAAAAGTATTTCTAAACTGTTTTTCAGTTATTCTACCGTAATGAGCTTTAACAAGTTGTTTTGCTTGTAAGTGAGTGCCATAATCTGAAGTTTTAGGGCGTCCATTAGGACCATGCTGACCTGGGCGGTAATTTTTTGTATTAAAAGGATCTTTTGCGTCTCCCCATACAGTTTTACCTAGTCTTCTACTTGCCTTATACTTTGCCTTAATGATTTTAGTCACTCTATCTATACCTAATTAGCATTTAAAATTAACTTTTTGCTGATTATATAAATACTATTTAAAAAAGTCAAACTCAAAAATAAAACTTACAGGTAAGTTTTATAAAAAAAGCTTGCAGTTACTTTTTATTTCTATAATAAGCAAATCAACCAGCTCAAGGTAAGCAAGCATTATTACTTAAAATAGGCTTGCCCCTTGAAATGCTTTAAGGCAAATCTTTTTTAGCTATTATTTTTTCTTTTCGACTTATTTTTTGTAGCTGGCTCGGCTTTTTGATTTTTTTGCTCAATTAACGACCTTGCCTGGTTGATATCAATATTGAAAGGGTCGATATTTTTAGGTATAGAGATAAACTTATTTTGATATTTTAAGTATGGCCCAAAACGGCCTATACCCATTAAAATTTCTTCCCCGGCAGGTAAATGAGGAGCAATCGAGATAGGTAAATTAAGCAATTTTAGCGCAGTCTCTAAAGTCAGACTATCTGGGTTTATACTTGGTGGCAGAGCAGATCTTTTTGGCTTATCTTTAGGCGAAGCTGCTTCCCCAAGCTGCACGTACCATCCGTATGGACCTTTCCGAAGCGTTACTATATTACCATCCTTATCAGCTCCTAATTGCTTATTATTGGTGAACTCAGTTGCCAGAGCGTCTTCAGGAGAAGCTTTATCCATACCCTTTGAAATCTGTTTTTTATACTGGCAAGTAGGGTAATTATTACAGGCCAAAAATGCGCCAAATTTACCAAGTTTCAAATTGAGTAAACCATCAAGACATGATGGACATTTTTTATTTTTTTCGATAATTTCTTTATTCCCATGTTTATCTCCAAATAAATGGTATTCAAGGGCTTTCTCAACATATTCTATTACTTCACCAATTTTACGATCACTAACTTTGCCAACATTATCATTAAATCCTTTCCAAAACTCAGAAAGTAAGGATTGCCAACCAATTATACCTTCGGCGATTTTATCAAGGTCTGTTTCTAGCTCAGCAGTAAAATCATATTGTACATATTTCTCAAAAAAACCGACTAAAAATGCTGTTACCAATCTTCCAAGTTCGCTTGGGGTAAACCTCTTTTTATCCATAGTAACATACTGCCTGTCTTGCAATACGGAAATTATTGTTGCATAAGTAGAAGGTCTGCCAATACCAAGTTCTTCTAGTTTTTTTACTAAAGTAGCTTCGGAATACCTTGGGGGGGCTTCCGTAAAATGTTGTTCTGGATTAATTTTTTTAGTAACAATATCCTCTCCTTCAGTTAAAGGAGGCAAGGTTTTAGAGCTTTCCTCCTTGTTGTCATCCACCCCTTCCTGATAGATTTTATAGAAACCATCAAAAGCAATTGTTGAACCGGTAGCTCTTGCCATAAAACTTTTATCGTCAGAAACAAGATCAACCCCCACCATATCTATCACTACTGCTTCCATTTGGCATGCTACAGTTCTTTTCCAAATTAAATCATAAAGTTTTAATTGATCAGCATCTAAATTTTTAGCTAATTTTTCAGGTAATAGATTTATATCTGTAGGTCTGATTGCTTCATGAGCCTCTTGAGCATTTTTAGATTTAGATTTATAAATAATTGGTTTGGGTGGCAAGTACTTAGCTCCGTACTTTTCCCCAATAAGTTTCCTTATACTATCTACCGAATCAGCAGCGAGCGTAATACCATCTGTTCTCATATAAGTAATTAGCCCTAGCGTTTCGCCCCCAATATCGATTCCTTCATATAATTTCTGGGCTACCTGCATTGTTTTTTTAGCGCTAAAACCAAGTTTTCTTGATGCTTCTTGTTGCAAAGAAGATGTAATAAAAGGGGCAGATGGATTCCTCTTTTGCTGTTTTTTTTCTACCGACAACACGTGAAATTTTCGGGAATTCACTTTCTGAACTATTTCATCGGCTTGTGCCTGATTAGTAATAGAGAATTTTTCCAGTTTATTGCCATTTACATGGGTTAACCGTGCGGCAAAAAGATCCCCCTTGCTTCCAACCATATCAAGTTTAATATCCCAAAATTCTTTGGAGATAAAACGCTCAATTTCATCCTCTCTTTCGCAAATTAATCTTAGGGCAACTGATTGGACACGCCCTGCTGACCTACACCCAGGTAATTTACGCCACAAAATCGGCGACAAGGTAAAACCAACTAGGTAATCTAAGGCTCTTCTTGCTTGTTGGGCATTAACTAAATTGCCATCAACGGCTCTTGGATGAGCAATTGAATTAAGAACAGCTTTTTTAGTAATTTCATTAAAAGCAATACGCTTAAATTTATTATCATCCTCAATCACTTTCTCAGATTTTAATACTTCCATTACATGCCAAGAAATAGATTCCCCTTCACGATCAGGATCGGTTGCCAGATAAATTTCACTAGCATTTTTTGCCGATTTTATGATTTCATTAACATATTTAGAGGATTTATCTGAAATCTCGTATTTCATAGCAAAATCTTTTTCCGGTAATACAGATCCATTTTTGGAAGGCAAATCTCTGATATGACCAAAAGAGGCTATAACTTTATAGTCGTTACCTAAATATTTATTGATAGTTTTTGCTTTCGCAGGAGATTCAACAATTACTAGTTTCATTTAAACCTAAATTAATATATTAATGAAATTTTGTTACCGGCAGTTCTTGTAATTTTTCCGGCAAGTTCGAGTTCTAGAAATATTGTGTACAATATAGGTAGCTCTAGTTGCAACTGCTCCGCTACTACTTCAAAAGTTACTTCAGACGCTGAAAGTAATTCTACTACTGCAGTACGATTTCTGTCAGTCACTTGAATATTACCTTTATTTCCCATATAAAGACCTATATTATTAAAACAACTTGCTTTCTCTTCAAGCTCTTTTTGAAATTTATCTTTAGATACTACGTTTGTCACGATATCATCAACAGATTCAAGCAGATATGCACCATTTTTTATTAACTTATTACTGCCTATGCATCTTGGATCAAGCGGAAACCCCGGAACGGCAAAAACATCCCTATTTTGTTCAAGAGCAAAATTCGCGGTGATTAATGATCCGGATTTGATACCAGCTTCAATTACTATCGTTGCCAGAGCAAGTCCTGATATAATCCTATTACGTTGAGGAAAATGCTGACTAAGCGGTTTAGATCCTATAGGCAACTCTGCTAAAATCAAACCATTTTTTGCTATTTCTTCATACAAAGTTTTATTTTCCGGCGGATATATGTGATCTATGCCGCCAGCTATTACTGCAATCGTATAGTCTAAACTACTGGAATGAACGGATGAATCGATACCCCTGGCAAGTCCCGAAACCGTTATGTAACCAGCTTTTACTAGATCTTTAGATAATTTTGCTGCAAAAGCTTTACCATTAACTGAACTATTCCTAGCTCCTACTATAGCAATAATTTTCTCATGATTTAACAATGAGATATTTCCTTTATAAGATAAAACAGGAGGAAAATCAGGAATTTGCAATAATAATTCAGAGTAATTCTGGTCTTTATAAGTTATTAAGTAGCTATTATTTTTTTCTAGTTCTCTAAGTTCTTTCAAAGCAGAATCTTTAGAATAAAGCTTAATTGGCTTCGACCTTCCTCCTTTAACTGAAAAATCCTGTACATTTTCTAGGGCACAAGATGCAGAACCAAAAAACTTTACCAGGTTAAAAAAGTCTTCGGGCCAACATTTTCACTTCTGATAAGCCTTAATATATCGATAGTTTCATCAGAATAGGCAGGAGCTTTATTATTTACAAAAAGATTTTCTAGCATGTGTTAAAACCCCTACAAGTACTCCTTTATAACCCTTCAGCGTGCGAGGTTAAGTAGTCAGAAACCCCTTGTTTTGTAGCACTCATCCCTTGATCACCTTTTTTCCATCCTGCCGGACAAACTTCGCCATGGGCATTATGATAGTCTAAAGCATCAACCATTCTTAGTGTTTCATCAACATTTCTACCGAGAGGTAAATCATTTACAAGATAATGCCTTACTTTAAAATCATCATCTATTAAAAATGTACCTCTAAACGATATACTTTCATCACTAAGTACGTTATAAGCTTTAGAAATTTCTTTGCTCAAATCTGACACTAGCGGAAATTGAACATTTCCTATTCCGCCTTTATTTACCGACATTGATTTCCAAGCATGGTGTGAAAAATGGGAGTCAACACTTACAGCTACTACCTTAGTGTTTCTTGAGTTAAATTCTCCTAACCTATTATTAAAAGCAATAATTTCCGAAGGGCAAACAAAAGTAAAATCCAGGGGGTAGAAAAACAAAATGCCTTTATAGCCTTTTAAATAAGTTTTTAAATTAAAATTGTTATCTATTGAATCGTCAGGCATCACTGCTTTTGCTGTAAAATCAGGCGCCAATTTACCTATATATACTGTCATTTTAGCTCTCCTTATAAATTTATAAACTTAACAACCAGATAATATAGATAATATTTATTTAAATCAACTTAAAGAAGGCTTACCCAAATATACAAATTTTAATCCAAATAATATTAATTTTAACTATTAGTGCAAAGAGATTAATAAAGTATAAATAGCTTACCGAAAAATAAAAAAATAGATTTATGCTAAAAGATTATATAAAAAAATTACGTACTTACCGACAAAAAAAAACTGTCAACATACTCGATATTCCGGAGGCTATTTTCCCTTCAGAAGAAACTGTTGGGTCTGAGCAATATTTCGATAATGTTATCGTCCACAGATGTGTAAGCCTGATAGCCTCTTCTGCAAGCCACGTACCTTGGTTAGTGTATAAAAAACAAGGAAGTAAAAAGGTTTTTACCGACAACCATATTGCTGCCAAGCTACTTAAAAAACCTAACCCAGAAACTTCAGGAGCAGATTTCTTTACTGAAGCAATTTCTAGTTTATTACTCTATGGCAATAGCTATGTTTTTTTAGCCAGTTATGATGGCTCGTCTGCTTCAGGAATATATAATTTACACCCTCAAGCAGTTGAAATAGTTACCGAAAGCAATAGACCTACCGCATATAAACATAAAAGCTTTGGAGGATCAAAACTTTATCCTATTGATAGGATAAGCAGAGTAAGCCGTATTCTACATTTTAAAAATTACCATCCTTCTAATCATTTATACGGTTTATCATCTCTAGCTGCGGCAGCTAAATCCATAAATTTATACTCAAAAACTTTGGATTGGAATAAAGCCCTTCTTAAAAATGCCGTAAAACCTAGCGGTGCGTTGGTTTTTCAAGACGGTAACGGTTACTTAACTGATGAACAATTTGAAAGGTTACAGCAACAATTTTATGATAATTTCAGCGGTTCATCTAATTCAGGAAAACCACTGGTTCTTGAGGGAGGTTTAAAATGGCAAGAAACTAATAATGCAGAAAAATTTGAGAAGTTCCTTGAACTAAAAGATTCAAGTGCAAGAGACATAGCAATAGCCTTTAATATTCCACCGCAACTTCTTGGTATTAACGGTGATAATACTTATAGCAACATGCAGGAAGCAAGACTTGCTCTATGGGAGGAGAATATCATTCCATTACTGGATAAAATAGCTGATGGACTAAGTAATTGGTTATCTTACTGGCTAAAAGAGGATTTATTAATTGATTTTGATCGTGATTCAATATCAGCCCTCACAGAACGGAGAGAAAATCTTTGGTCTAAAATAACTGCTGCCTCTTTTATGACTTTGAATGAAAAACGAGCATTTGTAGGACTAGAGGCCATAAAGGGAGGAGACAAAATTTTTGATAATAACTTAGAAAAGCAAGCAGAAAAAGACACCTATGAAAAATACAGTCAATAAATTATACGGCTTTATAGCAAAGCTTGTTTCATTACTAGAAGATGAACTCAATGAAATAAGCTCACATAAATCAAAAAACGCATTAAATATTAAAAAGAATATTACCGACACGCTAAATAAGCTAGTTGCGCTGATCATCCAATTAAACAAGCTAAGTAAGGAAGAAATAGACGAGGATTGTATAATTAACAAAGAGGACCAGGACATTATAAAGCGCTTCGTTGAAAAGTATAATCTCCAGAACAAAACATAAGGAATAAAAAACAGTGGAAGATACCGAAGAATTTCTTGAAACAATTTTGCGTCAGGATTTTTCAAGCTTTATCGGCAAAGTTTTTAGCACGATAAATCCAGGAGCTAAATATCACGCTAATTGGCATATAGACTTACTAGCAGAATATTTAGAGGGGGTGCGTCTTGGACAAATTAAACGCCTTATAATTAATATGCCCCCAAGAGCCTTAAAATCAGTATGCGTAAGCGTCGCCTGGCACGCTTGGCTTTTGTCTCTTAACCCTGGGACAAGAATAATGGTTGCTAGTTATTCTTCGATTTTAAGTATTAAGCATTCAATGGATACAAGGTTAGTGGTATCTTCCAGCTGGTATAAAAAACTTTTCCCTAAAACTAAATTGTCAAAAAGCCATAACCAGAAAAGTAAATTTCTGACTACTAAAAACGGCTTCCGTTTTGCTACAAGCGTCGGCGGCTCAGCCACCGGTGAAGGGGGAGATTTCCTGATTATCGACGATCCACACAACCCTACCCAGATCAATTCACTAAAAATGCGCAATAAAGTTATAGAGTGGTTTGAACAGACGTTTATCACTCGCCTTAATGATAAAAAAAACGGAGCAATTGTTCTTGTTATGCAAAGGTTACATCAAGAAGATTTATCCGCTCATTTACAATCTTCAAGAGGGTGGGAAATTCTAAAAATCCCTGCTTTAGCCTCAGAAAATATTAAATATAATTTTGGCAAATTCCATAAAATTTACAAAGAGGGCGAGATTTTAGACAATATCCGTGATACACGGGAATTTCTTGAAAATCTAGAACGTGAAATCGGCAGCAGAAATTATACCGCTCAGTTTTTACAAGAACCTTTACCTGCTAATTATCATTTACTTTCCCCCCGCAATATCCACTATTTTGAAAACCTACCTGACAGGTTCGATTTTTTTGTTCATAGCTGGGATACTGCAATCAAAACATCAGAAACATCTGATTATACAGTCGGAACAGTTTGGGGAATCATCCAAAACAAATATTACCTGGTTCAAATGATCCGGAAAAAACTAATTTATTCAGATTTAAAAAATGAAATCCACAAGCAGATTCATAAGTATAAACCACGATTTGTCTTAATTGAAGACAAGGCAAGCGGGCAATCATTGATTCAAGACCTAAAAATTTCTGGTTTTAATAATATTAAGGCCATAAAGCCTTCTCTTGATAAGATTACAAGATTTGCATCAGTTACCCACCTTTTTGAAAGTGGGATAGTATTATTACCGGCAAAAGCAGCTTTTAGTAGAGTCATAACTTCCGAGATTACTAATTTTCCAAATGGTAAACACGACGATATAGTAGATTCTATAAGCCAGTTTCTAAATTTTATTAAGCAACAGAATGGTAATAATTTGGCACAGATAAGAAGTTTATAAGTAAAAATTGCAGCAAAAAATTAAACAAGAAAAGAAGTTTACTAAAATTCCAAATTTCTCTTGACCTATTAGCTATTATATGTCAATTAATTGACTGCATTACGCAAATGCCGCTATAGCTCAGTGGTGGAGCGCATCATTGGTAATGATGAGGTCGAGAGTCCGATTCTCTCTAGCGGCACCACTAAAACCATTAAGCAGTTATTCTAAAAATTAGATTTGGTAAAGGCCTAAATCTCTTCTGATATCCACTCACTTAAATTATTATCATACTTTAATATCCTTGGTTTAGTATCGATGCTATCGAAAGTAATGTCTTGCATTAACTGTTCCTGGCTCGATATAAAACCACTTTCTTGGTCAAAAAAAGTAAAATATGGTTGGTAATTTTTATAAGTAATATTTATAAACTTTTGTTTTATTGCCTCATTCGCAGCTTTAATTAAATCATCTAATATTTCAACCTTCTGGTTGTTTATAGATTCTATTACTAACCTATAAACGCTTTTATAATTTTGAACAAACATTTCGGGAATACTGCTAAAACTACCGCCAGTTTGAACGTTGGCAATTGCCACACTACCGATGGGTACTCCTGACTTGGCCGCTGCATAATCGTCAGCTTCAAAGAATATTGCCCCAGCAAAATCAAACATCTTACGAATTTTATTTTTTTCTAGATCATATAATTTAACTTCCTTATCCAATTTTTGGCCGTTTCGAAAAATTGTCAGGGTAATATTTTCTGGGGTGTTATTCATTATTTGATCAAGTATAGTAAGGTCACCACCTAATTCTTTATTATTTACTGCCCAAATAATATCTCCTGGCATTATTACATTTTGAGCAGTAGAACCAGCAATAATGGTACGGGCTGCAATGACTCTATTGCGGGCATCAGGGAATTTTTTGATGTAATCCTTCATTTCAGAGACCGGAAAATTACGGTGTTTTACCGCTTTATCAAGCGAATACAAAACCGAGATAAGACCTATATGCTTTCTTTGCACTGGTTTATTGTTTTCTAAAGCATTTAATACATCCGTTACATATGATTTCTTTAAAGCAAGAGCATGGGTTTTACCGCCACCATATAAAATTCCAATTGCTTTACTCTCAGAATTTATAACAGGTGAACCGCTTGCTCCACCGGTGGTATTCATATTTATTACATAAGACCCTTGAGGCATTTGACCATTAATATCAAAAAGATCCGATAAATAACCATTATGGAATGAAAATCCCTGGTCTTCCGTATTGCCTACAATAAAAACTTCATCACCTAAGCTTGGTTCTTTATTGCTAAATTCTATTTTTTCTACTTGTCCAGGTAGTTCCTGAGGGTTTATTTTCAAAATTGCAAAATCAGCATATTGATCATAATAAGCAACCTTTGCTTCCGCTTGCTGACCGTTATGGAAAGTAATAAAATATGTACCTACTGCAGCCCTCCCAACTACATGATTATTTGTCACGATAAAACCCTTTTCAAGATCAGCAATAAAGCCGGTTCCCGACCAACTGCCGGTATTTTGATAGGCGGAAACAGACACTCGGCTATTAATTGTTACGATTGCTTTTTTTATTTTTTCTATATCTTTAATTTTTACTGTCCCTGAAGCCTCGGCTATAACATTAGTTGAGACCAAGACAATTAGGAAAATTTTTATTATTTTTAACATTTTTTTACCTTATCAATCTTGTAAAAATTTTATCCTGCACTATATCAACAGATATATTTGACTAAACAAAAAAAGCAGATAAGAGCTTTTAAGTCAAACAATTTATATTCAATGGGGAATAACTATGGGAAAAATTATTGGTATCGATCTTGGTACAACAAACTCTTGTGTAGCAGTTATGGAGGGTAAAGAGCCTAAAGTAATAGAAAATGCGGAAGGTTCAAGAACTACTCCTTCCATGGTAGCGTTTGCAAACGGGGAAGTATTGGTAGGAGAACCAGCCAAAAGGCAAGCTGTTACGAATGCAGCTAATACTTTATTTGCTATCAAACGTTTAATTGGTCGTAACATGGACGATCCAACTGTAAAAAAAGATCAGGAACTTGTACCTTATAAAATTGTTAAATCTGATAATAACGACGCTTGGGTAGAGGTAGACGGTAAAAAATATTCACCGAGCCAAATTAGTGCTTATATACTGCAAAAAATGAAAGAAACCGCCGAAAATTATCTTGGTGAAGCTGTTACTCAAGCCGTAATTACAGTACCAGCCTATTTTAATGACGCTCAACGGCAAGCAACGAAAGATGCCGGTAAAATTGCCGGACTAGAAGTACTACGCATTATAAATGAACCAACAGCTGCAGCTCTTGCCTATGGATTTGATAAAACAGAAAATAAAACCATAGTTGTTTATGATTTAGGCGGTGGTACTTTTGACGTTTCCATTCTTGAAATTGGCGACGGTGTTTTCGAAGTTAAGGCAACTAATGGTGATACTTTTCTCGGTGGGGAAGATTTCGATATGCGAATTCTTAATTTCCTAGTGGATGAATTTAAAAAAGATAACGGTATTGACTTAAAAAAAGATCCTCTTGCCCTGCAAAGACTTAAAGAAGCTGCAGAAAAAGCCAAAAAAGAGCTTTCTTCCACTCAACAAACTGATATCAATCTGCCTTATATTACCGCAGATAGTAGTGGTCCAAAACATATGAACATCAAGCTTACTAGAGCAAAACTTGAGTCATTAGTTGAAGATTTGATTAATTCTACTATGGAACCTTGTAAAAAGGCTTTAAAAGATGCGGGTGTTAAAACCAGTGACATCCAGGAAGTAGTCCTTGTCGGTGGTATGACAAGAATGCCAAAGGTGATCGAAAAAGTAAAAGAATTTTTTGGCCGTGAACCTCATAGGGGAGTAAATCCTGATGAAGTAGTAGCACTCGGAGCAGCAATTCAAGGAGGAGTCCTACAAGGCGACGTTAAAGATGTTTTATTACTTGATGTTACTCCGTTGTCACTTGGAATCGAAACTCTGGGTGGAGTATTTACAAGGCTAATTGATAGGAACACTACTATTCCTACCAAAAAAAGCCAGGTTTTTTCAACTGCAGACGATAATCAACATGCAGTAACGATAAGAGTGTTTCAGGGAGAGCGGGAACTTGCCGTACACAACAAATTACTTGGACAATTTAACTTAGAAGGTATCCCACCCGCACCAAGAGGCTTGCCTCAAATCGAAGTAACATTTGATATTGACGTTAACGGTATAGTGCATGTGTCCGCTAAGGATAAAGCTAGCGGCAAAGAACAAAAAGTTACTATTCAGGCTTCTGGCGGTCTTAAAGAAGAAGAAATTGAAGCAATGGTTAAAGATGCAGAGCAAAATGCTGCGGAAGACAAAAAACGCAAAGAATCAATAGAAGTAAGGAACAGGGCGGATGCACTTATTTATTCCTCCGAGAAATCGTTAAAAGAACATGGAGATAAAATTTCAAGCGATGATAAAAAATCTATTGAAGATGCAATAGCGGAATTAAAATCAGCACTTGAGGAAGATAATCTTGAAAAAATTAACGAAAAAACAGATGTTTTAGCTGCTGCAAGTATGAAAATAGGCGAAGCCATGTATAAAACAGATGGAAGTGGTGGAATGGGTGAACCAGGCGCTGCTCATAATGAACATAAAGATTCTGGGGAGGAAAAAGTAGTAGACGGTCAATTTAAGGATGTGACCGATAATAAATAACTAATTTACTAAACCACTAGATAAATAATAATAATCGGCTAAAAAAACATTTTAATTTAATACTAGCCGATTATTATTATAAAAAATTTAACTTAAGCTTTTTACCCTCAAGATATCTGTAAATTATTATGTCGAAAAAAGATTATTATGAAGTTCTGGAAGTACAAAAATCTGCAGACACTGCTGAAATAAAAAAGGCATACTTAAAATTAGCCAAGAAATATCACCCAGATCAAAATGCCAACAATCCTGATGCTGAAAAGAAATTTAAGGAAATTAGCGAAGCATATGATACTTTAAAAGATGAACAAAAAAGAGCAGCTTATGATAGGTTTGGTCATGCGGCCTTTGCTCAAGGTAACAGCGCCTCAAGTGGATTTGGCGGCGGTAGAACAGCAGGCTTTAATACCCATGATATCAACGACATTTTCGGTGATTTTTTTGGTGACTTTATGGGAGGAAGCACAAGAAAAACCAGAACATCGACAAGTATTAAAGGTTCTGACTTAAAGTATGAACTTACTATTAGCCTTGAAGAAGCGTTTAGAGGAACTGATAAAAACATTAATTTTAGAACAGAAGTAAAATGCAGCCCATGTAATGGCAAGGGTTCGCAGGATGCAAGTGCAACTTCTAATTGTAGTCAGTGCGGAGGAGCCGGTGTAGTTAGGATGCAACAAGGTTTTTTTGCAATAGAACAAACCTGTAGTAAATGTGGGGGAGCTGGTCAGGTTGTTAAGAATCCTTGTCATACTTGTCATGGTAACGGCAGAATTTCAAAACAAAAAAGTTTAATTATTAACGTCCCTTCTGGTATAGAAGACAACACACGAATTCGTATTGCTTCCGAAGGGGAAGCCGGAATTAGAGGCGGAGCAAATGGAGATCTATATGTTTTTGTCTCCATAAAGCCTCACGATATATATAAGGTCGAAAATTCCAATCTTCATTTTAAGCTACCAATAAGTTTTACAAAAGCAGTTCTTGGAGGAGAAATTGAAGTACCAACAATTGACGGCTTAAAAGTAAAGTTAACAATTCCAGCCGGATCGGAAACAGGGGATCAATTACGTATAAAAGGCCAGGGTATGTCAAAAGTTCGCTCTAGCTTAAGGGGTGATCTTTATGCGCATATTTACATCCAAATTCCTAAACATTTGACAAAAAAGCAAAAAGACTTACTCGAGGAGTTAGATAAAGAACTAGGCCATATTAATCAAAACTATTCAGAAAGCGGTTTTTTCTCTAAAATGAAAAATTTATGGTCATAAAAATGAATTAGGTAAGTTATGATAAAAAAGCTATTAATTAATTCCTTAGTTATTTTCTATGTTATTTTAAGTGTAAATATTACAGCCTTATCATCTGCTGCCGAAAAACAACATGATAGTAAATCAGATAAAGGTTCTATTTTACTTCGTGAGTTATTACTTGCCCACAGAATGCTTGCAAATAGCAAACAGTCTGATCCTGATAATTCAAAAATAGCAAAATCAATAGTATTAATAGGCCAAAAGAAATATGAGATAGTATCCTTTGAGTTTAAAAATACACTAGATACACAGGCAGAAGAAACTTTCGAAGAATATGCTAAAATAAATAATTTATTCTATATGAGAAGCACCATAACTAAGTCTCAGGAAGAAGAAAGTTCTAACTTAGAAATTTTTGATTCTAAGGAAGCCAATTTAGAAGATGAGATATCTTTTTATATATCGTTGCGTTCCCTAGAATAAGAATAGCTCTTTCTGCTTAAAATCCATAAATTAAGCTGATTTTAATAAAGTTTGTGCTTGATCGGTTAAACTATTTAATGTGTTCTCCAAAAGAATTTTATCTTTTTGTTCATTTCCACTAAGGATTAAAGGCTGCCCTACGACTACTAATATTTTACTAAAAAATTTTGGTAACATCATGCTATCCCAACTTTTGAGTTGAAAATATTTTGAAGCATGGCATGAAACAGGAATTACTTTTTTGTCGTATTTACTAGCAATCTTTGTAATTACGCTATTATTTTTATATACAGGCCCTCTTGGTCCGTCAGGAGTTACCACTATCTTACCACCGTTGGAAATTTGTTTTATAATTTCTTTGACAGCAGCAGCAGAATTTTTATTTGTTGAGCCTTCAATTATTCGGTGTCCCATCATTAAAACCAATTTACCGATAATTTTACCGTCAGAATGCGGGCTTGTTAAGCCAAAAGCATTTTTATAATTACCAAAAATATACATGCTATAAGCTAATCTATTATGCCATATTGCGAAAAATAGCCCTTTTTCGTTATCAAGCTCCTCTTCGTCAAGATTTTCCGGCATAATAAAACGCCAGCTACTAGTAAAATAAGCAATTTTAAGATATAGAAAAATTGCCGAGGCTACTACATTAAATAGTATTTTACTATTTTTTAGATAATGCTTTATTATTTTCTTCATTGAGTTAATTGGTTTATACACATCTCAATTCTCTGACATGCTTTAACAAGTAATTCTTCACTAGTTGCATAAGAAATGCGGAAATACCCTTCTAGGCCAAATGCAATACCTGGCACTACCGCTACATTTCCATTTTCTAACAAATAAGTTGCTACATCATTATCATTTTTTAGTAACTTCCCGGAAGGCGTCTTTTTCCCAAATAATTTCATACATCTAATGAACAAATAAAAAGCTCCTTCAGGCTTATAACACTCAAGATTTTTGATTCTAGAGAGCAAGCTAAAAACTAAATCCCGTTTTTTTTCGAAACCAAGCGCATTTTTTGGGATATAGTTTTGGATACCGATAAGAGCTTCAATAGCTGCCATCTGGCTTATTGACGATGGATTAGAAGTACTTTGCGACTGGATTAACGCCATAGCTTTTATTATATCCTTATTGCCAGCACCATAGCCTATTCTCCATCCAGTCATTGAATAAGCTTTTGAAACTCCATTAACTATAAATATTCTCTCTTTTAAATCCGGCGCAACTGCTACTAGGTTATAAAATTTAAACCTGTCAAAAGTAATATGCTCATATATGTCATCCGACATTATCTGGACATGAGGATATTTTCGTAAAATATTAGCAAGTAGTAGCAAGTCCTGCTTTGAATAGGCTGCTCCCGAGGGGTTGCTTGGGGAATTTAAAACAAACCACTTAGTTTTGTCGGTAATTGCTGCATCTAGAGATTCTGGCGTTATTTTAAACCCGGTTTCCAGATGAGCCTCAATTATTACTGGTTTGCCCTCGGCAAGTAGTACAATATCAGGATAAGATACCCAGTAAGGTGCGGGTATTATTACCTCATCTCCTTTGTTAAGGGTAGCCATGAACAAATTATAGATGACTTGTTTCCCACCAGTTCCAATGATTATTTGCTCCGGTAAATATTCAAGGCCATTTTCCCGTTTAAATTTTTTACATACCGCTTTCTTTAACTCAGGCATGCCATCAACATTAGTATACTTTGTTGCACCGGCTTTTATAGCAGCAATAGCAGCAAGTTTGATATTTTCTGGTGTGTCAAAATCCGGTTCGCCAGCACCAAGAGAAATTACATCTACTCCACTCAGTTTTAATTCTGAGGCTTTTGCAGATACGGCTAGCGTCGGAGATGGTTTAATAAAACCTAATCTTGTAGCGATTAATGACATAATTTTGTAACTAATTTTTTTGTTAATTTTATAAGTAACACCCAATATGCTTTATTAGTTTGAACTGTGCAGAATTATATGAGAACATAAATTGAAAATCAAATCAAAGATCAATAATCAAAATACTTAATATTTATGATGGCACAGGGTATTTTTTCTAAATTAGTAGATTATATAAAATCAGGATTTGCGTTCGTACTTAGAATTCCCAATCTGCTAAAAGATCAATTTTTTGCAATTAGAGAGAACGCAGCAAGGTTAAGATATAACCTAAAAAATTTCACAGAAACAAATATAAACCTTGGTATATATCACCTCAACAACCAAAATTACAATGATGCTATATTCAGATTTATATTAGTTGATAAATTTCTGCGTCCAAACGATCCTTTTGTAAATTACTGGACCGGATGGGCCTATTTTTTGAAAAAAAAATATAAGAAAGCGATTTTTTATTTAGAAAAAGGACAAAACGAAGATAAAATCGGTTTGTTAAAATTTATCAAAGAAATTGACCATATTTCCAAAGTTCCAAGTGAAATATACTCCGTATATCGAGGTATAATTACTAAAGATATTGTTGATAAATTTTTCAATAAAAATCTTAACCTACCAAGAGAACTAATTATAAAACTAATAGGCGCAATTGATAAATTACCGGAAAAATATTCTATACTTGAAATTGGCAGTAATATAGGTTTCGTTGGTGAAGAAATCGAAAAAAGAATGCAAGAAGGGTTTTCTATTACCGGTATTGAAAGTTCAGCCGAGATGATCAAACTCCAAAAACAATCTAAACGTGATAAGGTATATGATAAAATAATTAACTTACCTGTTGAAAATTATTTAATAGACCACAAGGACGAAAAATATGACATTATCTTAAGCCTTGACGGGTTCTCCAACAATTCAGAATTAAGCGATCTATTTGGTCAACTCTATAATTCTCTATCTTCGGGAGGGTATTTTGCTTTTGCGTGCAGATTAAGTGATAAGAAAGACTTCTCAGATAAATATTTAGAGTTTGTTTATGAGGAGCATTATATTACCAAACTATTAAAAAAATGTGGTTTTACTATCATCGATGAACCAAATTCAGAACCACTAATTAAAAATAGCTATGTTATATTCGTTGGTAAAAAACTAAACTAAATAAAAAAATAATATAATTATTGAAAAACTACTGTTATAATCCGCACCAAACTAAAATTAAAGGCTATATGAGTTTCATAAAATTGAGTATTGGTTCAATTACAGCTAAGCGGTTTATAAAATATTTTCTGCAAACAGCATTAATCCTGAACTTTGCACTAGGAGAAGTCTTCGCCAAGGAAAGTGAGGATAGCGAGTATAAATACAATTACAATCAATTTAACGGTAAGTGCAGTGTTTACGACCCTTACGAAAAATTAAATCGTAAAATTTTTGCTTTTAATAGTGTGGTCGATACGTTTTTATTAAGACCAGTTGCTAAAATATATGGTAGATTTACAAATGACTATACAAAAAATCGTGTAGGAAGTTTTGTTGATAATATATCAGAACCTTTATCTACCGTAAACTACACCCTTCAAGGTAACCCTGAAGGTATACTTAAAAGTTTTTGGCGGTTTGCAATAAATTCAACTTTTGGCATAGCCGGAATGTTTGATATAGCAAGCAAATTTGGCCTAAAACCTCCACAACAAACTCTAGGTAGCACTTTAGCATATTACGGTACAGGCCCCGGGCCATATATAGTACTGCCCTTCTATGGCGGAATTAATGCTAGAGATGTATCAGACCCTTTAATTTCAGATTTTTTGCTAAATCCTCTTACTTATTCATTGGATAAGAATTTTATGCTTACCGTAACCGGTGTATCAATTATAGATATGCGTTATAAACTTATGCCTCTTACAGATTATGTTTCGAAAAATTCTTCAGATCCATATATTGCAGTTAGGGAAGCAATTTTTAATCAAAGAGAAGCCAAAATAATATACCCTGCAGGGTATAAATGCCAGACCTTTAAATAAAGATGTACATTAAAAATTTAAAGGGATAATATAGTTTTACATAAATTTAGGTGTAGTTATGAAAGTCATTAATAGAATTTTGCTATGTATATCTATTTTAGTTTGCAATCCGCTGGCATATGCTGATGAAGATGCAGAAAAGCTAAAAGTGTATGTTAATAACTTAATTACTGATGGATATAATATTGTAAATGACGCAAATTTACCAGCAGACGAGAAAGTCAAACGTTCAAGTACGTTAATACGCACTAATTTACACCTTGACTGGATGGCTAACTATACTTTAGGGCGGCATAAAAAAAGCCTTTCTGATGCAAAAATAAAGGAATTTACAGAAGTTTATTCGAAATTTATTGTCCAAGCATATGCTGATCTTTCAAAAAACTACAGCGACGTAAAAGCAGTTGTTAAAAAAGTAAACAAAGTTGATGATAATGTATTTTTAGTCAGTATGGAGATTTTTAAAAAAGACTCTGACTCACCGGTAGCAGTTGACTACTTAGTTCATAAACTTGCAAATGCTAAACAAAGCCCTTATAAAGTAGGGGATATAATAACCGAAGGTGTTAGCATATTAAACTCTCAGCAAACGGAGTTTGATAATGTTATTTCTAATAATGGAATTGATGCTTTAATTAGTAACTTAAGAGAAAAATTGTCAAAAAACAATTAATGAGAACTAGTGTATAATTATTATGACAAAACAAATTAAAGATAACGAATTTGAATCTGAAGTAATCCATTCGAAATTACCCGTATTGATTGATTTCTGGGCAGAATGGTGCGGTCCATGTCGTATGCTTGCTCCTATTCTTGACCAATTATCGGAAGAAATGAATGATAAGGTAAAGATAGTTAAGATGAATATCGATGAAAACCCAGAAACACCATCTAAATTTGGTGTAAGAGGAATTCCGACGATGTTACTCTTTAAAGAAGGCAAACAAATCGCCACCAAGGTTGGGGTACAGCCCAAAAATGCGCTTCAGGAATGGATAAATTCTAGTCTATAGCCTAGTTTATCTTACAGTTTACCTGGATGTTGTAAAAAATAGCTGTGTGTTATGCATTTGTTTTAAAATTTTGGTAGGCTAAAATGATATGTTTAGTTTTTCTACTTCCTCTAGCTAGCTGTTTTGCTAAACTGATAACTAGTCTTTGCCCATAGATTGTAATTACCCTGCTGTATTATCCTTTAGGTCAAATTAGATAAAGCACACTAAACATCAAGCATACCAAAAATATTATAAACTATAAATAAACGATAACGGTTTAGCTAATTCATATCCTAAAAGTTATACTATACTTAATATGAAATTGAATTTTGCAGTAAATTTTAGCGATTTAAATTCTCTAAAAGGTTTAAAAAAAATCGACAAAATTTTTCTCTCTTATTTAGAGCAAAAAAACCTAATTTTACATAAAAAATTAACTGAGTACAGAAACTCCCCTGCTCTACCTAGTTCCTCTAATGAATACTCTAAATTTTTCCTAGAGTTGGCCCCATACCTGGATGATTTCGCAGCTGAATTATTTTCTATAGAAACAGAAAATCTTACTCTCAAACAGAGTCAGAAGAATTTTAATATAATTTATGAATGTAAGAGAAAATTTGTCCAACGGGTGTTTAAAAATTATTATACCCATAATAATAAGGAAATAAATTTTTCAGAAATATCACAGAAATTAACAGGATTAATTGGCACAATCACTCAGGAAAGTTTTGCAGAAAACGTAATAAAGTGGCTAAGCACACCTGAAAAATTTGAATCGGAGTTAAAGGTTGCAGCAGATTATGCCATTTATATGATATTAAATAATAGTGGGCTACCTTTATTTACTATCCCAAGGCCCACAGATCCGGAGAATCTAATTCGTGAAAATAGAATCCAAATGCTAGCTAAGGATATTTATCTTGGCTTTGATTATAGAGATAATGAGATTAATTTAGAGAATGCCCTTTCTAACGCAAAATATTGTATATATTGTCATCATCAACAAAAAGATTCCTGCCGTTTTGGTATAAAAAACGCAAAACAAGAAAGCCAGCAAGCAGATGGCTGCCCATTAGATCAAAAAATTTCTGAAATGAATGAGTTAATGGCAGCAGGATTTAATATTGGAGCACTTAGCGTCATTTTAATTGATAACCCGCTCGTGGCTGCAACTGGGCATAGAATTTGTAATGATTGCATAAAGTCCTGTATTTTCCAAAAACAGGACTCTGTTAATATTCCTCTTGTCGAATCAAAGATTTTAGATAATGTTTTAAATCTTCCTTATGGAGTCGAAATATATATTTTACTAACAAAATGGAATCCATTAAATATTGAATCCCCTTTGCCTAAAAAACCTACTAATTATAATGTTTTGGTCACAGGTTTAGGGCCTGCAGGGTTTGCTCTTTCTCATTATTTGTTGAACGAAGGGCATAACGTTACTGCAATTGACGGCTTAAAAATCACAGATCTAGAAATTGATTTAACAAAACCGGTAAAAGATTACAAACAAATAAAAATGCCTTTATCCCAAAGGTCTCCTCAAGGTTTTGGAGGGGTTGCAGAATATGGTATTACCAATAGATGGGATAAAAATAACCTCACTTTGATCAGATTAATTTTAGAAAGAAGAATAGATAATTTTAAACTACTTGGTGGTGTAAGGCTTGGCAGTAACATTACTACAAAGCAAGCTTTTGATTTTGGGTTTGATCATATAGCATTATGCCTTGGAGCAGGAAAACCAAAATATGTAAATTCAGCTTCTTACTTTATTAAAGGAGTAAAAAGTGCTGCTGATTTTCTAATGAATTTGCAACAAGGCGGTAGCTATCTAGCGCAAAGCAATAGCAATTTACTTCTTAGGATGCCAGTAGTAATAATAGGTTGCGGCCTAACCGCTATTGATAGTGCCGTAGAAGCAATTCATTACTACCAAGCCCAAGTAGAAAAATTCTTAACTTCATATGAGGATAAACCGGTAACCCCAGGTAAACTATCTGAAGAGGAAAAAATAATTGCAGAAGAATTTGTTAATCATGCAAAATTATTTCAAAAAGCTAAATCTGCAGGAGAGAAACTTGATATTATTCAGCAACTTGGAGGAGTAACAATTTGTTATAGAAAAAACATCAAGGAGTCTCCAGCCTACAAAAGGAATCATGAAGAGATAGAACATGCTAAAGCTATAGGCGTAAAATTTCTGCTAAATTTATCTCCCATGGAAATTAAAGCAGACCAATATGATTATGTAAAGGAGATAGAATTTTTTGATCAGGAAAAAAATATTGTTTCTTTAAATGCAAAAACGGTATTGGTTGCAATTGGCACAGAAGATAATGAATTCCTAGATATAAATGGATTTACTAGCGATGATCGTAGATTTAGCCACTTCGGTGATTGCAATCAGAAATACTCAGGAAGTGTTGTTAAAGCTCTTGCTAGCGCTAAAAATGGCTATAAGGAAATAACAAAACAGTTAAATAAATCTAACCCGAGTACAAATTTTTCTTTTCAACGGTTCGCCAAAGTTTTAGATCAGCAATTAAAATCCAAAATTTACTCTGTAAAGGAAATTGCCCTAAACATGTTAGATATAACAGTAAAATCCCCTCTAGCCGCTAAAAACTATCAACCAGGCCAGATTTTTAGGCTACAAAATTTTGCAGAGACACTGGATAAACTTACCAAACCACTTGCCTTGAGCCCTTATAAAGTAGATAAAAACCAAGGATTAATTTACTTTGTTATATTAAAAACAGGTAAATCAACGGGGTTATGCAGTAATTTTAAGGCAGAAGAAGAAATCGTACTTATGGGACCAACTGGTTCTAAAACTTATATTCCAACATCCCAAAATGTTATTTTAATAGGTGAAGGAATCAGAAATATAGCCCTCTTACCAATTGCCCAGGAACTCAAAAATCAGGGGTCAAAAGTAACATTTTTTTCTGTCTATAACCAGCAAAATGACATTTTTTATAGAGAGAAAATAAAGGCTGCAGCCGATGAGGCTTATACGTTCATACTATCTAATAATAGCGATGGTAATAAAAATATTAACAATTTAATACACAAGATCAACGAAACAAAAATGTCAAAAAATGCTTACATTATAGCTTATGTTACAAACAAAATGCTGGAAGAAATAAAAAGATATGAGCAGCAGTTATTTAAAGATAGTGAGTTTGTTTGTGGTATATTAGCCCCGATGCAATGTATGATGAAAGGTATATGCGGACAATGTATACAAAAAGTTGATAATGATAAAGGATATATTTTTTCCTGTGCTTCCCAAGAATATGATATTAAAAAATTTGAGCCTAAGCTTCTTGCGAAAAGGCTTAAACAAAACTCCCTGTTAGAAAAATTAGGAAATGTTAATAAATAAAAATTATTAATAAGTTGCTTCTTCTAGCGTTGGAGCACTAATTATTTAAAACTTAATTCACCCAAAAACTCAGATTAATGCTCTAAACTTATAACAAAAAACTTATGCCATTCGTCTCTACCCAAATGATTGTGTAAATTCTTATAAATTATAATTTATGAAGAAATAAATGGCTAAAAATATACAAACCGAAAAACTAAATGCAGCAATAGATATTCTCATAAAAAGTGATGTAGATTTATCAAATGTACTTGGGAAAGAAGGTTTAAACAACCGAGCAAACGTATTTTAGAGCGTACTTTAGAAGCAAAAATGCAAAGCCATTTAGGGTTACGAACACTATAATAGGTCTGATATAGGAAAGGTAGTTATCAAAAGAATTTAACAACCAATAAAGGCCAAATAGAACTTAATGTTTCAAGAAACAGAAAAGAAAAATTTGAGCATATAATTGTTACAAAGAAACAAAGCCGAATAGATAGTTTAGATAAAAAAGTAATATCTTTGGATGTTAAAGGCATGAGTAATCAGGTATTAAGATTCAGTAAGTGAATCTTAAATCTATCCTATATGCTCAATTATCTAGAATTTCTAAAATCAGATTAACTAGAAATTATCGCCTATGTTAAAACATTCTAAATTAAAATAACAATTAATCCCAATAATTTATCATGACTAGTACAATAAAGAGTTGAAAAATAGCTCTAATAGCTGGTTTAACTTGGAAATGTTTATAAAATAATATAGGTTTTAACGCACTTCACAAAACAACGAGGTCTTACAAAGAACCGTCAGGGTTTACTTGCATTTTTTAATATATAATTAACTTGGGGATTATTATATGAGAAGATTAAATAAAGAACAAAAAGGAGCTATATTTCTTTTACAAATAGGTACGTTTTTGGAATATTTTGACTGTGCGACCTGAAACTTCTTTATCAGATTAAAAGAAAGATAAAGACAAGCTATATTATATTGATGGTTAAATTCCATCTTCCCAGACATCGGGATAAAAGTATATGCCACACGAT
>Ga0214919_10003043_pt1 | contig 25789 bp, 23 predicted proteins | sample LL1503_MetaG_FD_177994 | JGI IMG/M metagenome (GOLD analysis project Ga0214919, IMG submission 177994) | Freshwater microbial communities from Lake Lanier, Atlanta, Georgia, United States - LL-1503 | ecosystem: Environmental > Aquatic > Freshwater > Lake | place: USA: Georgia | collected... | reverse complement strand
AGCACGTTCCAGTGATGTCGCTGTATATCTGCCATCTCGATAGCCTGATAATGCGCTGGAAATCCTTTGAAGGACGAATTCAATTGCATGATTTTGACTTCCAAAAAATAACTTACAGCTGTAAAATAGGCGAGATAAGAATCATATCCAATATTACCAAGGAGAAGTTATGCCAGTTGAAATGTTGGGCGCATCCCCTATTGCCTCCGATCGATTAGCAAGACCGCTATCGCCTGCCGCTCGAGCAGGTGATTTTGTGTTTGTTTCGGGTCAAGTGCCCACCAATGACCAAGGTGAAGTGGTTCAGGGCGGTATTGAAGCCCAAACACGACAAGTCTTTGAGCGAATCAAACAAGCTTTGCAACTGGCTGGGTGTGATCTATCTGATGTTTGCAAGGTTAATGTTTGGCTTGACGATGCGCGTGACTTTGGCAGTTTCAATCGAGTCTACATGGAATGTTTTGGCGATTATCGGCCTGCGCGCTCAACGGTCGAAGCTCGCTTGATGATCGATGCAAAAGTTGAAATTGACGTCACAGCATACAAACCCAAATAAACCATTTCTCATTAATTTGACTTAGTCAAAATATACAAATATGGGGCTGCTCCAAGCCATATGTCCATCACTTTGACGAACGCGTATCCAATACGCATTCCATCCCTTTTTGTAGGCATCGTCCTTAAACTCAAATTCACCATTGGATGAAGGCATTTGCTGAGGCAAACGTAAAACCTCTAACTCTCTCAAGGGATCCACGTCTTTGATACTCAGGTGGTTTGCAGACAACTCACCCCATCCAACAGATGCACTGATTTGAGGAGTTGTAATCGTCAAAATGGCATCTGGATCTGCATTCACTTGAACAATCACGCCGTCCCAGTCTCCGCCAGTCCTTGATTTCCACTCAATTCTTTGATCTAAAAAAACAGAAATGCCTTCATCGGGTGTATCCATTGCATAGTTTTGCGCTGATTCAAAGCGACCGTTTGATAAATGCACGGACCCATCCCAAACCATGCGCGCCTTTGAAAAATTTCCAGGCCTGGTCGCGCCTTTCCAAGCAATACGCACACGATTAGATTTTTCTTGACAACTATCAAAAAAATGGTGAGTCTGGATAATTTCTGCTCCTCTAAAAAAATCAACAGACTCTAAAGGGGCTGTACATTGAATGGTACAACTCAATGAGGGGGCATGCATTGCTTTAAATTCTGCACCCATTTCATACAAGCCAGCATGAAAGGTTAAACGAATTCTTTCACCTGTCGTTGCATAGCAATGTCGATTTCTTAAAGCAAATAAAAGCTCATGTCGACTTAGATTAGGCATGGGAACCGCAACAAGACCACTGCGAACATTACGCACCAACTGGTGTCCCGGATGGCTGGTACCAGGACGTCCATCCACACCATCACTGCCCGCAATCACCCCCACACGATAACCGCGACTGAGTGCCTCAAAATAAAACCATTCTGAGGTGGCATGGGTGGAATGAACTTCCACCAAGCGTTCTAAGGCTGGATTGAATTGACTCAAGTCAGTTGTTCGCCCCCCCACATGCAAGGCAATCAATACATCTTTATCTTGATAATGCCGATGTAAATCTGGCGCAGTTGGTAAATCTGAATCAAGGTCAGCGATATCCATGACGTATTCATGACTGCATCGCGTGATTGGAGCTTGATCGCCTGAAAAATAAAGATTTCGATCGCCGCCTTTTTCAGTGCTCGCAGACCATTCGAGACCCAGCAGAGCAACAAAATCTTTGGTTTGATTGAATTTTTTTGTGGTCTCTTGCGTCTCTTGCCACTCGTCTTTTGTCACCAAGAAACAATTGGCCTGATGGCTCGAAAAATTCAAACGCGCAAAATCTTTGGCGTGTGAAAAATAATCATCCACTGTTCTTGCGCCGCAACCCACAAGACTTTGACCGTGAATATCACCCCAGAAAATTTTATTTTTGGGCTGATGCGAATGAACTTGAATTGGATTTGAAAAAACCAAAGGTAAAGCACCACTCACAGACAATTGCAGGGTACCGCATCGATCGATTCGCACGGGCCAAACAACAACACCCTCTATAGGTTGAGCAGACTGACCCACCCAAGCGGCTCCATCAATTTGAGGTTGTGCACTTATTTTTGCAGGATTGCACCATTGATCTTCAATGCGAAGCGCAACATCAAATACCTCCCCTGCCACCACATCGGTAGGTGCAATCAAAGTCCATGCATGTGCCACATCGGCAAATATGTGTTGTTCGTAGCGATCGATTTCACACCACGGCTGATCGACCGACTGAAAACGAATAGAAATGAGTGCTGCCGTTTCGTAAAATGTTTGAGGGCGCATACCCGGCGAGCCAAAGCAAGTATCACCTAATGTGATTTCAATATATTGCCCCTTCTCGATGCGATCAAGTAATTCGATTTCAAACACATGATCGAATGGATGCCAATCAATGCTTCGGTAATTTTTCCACCGCAATGCACACTCCGTGCTTGTTTTGATGCGGGTATAACCCAGCCCCTGAGGATTTTGACATTGCGGCGCATCCCAGTCGCAAGGCCATCGCCAAACCAAAGCTATTCGTGAATGCGCAGGCATTGCTTGCTGTAATGCACTTATCGTCACAACCCATGTTGCGGGCAGACCTGCAACAACTTGTTCAGGCGACTTCCATTGAGCATGAAATGCTTGTGCATCAAACAATGGCGATAGTGGCATTCCACTCATATTTTTTACGCTTCAAGTGTGGTTGCAAAAATAGGTTTTTGACCTGGTGCAGGAGAATACCCAAAGTCACCTCGCTCAATCAGCGCAGCAACGCCGCCATTTTTTTCTATCTTTGCTTTCTGATCCGCAAAGGCTTTTGCACTAACGGCTTCAGGGTTAATTATTTTTCTAAGCTCCCCCTCCATCATTGCAACTGTTGAAGCGTGTTGGGGGTCACTCCCCAAATCACGCGTCTCGCCTGGATCGCTTTCTAAATCAAATAACTCAGACGCATATCCAACGTAATGGATATATTTCCAGCGTCCCTTTCTTAAGAGATACATGGCTGTAATTGATGCTGCTGCATGGTATTCACCCAATACAACTCTTTCGAGTTGTTCGTGATGCGCAATTTCTACAAGCGATTGTCCTGGCAATTTTTTCTCAACATCATCTAACTGCAAACCCACACTTTGAACGATGGTTGGATAAATATCAACCAAACTCACGGGTGTTTTGGAGTGATGCCCTTTTGGAATTCCTGGACCAGAAATAATCATTGGAATCGCTGCAGCTTCTTCGTAATGCACCGATTTGCCCCACAAGTGCCGATTGCCCAAGTTGTCGCCATGATCGGCACTGTAGATAACGCGTGTGGAATCTGCCAATCCCGCGCTTTTTAAACAGTCTAAAACTTTTCCAATGTTGTCATCCAGAAAGCTCACCATTCCATAGTACGCAGCCAAAGCAATTTTTACTTTTTCTGGCGAAAACCCTTCGTCATAGTTCATGCAACGCTTAAGTGCTGCCACAACAGGGTGTTTGGGAAAGTGCTCTGGACCATAAAGTCTTGGCATTGGAATGGAATCAACAGGGTACATATCATAAAATTCCTGCGGAGCAATCAATGGAAAATGGGGCTTCACAAACGAAACAAATAAGGTCCATGGCTTGGTTTGTTTTTTTGCTAGATGCGTTAACCAATGGATGGTTGCATCGCGAATATTTCTATCGTAATTTGCATAAGTGGATTCACCCGGTCCTGCGTCTTTCGCTAAATCTTTGGTACCGCCACGCTCGGCAGGAACAGGCGCGCGAATCAATCCGAGCAAGTCACCTTGGCCATCAACCACATGCAATGGAATAATTTCTTCGACAAATCCATTGTCATCATCTACGCTTCTAAAATGTAATTTGCCGATAGACATGGTGTGATGACCTGCATCACGCAAGCGATGCGCCCAACTGCGCATTGTTCCGTCATAAGCGTGTGCGTTATCCCAGCAATGATTTTCTGCCACATACGTTCCCGTATGCAAACTGGCTCGCGCTGGCACACAGATCGGACAGTTGGTATAGGCTGCATCAAACCGTGTGCCACCTGCTGCCAATCGATCAAGATTGGGAGTTTTAATAAATGGATGGCCGTAACAGCCTGTTACATCCCGCGTATGCTCATCCGACAATATGAATAGAACGTTGGTAGGTTGTGAACTCATAAAAAGCCTTGTTTGTTGAGTGTTGTAAAAAGTGAAGAAAAAACCTTGCGCGAAAAATGGATGGGTGTTTTTTTCGATGGCAAATATAAAGAGACTGTGTTAATCTGGAAAAAAGAGGAGATCTTATGAAGCAAACAAAAAAAATCGGTTGGAGTCTGATTGCGGGGTTGTCGATTTGTTTTCAAACAATCACCTATGCCCAAAGTTATCCCAACAAGCCCATTCGTTTGGTTGTTGGAGATGCGCCGGGCGGATCCCCCGATACGTTGGGTCGCATATTGTCTCAAAAAATTTCTGAGCGCTTGGGGCAGCCCGTTGTGATTGACAACAAAGCTGGAGCGTCTGGCATTGTTGCTGCAGAAATTGTGTCTAAAGCCCCTGCTGATGGTTACACCCTTTTGCTCAATACCACTTCGTTGTGGGCCATATTGCCGAATCTTAAAAAAAATCTGCCTTACGACAACAATAAAAGTTTTATACACATCACTCAAATTGCAACTGCGGCTAATGTGATAGTGATTAATCTGAATCACACTGCAAAAACTTTGAAAGAATTGGTTCAATACGGAAGAGCAAATCCTGGCAAACTCAACTACGCATCGGCTGGCATCGCTTCTCCAGCACATTTGGCAGGCGAAATGTTGGGACTTTATGCCGACATCAAAATGACGCATGTGGCCTACAAAGGCGCTGGCCCTGCTTTGCTCGATGTGATTGCGGGTAATGTGGATTTCATCATTACCTCTCCGATCGCTGCAGGGCCCCATATGAATAGCGGCAGAGTCAGAGCACTTGGTACCACTGGACCACAAAGAAACCCTGCTTTGCCCGATTTGCCTTCCATGTCTGAAACAGTTCCAGGCTATGACATGTCTCAATCTTGGGGATTGTCTGCGCCTGCAGGCACGCCTGCTGATGTGATTCAATTGCTTCATACAGAGTTTGAGCGCGCTTTAAAACTACCTGATGTACAAGAAAAGATACGGTCAACGGGTGCAATAGCCGTCGGTAACTCGCCACAAGCATTTGAAAGCTTCATGGCCAACGAAAGAAAAAGATTGGGTGAAGTGATTGCAAAAACGGGCATTGTTTTATCCGACTGATTTTGTGCTTTTGGGTAATGCTTTGACGAGTGGTCCACCTTTGGGTTGTTGGACGCGCTCAGGATAACCATCCGCAATCAACGGAGTAATACCTAACAAGCGTTGATCAAACGCCTGGATATCAGTTGCTCCATCCAATACAGAAAAACTACTTTTATAAATTCTTTTTTCATCGTGTTCAAGCATGATGATTTCATTTTTTTCTAATGAATCATTGCGCGAACCCCAATGAGAGGTGGCAGGTTCAATTCCAAAACCATAAACACCGTCGCCCAAGCCTTGCCATTGTTGTAAGCATCGAAAAGCCTCGGCGTCAAACTCATACACCAAGCCCAAGCCCAATCGATCATTGATCAATGCAGTGGGTACACGCCCCATCTGATCGGCACGATATTCGTGATCAAACACTTGCTGAACAAATCGAGATTGAGGCGCTGGCTGAATTCGATAGTCGGCTTGCTGTAGCTGCTTAGACATATTAGCGGCCAATGTGCGAATAATTGGCGCGGCAAATCGAGAGTTTTCATCTAGCAAAGGCCAACCCAAGTTGATGTGATACAGCAACATATGTGGCGTACTTGAAAAGCCATGATTCTGAACGGAGTCCGTGAAATGAATGGTTGATGAACCCAATTGAACTTCGATTCGCCTAGTTAGACTGAGATACTCACCCATGACTTGAACTTGCGATACCGTTCCTTCACACCACAAAACTGCCTCTTCGCCTTTCCAATCGATCCCATAACCATGGAGTTGAGCGGGCTGAATGGATCCTCGACCATGCATGGGGTAATTGATTTCTTGACGCAAAGGCAAATCAAAATGGTCTGCACTACCACTATCGGGCTGACGAATATGATCCAAGCCACAGGTACATAACAAACCCGAAAAACCACGCATGAATCCGTTGCCGCCATCCCCCATCGGATCCATAAATTGAGGATGACGAAATCCTGTTCCTGATTGCCAAGCAAAGGGAGTTCCCTTGTATTCAAATCGACCGAAATCCATGCTGCGATCGATCAACACTGTAAACAATAAACCGCTTCCAGTTTTAAATTCCAAAACACGCACACCACGCTGACTGCCATCGCTGAGTTCATACAACTCAACACCGACGACTTGACGCCAATCGCCCAAGTGTTTTTGCAATTGCTTTTTACTTAATTTTTTTCCAAATAATTCAGGCATGCTATTTCAGCGCTCCAGTTGTAAGACCCTTGACAATATGGCGCTGACCCAACAATAAAAATAGCAATGCAGGAATCAATGCCAAAGCAGCAGTAGCAGCCATCTCTCCATATTTAATTTCATAGCCTTGCGCAAATTTAGCAATGGCCACAGGAACGGTTGACGTTTGTTTGGCAGTCATATTGAGCGCAACCGTGAATTCATTCCAACTAAAAATAAACATCAAAATCGCTGTAGCGGCTAACCCAGGAGCAATCAATGGAACAATAATTTTCCAAATAAGGTAAGGCGTCGAACAACCATCAATTCTTGCAGCCTCTTCTAATTCGATCGGCACATCGTGAATAAAATTGGCCATTAACCACAACGCCATTGGCAAATGCAAAGCCATATGAGCCAAGACCATTCCAGAGTATGTGTTATCAAGCCCCAATTCTCGATAAATTGGAAACCAAGCGGCTACCAATGTAATGGGTGGAATCATATGAAAAACAACCGACCATCCAAGCAAGGTATGAATCAACCAACGCGGGCATTGCATTCTCTCCATGGCATAACCGCCTAATGTCGCTGAAAAAACAATTAAAAACGTACTCATCACTGCAATGACGGTGCTGTTCCACGCATTAGAAAAAAACTCAGTTGTTTTAGAAAACATGACCTCACGAAAGCTGGCCAAATTCGGTGTGAAAAAGATTTCACCTTGCAGCAAAGAAATTTGAGTTTTAAATCCCGCTGCAACAATCCAAATAAAAGGTACCAATACAAAGCATGCAACAAGAATCAAAAAAAAGTGCTCAATACCCAATGTTCGATTGATTTTCATACGCCCTGCCCTTTATAGCGAGACATCGAAAACCCCAACACCATCATCAAGGCAATCGCAAATAAAACCGCAACCGACATGGCAGACCCATACCCCATTTGATCTTGCGTGAAAAACGTGCGATAAATCGTATAGCTGATTACCTCAGATGAAGAGCCAGGCCCTCCACCTGTTAGCAAATAAATTTCATCAAATACTTTAAGTGATGTCATAAATCTAAAAAGAAACGTTACAACGATCACAGGAGTCATGATGGGAATATAGATATAGCGCAACTCAGTCCATGCGTTGACACCATCCACCAATGCAGCTTCGTGCAACTCTTGTGGCAATGATTCAAATCCAGCGAGCAAAAGCAAGAAACAAAAAGGAGTCCAGTGCCAAATATCGACCAAGATCACGGAAGGCAATGCGAGACTGGCCATACCCAACCAATCGATCGGTTGAACGCCCATTAGACCGATTAATCCATTGACGAGCCCGAAATCATAATTGAGCATCAACTTCCAAATAGCACCAATCAAAATACCAGGTACCAAAATCGGCAAAATAAAAATCGTACGATACATCACACGACCACTCGATATTCGACTCACGCCCCAAGCTAATAAAAAACCCAATACAATTTGAATCGTGACACCCAATATTGAAAAAATGAATGTATTAAAAAACCCTTTTTTGAGCAATCCATCGTCGAGAAGTCGCGCGTAGTGTGAAGCACCAATAAAAGTCCAAACCGAGTGTCCATCTTGCCAACGGATTTCATGAACGCTCATAGCAATCAAATTGGCTACTGGCAATAATGAAAGCAAGACAAAAACACCCACAGCGGGTGTTAATGCTAAGCGACGCCAAAATAATTCGGACACGGGTTTACTCAAATTCACGCCAAGGGTGCAATCTTGCCAGTTTTGTATCCACTGCGAACCAAAATGGCGTGCGACTCATCAGCAATCATATTCAAGGCTTTAGAACTTGTGAGCTCTCCAATCACCGCTTGATTGAGACGCAACTCTAAAACATCACCAATTTGAGCGCCTTCAGGAATACTCCACATTAAACGCGTGTAGCTTGAACTCTCAGCCATGGCAGCCATCCATCTGTTTTTTGGATCTTTCCATAAAGCTTGATCGGATAAAACATCTTGACGAACAGGTGGTGAACCCGCTTGTAAATATTTAACTTGTGAACCGCGTGTTTGAAACCAATTCAAGAATGCCAACGAAGCTGTTTGTCTCGCCTTGGGCACATTTTTTGGAATGCCCGCTAACCAATGACCTAATACAGGCGAAGGCTTTCCATTGGGGCCGCGAGGAACCTTGGCAGCATTCAATTTTCCAACGACTGCAGATTTTGCAGGGTCATCCATTTGTGACCAAGCCGCAATCACCAATAAAGCATGCGCTGCTTTTCCAGTCACTAAATTTTGAATGATTTGTGCTTGCGCCAATCCGCCTGTCTGGGGATGTCCAGCTTCTTTGGCCATACGCAAATAAAAATCTAAAGCAGCTTTGGCTTCAGGGCTATTGATGGTGATCGTGAAATCACCTTTCGCTTCGTTTCTAAATAAATTACCATTAAAGCTATTGAGATAAGGCCACCAGTCGTAAGACACATCGTTTGGCGCACCCCGCGCGCCGCGTTGAACAATGCCGTAAATTTTTGGCGGATTATGTAATTTTTTAGCATTCGCCAAAAGTTCATCCCATGTTTCAGGCACTTTGAGTTTGTTTTCTTCGTACAAATCAGCTCTGTAATAGAGCAATGGAATATTTCCATTCACAGGCACCGACATTAATTTACCAGCTGGATCATGTGATTTGGTCGCTTCATTCCAAAACACCGTATTGTCATATCGAACCATTTGCGGATCAAGTTTGAATCCAGGATCAATTTCATTGAGCGGGGTCAAAAAACCACCGTGATAAAACTCTTGGTAATACAAACCGTTCATGATGAGCAAATCAAACATGCCGTCCTTGGTTCTCACCGATGCACGTTGTTTTTCTAAGCTGCCTCCAAACGGATTGACGTCTAGGTTGACTTTATTACCTGTATCCGCTTCATAAGCCTCTACAACTTTTCTAAATCCATCAAACCAAGGCGAGTTATTGATCACGATGGTGAATGGGGTTTGCTTGGCCGTTTGACTCCAAGCGCTGGGTGACCATGCAAGCGTACTTAGTGCGCCAGCAGACACGACACCCAGTGATAAATCTCTGCGTGAAATTCCTTGTTTCATAATTGTCTCCTTTGAAAAATATAAAAAATTTTGTTAGTTTTACTTTTTTGTTAACTCGATCGCGTGTGCATCATGGGCATGCAGCTTTTTTGCAGACTCAAACGCAGCCTCAATAATTTCGACAGAAAGCAACGCATCGGCGAATGAGCATGCCACGGTTGCCCGCTGATGTAAAGCATTTAAGAAATTGGTTGTAATTACCCCTTCACCTGGATGCGCAGCCACCTGATCAACGACTGTTTGGCCATCGGCAGATATGCACTGCATCGCCCATCCAGTGGGAAAATTCAGCGGTCTTCTTAACTCGATCAATCCAGATTCTCCAAAAATACGGATTTCATCCCACATATGCAAACCCTGATCAATACATGTCATTTGGCATTCCAGTTGATCAAATTCCAGATCAATGAAACCACCCTTATCGACCATACCAGTAGGCCCAGGTCTTAAGCGACTGCGCACGCGATGCGGTCTTTTTTGTAGCATCCAAGGAATGATATCGGCCATGTGCGTGGCTCGACCTGTGAATGCACCACCACCGCCCAGTTCGGGTTGCAAAAACCACCCAGCTGCTTCATAGCCCAACTGAATAGTTTGAATAAATCGAATCTTTCCAATTTTTCCGTTGGCTATTAATTCACGCGCTTGAAGACAACCTGGATCCATTCGTCGATTAAAACCAACCGCATTGAGTAACTTTTTATTTTTTGCTTTTTCTATTAATTGCAAAGCATCCTTGGTGTGCATCACAAAAGGCTTGTCAACCATGGTAGCCCACCCTTTGTTCAATGCAAAATCAACATGCTGAGCATGAAGAGTATGTGGAGTGGTTATTAGTGCGGCATCGGCATCAGGTAATAGATCGATTCGATCCACCAACTTCGCACCTGTTTGATGCGCCAATTCTTTGACGGCATCAGTTGGATGAGGATCAAAAATACCCACCCAGTGCAATTTTTTATCTGCCTTCAATGTGGGTACATGGTATCGTCTAGAAAAACCACCACAACCGATCATTACAAATCGTTTCATTTTTTTCCTTTAAGAATTCAGGTGAGTTTGAGCTGTCGATCAAACAGATCAAATAATTGCGACCAAACACGCTCTGCAGCTTCATGGTGATAACAAAAACGTTCAGGAAATGTAAACCCATGCAAGGCGCCCTTGTGCCATTCCAATTCATATGCTTGGGGGCGTTTTTTTAATAAGGCTTCAATGACTTCAGCGTGCGGCGCAGGCGCAGCAGGATCCTCATCAGCCCATGCAAAATAAATTTCAGCTTCAATCTGCGGTATACACAGATGAGGGGAATCGGGTTGATCGTTCACCAATCGACCCCCGTGCATAGACGCCATGGCTTTGAATGTTGTTGAATAAGCAGCAGCACTTGCCATGGCATGACGTCCTCCCATGCAATACCCAATCACTGCACCAGGCAATTGCACATTTGGATTTTCCCCAGCGTGTTTTATGATGAGACTACAGTCTGATACCGTCATTTTTAAACTCAGTGATTCATTAAGTTGCATCATCCAAGGATCTAATATGCCTTGCGCAAGAGGCTTCGTATCAAAACTGGGGCCTCCATCGCGATAAAACAAATTAGGCAAATAAACGGCGTATCCAGCCTGGGCAAAACGACGTGCCATTCGAATTAATTCTTCGCGAATACCCAATGCATCCATGAAAAACACAATCAAAGAAAATGGACCACCTTGATCGGGATGAATCACCCAAGTTGGCATCAAGCCATCGGGCGTTTGAATATCAAGCAAACTTTCAGTCATGAGAATCACGCATCATGCCATTCCAATTTGTGGCAATGGATCGCAGGCGTCATCGGGTCTACTCGCAATCATGTCCATTAACTCTTTTTGCTTGGTTGCATAAGCAGGATCACCAAATCGATTCACCATTTCATCGGGATCATTGAATAAATCATAGAGTTCACCCGTACCCGAATTTTCTTCAACCGTCAATTTTAAATTTTGAGTACGTACCGTGCGTAAATTCAAATCCACGCCACAACGAGATGCACGCAAATCCCATTCAGAGAAAGCAAAATCTCTATGGTGATTTTCTTTCTCAATCAAAGACCGCAGACTTTGACTATGCACGGGATGCGGCATTTGCGCTTGCGCGTAATCACAAAATGTTTGTGGTAAATCTAAACTAGAGACAGGATCTTTGACGACTTTGCCACTGGGCACACCAGGGCCTTCAAATAGCATGCCTATTCGCAACAATCCTTCGTAGGCCATGGGTCCTTTGAGTAATAAGCCATGGTCCCCCAGCCAATCGCCATGGTCTGTTGAATAAACAATTAAAGTGTTATCTAACAAATCCAAATCACGCAATGCAAGCTTGAGTCGACCCACTTGGTGATCGATCAAGGAAATCATTCCATAATAATTAGCAATCAGATCTCTGAGTTGTTTTTCTGATTGATGCGGAGTGCGAGACGATTTTTCTCTGAACTTTCTGAGTCGTTCATTCTCCATTTTGGGACTACCCTCTAAGCTGGCTTTATGCCACCAAGGGCGCTGATCCAAATCCAATTCGCGATACTTTGGTATATCGACCTCTTCGGGAGAATGCAATCGACTCCAAGGCTCGGGGGCATCAAACGGATGATGCGGATCTGGAAATGAAGCCCACACACAAAATGGTTTTTCTTTTTTGTTGCGCATAAAGTCAATGGTGCGATTCGCAATCCAAGTCGAGTTATGCCATGCAACAGGCAATGCAGAATTCCATGTTTCATGCGCATCGGTCTTTGGAGGCAATGATTTCCAATACTGCGCCGTTCTTTCATCACCGAGACTATCTGCGTGATACCAACGTTCGTAATGTTGGCCCAATGGAGGCTTCATAGGCGGAAACATATTATGTCCCTCTAGCATCAACTCCACATGATCAAATCCCATATAAGGACCGTACCAATCTGCGCCAAAGTTTGCACTACTTTCTCGACACTCAGGTGAGCCAGTAGGACTGAAGGTGTGAGAAGTTTTGAAATGGGCCTTGCCAATCAATGCGGTGCTATAACCTTTTTTCGATAACGTACCAGCAAAACCTTTTTCCCCCATTGCATCTGAGAGTTCAATGCCATTGTCTGAAACACCATGGGTGCGTGGAAGCAAACCCGTCAGAATCGATGACCTTGAAGGTTGACACACCAAATTAGGCGTGATGCACGATGAAAATCGCGTGCCATTTTTTGCCATTTCGTCCAAATGCGGCGTCTTAACTTTTCGACCTTCAAAACCGTAACAATCGCCACGCTGTTGATCTGATGTGATGAATAAAATGTTGTAGGGTTTTGTTTGCATTTTTTACTCGGGTTGAATGCCAGCCGTCTTCACAACAGTTGACCATTTCACAATTTCATCTTTCAACATGGCTTTAAATAAAGCAGGACTCGAATGCGTGCTGTTATCCATGCCAATTCCCATTAATTTTTCTTTGATCTCAGAGCGTTGCATGATTTTGACTAGTTCTGAATGCAAGCGACCAATGATGGAACTGGGTGTGCTTGCTGGCACAACTAGACCTTGCCATTGTCCTGTCTCAAAACTAGCCAAACCCGATTCGGCAACAGTGAGCACTTGCGGCAACGCAACCGATCTTGCCCGACTTGTGACGGCGATCGCAATCAACTTGCCACTTTTGATATGCGGTAAGGCAGGTGCCATTCCTAGCATCCCCAGTTTGACCTGTCCACCCACAACATCTGAAATTGCTTGACCACCACCTTTATATGGAATATGCGTCAAATCCAGTTGATACGTGTTTTTAATAATTTCCATACCCAAATGTTGTGGGCTACCCGTACCAGGACTTGCGTATGAAAGCGCATTGGGATTGGACTTGATATATCGAATTAAATCTTGAAGGTTATTCACCCCTAAACTGGGATGCGCCACCAACACATGCGATCCTTTGCCTAATATCGTGACAGGATCAAAACTTTGAATGGGGTCGTGATTAAGTTGTTTGATGGTCGATGGAAAAATCGTATTTGTATCCACATACATCAACAAGGTGTAACCATCAGGTGATGTTTTCGCTGCGATATCTGTTCCTAACAAGCCAGCAGCACCTGGCCGATTATCAATAATGAGTGTTTGCCCCAATGCTTCCGACAAAGGCTGAGCCAGTATTCTTGCGACGACATCCGTGACGCCACCAGGTGCATGAGGAACGATCAATTTGATTGGCTTGTTGGGCCAACCTTGAGCATGAGCAACAAAGCACAGACACACCCAAGCGATACAAGCCGTTAATAGTCGGCAAAGGTATCGCTTTAAAAAAGGCATGACAACTCCTAGTGAAAATCAAGTCGCATCAAGCAAAAGCTTATTTTCTTGCTTGCAGCTCAATTCTAGGAACAACTGGATATTCTGCAAGACCTCATGTAAGATATCTGCTATTCTTTTAGAGAATACCATAATCTCAAGCACTGGAATCACCTTGGATATTCAAACTTTTGAACTTTTTTTAAGCCTATCGGCCACCAATAGCTTTTCACGAACGGCCACACTGATGGGAATGACCCAATCCTCGGTCAGTAAAAGTATTGCAAACCTAGAGAAAAATTTAGGGACTCGCTTATTTGATAGAACAGGTCGCGGTGCATCATTAACACCCGAAGGTCGAATGGTTTTACCAAGACTAGAAGCATTGGTTTCTCAAGCCAACGGTCTCAAAGAATTTGTGCAACATGCTGAATCGATCACGACAGGGACAGTTCAATTAGCCACTCAACCGTCTATTGGTTGGCCTTTGACATCGCATCTTCTAGAAGTTCTAGCCAAAGATTATCCAAAAATAAAAATTCGTATTTCCGAAGGCACAACTAACACCATTGAAGAATGGTTGTCTGATGGTCGATGTGAGATTGCAGTTCTATCGCGCATAGCATCATCCAAATTTGCAGAGTCAACACGACTTTTTGCTTTGCCGATGTATTTGGTTGCAAAACCAGGCGATCCATTGATGAAGAAATCAAAAATAATTTTTAAGAACGCTGCAAAACTTCCATTGGTCATGTCGGCGCCCCCAAATGGCGGTCGAATTATTCTGGAGGAAGAAGCAAAAAGGCAAAATATACCTCTCAATATCGTCCAAGATGTCAATTCGTTTTATTTGATCAAAAGAATTGTGCGAAAGTCCCCTATTTACACAATCTCTACATATGCGTCGGTAGAAGAAGAATTAGCAAAAGGAGAGTTAGAAGGCATTCCCATCATAGAACCCACGATTCGACAAACTTTTTATGTGTGTATATCATCCAAAAGAATTCCAACACTTGCCGTTAAAACTGTGCGGTCATTGATTTTAAATTGGTCAGAGCAATTTTAAAAGGAAACAACAACATGAATACCAAGACTTGTCTGATCACAGGGGGATCTAGTGGAATTGGAAGGTCAACAGCCCTGCATGCAGCGAGCAAAGGCTATAAAGTAGCCATTGCATGCTTACCCGAACATTTGCAGCAAGGGCAAGAGGTGGTTCTACAGTTGCATCAAAAAGGCGCGAAAGCAATTGCCATCGTTGGCGATATTGGCAAAAAAACCGATATCGAACATATTTTTAAAACCACACAAAAAACATTTGGTACCATCGAAGCCGTTGTTAATAATGCGGGCGTCTACTTGGAATCAAATATAGACTCCATTGATTACGAAAAGTTGGCTCATATGATTGCAGTTAACTTAACAGGAACTATTTATTGCTGTACGCAAGCCGTACAAATCATGTCCACTCAATGGGGCGGGAAAGGCGGTTGTATTGTCAATGTCTCATCGATGGCTGCAACCATTGGCGGAAGACCTGGTGCTAGCGCTTACGCAGGTAGCAAAGGCGCAATTGATATTTTCACAACTGGTTTTGCAAGAGAAGTAGCCGCCTTCGGCATTCGCGTCAATACCGTTAGACCAGGCGTTACTGCAACAGGGATGACAACTCGACTCGAAAAAGACCCAGAGCTTAAAAAACGTGTTGCCGCATCCATTCCATTAGGTCGCATTGGACAACCCGAAGAAGTTGCCGAATTAATTATTTGGCTCCTATCCGATCACGCGTCATTGGTCACTGGTGCGCATATCAATGTGGGCGGTGGTGGTTTTCATGTAGCAGGCATGAAGTAACTATGGAGTGATCGCTATTTGCTTACCTGTTTTTGCAGATCGATAAGCCGTCTCAATCATCAACTGCGCTCGCAAACCATCATCAATGGTAATGGGTGGAGTTAAATTTTCGCGAAGGCAATTTAAAAAAGCATGGGCGTTTTGATGATGAAACTCGCCCAACTTAAATTGGGGCGTTATCGGGATGACCTGCCATTCACGTACCGAATTACTTTTTTGATACAAACGAACAAAGCCAGAGGGGGTGATTTCTTTAGAAGCCAAATCAACCGCTGAAACTAAAACGGTTCCTTCGCTGCCATAAATTTCAATTGAAGCATCGGCGGCTGCAAATGAAAAACTCGCAGTCAATTCTGCAACCATGCCGCTTGAGAATTTATAAATTGCAATACCAAGATCCTCAACACCCAAACCTAAAGCTTCATGACTGATCAGTCCAGTTACACACTGGGGCAAACCAAATATCCACGCCAACAAATCTGCCCCGTGTACACCTTCATCAAGCAATGCTCCTCCACCCGAAAAATCAGGCTGCACATACCAACGTTTGCAAAATTCAGGGTCGAGTCCATAAAAGTGTCCATGCCGAATTCGAACCAACGATATCTTTCCTAATGTTTGCTCTTCAATTAATTTTTTTAAGTAGTGTGAAACGGGATCAAATCGTTTTGGAAAACTTTGCATAAAGGTTGTGCTGTATCGATCAATGCATTTTTTTATTTTTAAACCTTCATTCATCGATACCGATAATGGTTTTTCGCTGAGTACTGCCAAACCACGTCGCGCTGATTTTTCAATCAATTGACGATGCTGGTTGGTTTGTGAGCAAATAGCAACGGCCGTACATCGTTTGAATAAATCATTGATATTTTGAAAAAAGGGAACGTCAAAACATTGCGCCGCATCACGACCACGCTCATGATCGTCGTCCCATATGCCCGCTAACACATCAGCACCCTTAAAAACCTCGCTCCAAAAATTGGCGTGATAGTGCGCAAAAGATAAAATACCGACAGCGATTTTTGCAGGATTTGGAGTTGTCATATCAGTGTCCAATCGAAACACGCATACTATTTTGAGCTGACGATTCACGAATGGCTTGGACGACTCGCATACCTTCAATCGCATCTAACGCAGTTTGTCGTCGTAATTTGGGATCGAGCACGCCCGACAACCAGTCGCGATGATGCAATAAGCCCAAAGGATTCGATTCAAGCGACGGCGCATGCCACTGCTGCCTATAATTTTTGGGTGCCCATACCGACAAGCGACCACGCTCGGTTCTCAACCATATGGTGCCTTCATCGCCATAGATTTCCATTCGAAATCGATCGCACCCTTGTTGTTCAATCATCGACATTTCATGTTGGACTAAAGTGCCGCATTTGAATTCGTAATTGGCCATAACGGTATCAGGCACATTCACTTGCACCTTGTTTCCATTTTTCAGTAAACGAGTAGGCTTTTGTATGGCACTACGCGCACTCACATCATGCATTGGGCCTAAGAGTTGAATTAGTAAATCGATACCGTGAACGCCCAGTTGATCGACCACACCATTAGCCACATTGGCTTGATCAAAAAACCAGTCACCCCAGTCGGGCCCAGGCGTTGCATTTCGCATTCGGATACTATGGATTTGACCTATTACACCGTCTGCAACCAAATGTTTTGCGTGTTGAAATTCTTCAAAATAACGGTGCATAAAACTAACTTGTAAATCCACATTTTGAGTGATGGATTGCTCAACAATTCGCAGACACGACTGCACACTTCCAGCCATGGGTTTTTGCAACATCACGGCCTTACCAGCCTGGAGGCAGGCAATGGCCATTTCTTCGTGCAAATGGTCAGGAGTTGCAATCACAACAGCTTGTACATCTGGAAGTTTTAAAACATCACGCCATTGTGACAAAACGTTTGGAATTGAATACTTTTGCGCAAGCGCTTGTAATTTATCGAGTGAACGACCCGTGACACATTGAACACGGGCCATTCCACTCAAACGCAAGCCCTCCAAATGGTAATCAGCTATAAAGCCTGAACCCAAATGGGCAACACCAACCTGAGGGTTTTGCATACGACTCAATTGTGAGATTTAAATTTTAAAGCGTCCTGCTACCTTGACCAAGGCAGGATCGACCGCAGCAACTGGATCGCTGTAGGTGTATTCCAATACATCCTTGGCTGTTTTGATTCTTCCACTGGCCAGCATATAGTCAGTCATCGCCTTCATATCTCTCACATAGGCATTGTCGATTGAGGGATCAAAAGTAAAGTCACCCCAAATTGCAGTGGCAAGCACTTTGTCTTGTTTTGTTTGTTGGCAAAACAAATCAATCACTTCGTTTTTATTTTTGGAATCAGCGACATATTTTTGCGCTCTCACAAGCACAGCCATCATTTTTCTTGTGGCGATTGGGTTTTTCTTAACAAACTCTTGGCTCGCTACAAATATTGATCGAGTGTAGGAGACTTGCACTTTTTCACTTTTGTTTTTAGCAAAACCCGACTCCGTCCCTGAGTGAATTAATTCTGTTGTACCACTTTTAAGTGCATTAAATCCCCATGGTTGCCAGCACAACATGGCTTGAATATTATTGGAGTTGAGCGCTGCCAATTGCTCGGGTGGTGGCATATTAACAACTTGCAAACGTTTTTCATCCAACCCATATTGCTTGGCCAGATAATACAAGTCTGCACTGGCAGTTGAGCCTTGCAGTAAACCAATTTTGATTTTGTACAAATCTTCTGGCGTTTTGATATTGGCATCTTTGCGTGCAATCAATTTATCAGCTACTGTTGCAATTGCGTTGTTACCAAGGATTACTATTGGAACACCCGAATGAGCCATAGAGACTGGCGGTAAATTGCCAGGCGTCCACAATGAAATTTCACCCGCGACCAAGGCCTCTCCTGCGATGGCACCACCCGCAAATGTTTTGGTATTGATTTCAGTAAAGCCGGCTTCCTTAAACCATCCTTTTTCTATTGCCACCATATGCGGCGCAAAAACTGGATCGTTTCCAAAGCCAAAAGCCAACTTACTAACCTCTGGCGCGGATTGTGCCCAGGCCGTATTGGATATCGCTGTTGTTGCAAGTGCAGCAGTCGCAATACCTGTTTGCGCAATAAATGATCGTCTGTCCATTTTGTCTCCTTTAAAGTTTGATTGAACTCTTGTTTTAATACCGACCTCTACTAACGAATTTTTTTAATAGTCTTGCTAGTATGCCATCGGCCAGCATGCTTAACAAGCCAATTAAAAGAATACCAAATATAGCGACACCAAGTCTTGACGTTTCTCGGGACTGCATAATTAAATATCCCAATCCACTATCGGAAGCAATTAATTCTGCTGCTACCAAAATTCCAAAAGCCAAACCAAAAGCAACACGCAATCCTGTTGCAATATCGGGTAAGGCTGCTGGAATCGCAACCTTCAATAACAACTCAAAGCCTTTGACGTCCATCGTTTGGGCCGCACGCAAAATAACAGGGGGTATGCCCACCATGCCTCGCCATGCGTTGGTAAATATAGGAAAAAAAGAACCTAAAAAAATCACAAACCATTTGGAGGACTCACCCAAGCCAAACCAAACAATGGCCATCGGTATCCATGCCAGTGGTGGTATTGGACGCAACAATTCCAATATCGGCTTGAAAGCCAAACCTAAATATTGATACCAACCGACTGCGATTCCCAAGCCAACACCAATGACTGCTGCAAATGTAAATCCAATAAGGATGCGACTCAAGCTCGTTGCGATATGCATCAATAATTCTTGAACAGTCAATACTTGCCAAGCCATATCCATACATTGAATGGGGGATGGCAGTACCTGAATATCTTGCCAAATCCACCTTGCAGATAACTCCCAAACCATAAGAAGTATCAAAATACCCATCAAACCATAGAGATTGATTTTTTTAAACATCGATTGAAAATGAAAATCATTCATGCGCTTGTACGATTATGTTCTTGTTGTTGCCAAGGCATTAGTTTTTTTTCTAACCACGCCAATCCGCTTGTCATTAAAAAACCCATTAGACCTAAAATTAGCATTCCAACCATGGTGATATCAGTTCTATAAAAAGTTCTGGCCTCCATAATCAAAGAACCTAATCCAATCACAGTTCCAATCATTTCTGCACCCACAATGACCATAAAGCCAACGCCTAATGAGATTCGCATGCCCGCAAAAACTCTCGGTAGTGCAGATGGCAGAACTACTTTTAAAAATAGTTCTATTCCGTCAGTATCCATCGTCTTTGCAGCATTCATCATGACAGGGTCGACTTGCTTAACCGCTTCAATCACATTGGATAGCATGACCCAAAAACACCCATAGGTGATTAAGAAAATTTTGGCTTGTTCACCTGTACCAAACCAAACAATAGCCAGGGGTAGTAATGAAAGCGTCGCAACTGAGCGACAAAATGCAATGATGGTCGACGTTAAACGATCCAATGCATGAAACCCACCTATCAATAATCCAAGAGGTACGCCCAAACTTACAGATAATAAAAATCCAATGATGATTCGTTCAATGGTTTTTAGCAAGTGCTGATCAATCGTAACGCCTGCTGGATAGCCTGAAAAAGTTAAATCTAAAAAACTCAACAAAAGTTTTGAAGGTGCAGGAAACCGAGTTGGCCTCAAATAAACCATAAAGCTTGCTAATTCCCAGGACAGTAAAAAAACCGTCAAGGCAATCAAAGGGATTAACCAACTTTTAATTTTGTTATTCACTTTTATTTTTTTCTCAATTTATTGAAGTGCATTCCAAATTTCTTCATACAGTTCAATCAACAGGCGATCAGATCGCTTGCGAGGCCTTTGACGATCAATTTTTTTCTCAAGCACAATTCGTCCGGGTCGCGGTGCTAAAACAATAATGCGATCGGCTAGCATTAACCCCTCCCAAATACTGTGCGTTACAAATACCACTGTTTTTTGCTGTAAAGACCATACACGCAAGAGTTCGTTTTGCATCTCTATTCGAGTCAATTCGTCCAAAGCGCCAAAAGGCTCATCCATTAAAAGAATTTGTGGATCCAAAGCCAATGCTCTTGCGATTGCAACGCGTTGTTGCATGCCGCCCGATAATTCAAATGGATATTTTTTTTCGGCACCTGCAAGGCCAACTAAAAGAAGTAATTTTTGCGACAACTCTTTGGATTGTTCGACATTAAGGCCTTGCTTACGTGCTGCAAACTGAATATTTTGTTCAGCATTGAGCCATGGAAAAAGCGCGCCTTGTTGAAAAACCATTCCTTTTCCACGACCAGGACCCATCACATCAACGCCGTCCACTTGAACTATCCCGCTCGATGCTATTTCTAATCCGGCAATGATATTGAGCAAGGTGGTTTTTCCACAGCCGCTTCTACCTAACAAAACAACAAATTCATTTTCTACAATATGGAGAGAAACATCCCCAAGTACAGGATGAGCATTTTGAAGATCCGTATTAAACTTTTTGTAGACGTTGCTTAGATTTATTTTAGGTACCGAAGGATTCATACTCATATTTTATGAATTCTCCTGTAATTAACAATACGACATTGGACATATCTGATATTCTCAATTGGAATACCGAAAGGAATTCTAGTGATTTGACACAGGCTCATCCATATTGGAAACTCAATCCATCGAATTACTCATGTCTGATGAATCTGCAATCCATTCAAACCCAACCTCAATGACAACCCCAACTCGCTATCACCCCTCCCGACTCCAACACTACGCTCACACACTTTTACAAAAAGTTGGCGTTGATTCAAATATCTCATCCTGCGTGGCTCAGACACTCTTAGAAGGTGATTTGCTCGGTCACGACACGCATGGATTGGCTTTGCTTGCAGGCTATTTGCAAGAAATTGAAGTGGGCAATATGACGCGCACAGGTCAACCCATTGTGTTGTCTGATAAACCTGCAGCGTTGCTTTGGGATGGCCAACGGTTGCCGGGGCCTTGGTTGGTGCATCAAGCACTCGATGTTCTAACACCTCGCGCCAAGCATCTCGGTGTGTCTTCGATGGTCATCAAACGAAGTCATCACATCGCATGTTTGGCCGTATATATGCTGCGTGCACTTAAAGACGATTTGCTCATGGTTCTGACGTGCTCTGATCCCAACACATGCAGTGTGGCGCCATTTGGTGGAACACAAGCAGTCTTCACACCCAACCCTTTATCAATTGGTTTTCCATTGAGTAATGGCGGAGTTATGGTGGATATCTCTGCATCCATCACCACCAACAGCATGAACAATCGCAAATTAAAAAATGGACTACTGCATGATGGCGAATACATGATGGACGCCAAAGGAAATGCAAGCAGAGATCCCGGTTTACTCAATCACAACCCTCCAGGAACATTGCTACCCGTTGGCGGCAAAAGTCATGGTCATAAAGGTTACGGGTTGGCTTTACTTGTAGAGTCACTCACGGGTGGACTTGCAGGGCATGGAAGAGCCGACCCAAAAGAGGGTTGGGGTGCAACAGTCAACATCACGCTTTACGATTTAAACGCATTTGCTGGTAAAGCAGGTTTTTTAAAACAAATGGATGAGATTGCCAAACAGTGTCACGCAAGTGCACCGATCAATCCCGATACACCTGTTCGCTTACCGGGTGAGCGTGGCCTCAAACTTTTAAAAGAACAAATGAGTTCGGGTGTGATACTTCATCCATCGGTTGCGCCATCACTGCAATCGTATGAACAACGCTTCGGTTTGAAATTAGAAGACGCAAAAATTTAAACACACAAAGACAATCTATGAACATGCCTAACGATCAAGCCAAAATTGGCAGAACAAGAGAAGAATCCACACCATTTTTTCCTGAAAGAAAAAATGCAAAAAAAGGCTCGCCCAATATTGTGATTATTTACATGGACGACATGGGATGGTCGGACCCTGGTTGCTATGGTTCAGAAATTGATACGCCCAATATCAATGCGCTTGCACAACGCGGTTTGCGATTTACTCATTACACAACGCATCCCATTTGTTCACCTGCGCGCGCTGCATTACTCACAGGTTGCAATGCTCACGCAGTAGGATCTGGATGGTTGGCAAATAATCATCCCGGTTATCCGGGTTATTCGGGAGAAATTCCCAAACAAGCCGTGACACTGCCCGAAACACTGCGCGCAGCAGGCTATGAAACCATCATGGTGGGCAAGTGGCACAACACACCTGCGGCCGACAACGTCCCCGGTGGCTCTAAACACAACTGGCCCACTCAAAGAGGCTTTGATACTTTCTATGGTTTTATGGATGGTGAAACCAGTCATTTTTTTCCCGCACGCTTAATGCTCAACAATCAAGTGGTGCCACTTGATGCCTATCCACGCGACTATTACACAGGTGACGATTGGATGAATCAAGGTATTCGTTTCATCAAAGAGTTACGTGAAAGCAATACCGAAAAACCATTTTTTTTGTATGTGGCGAATAACGCCATGCACGCACCATTGCAATCAAAGCCATCAGACATGGCCAAGTACAAAAGCAAATACGACAAAGGATGGACTGCCATTCGCAAAGAGCGCTATCAACGTCAATTAAAAATGGGATTGATTCCACCCGATACAAAGTTGCCCGCATCTGACCCTAGGTCTCCCAAATGGGACGATACCGATACAGCCAATCGACCTTTATATGCAAGACACATGGAAGCCTATGCGGCTATGCTGGATAACGCCGATCAAAATGTTGGAAAACTGGTTTCTTTTTTAGATTCGATTGGCGAACTCGATAACACCATTATTTTATTTTCATCGGACAACGGTGGAACCGATGCAGGTGGCGAGCATGGAATGATTAACAACAATCGACGTTACTCAGGGCTACCCACACAAGATCTTTCTTATGAGCGTCAAATGTTTGAAAAAATTGGTAGCCCGCAGAGTATTTCACTCTATCCCACTGCTTGGGGGGAAGTATCAAACACGCCATTACCGAGTTTTAAAACTTACACAGGTGGCGGCGGTCGACGTGTGAGTTTTATTGCATCGTGGCCACAAAAAATCAAAGATCAAGGCTCTGTGCGCAATCAATTCATTCATGTCACGGATGTGATGCCCACATTGCTCGATTTAGCAGGTGTGTCGCGCGTTGAAATGGTGGATGGGGAAAAAGCACGCGAACTCGACGGCACGAGTTGCGCCAAAGTATTCACGGACAATCTTTCATCGCCAAGAAACGAACAGTATTACGAATGCTGGTCCAACCGCGCGTATTACAAAGACGGATGGTTGGCTCGCTCTTTACAAATTCGCGACACGCCCATCGACATGGACAATTGGACGCTTCATCATTTAGACAGTGATTTTTCTGAAAGCACCGATTTATCGCAACAAAAACCTGAAATCCTAAAAAACCTTATCGATGCATTTGATCAAGCCGCTTGGAAATATTTTGTTTATCCACTCGACAACCGCGGCAGACCTGGAAAATTCAGCGATACACCCGCCCACCTCAAAGAACGCGCCGATCAAGCCCGCCGTTTTTTACCGGGCTCACAAACAGCGCATAGAAGCGACGCGATTCCATTGATTGCCAATCGATCCTTTGAAATCAAAACACGTTTTCAACAAAGACACGATGACGAAGGCATTTTGTGGGCCATTGGTGACACGATTGCAGGTATGGTGATGTATGTTGAAGCCAATCGTTTAAATTTTCATTACAACGGTTTTAGTGAGCCTACCAACTTGGTCCCCACTCCACTGCCCGAAGGTTCTTACGAAATTGTTTTTGCTTACGAAGCACTGGGCAAACGGCGCGGTCGTGGTCGCTTACTCATCAACAAAACTGTGTGCATCGATTGGACCGATTTATCGCCGTCGGTCACGCTGGGTCCCTTTGAAGGCATGGATGTCGGTCTTGACAGAAGAGCTCCCGTATTTTGGGAGTTGTATGAACGTCACGGCGTTTATCCATACACCGGAAAAATAGACGATGTTTGGATTTATCCTGGAGTCAGAGCAACTGCTTAATTTTTTTTAACCTAAAGGTAAATTATGAATTCACTGTATAAATTTGCTGGAACATTTTTACTTATTGTCACTCCACTTCTTGCGCTCTCTCAATCCAACAGTGAGTATCCTAATCGTCCAATCAAATTAATTGTTCCTCAAGCAGCGGGAGGTGGTCTCGATCAAGTTGCTCGATTAATGCTCCCAAAGTTATCTGAAAATTTAGGACAAGCCGTAATCATTGACAACCGCGGAAGTGCTGGCGGTATTGCTGGAATTGATATCGCAGCTAAAGCCTCCCCAGATGGCTACACCCTGCTAATGGCGTCTGCGACTGTTGCTCTTAATACGGCGCTTGGAATGAAGCTGCCCTATGATGCTGAAAGAGATTTTGCACCGATTTCTTTGGCTGTCACTATTCCCTTGATGGTTGTAACACACCCTTCTGTTCCTTATAAAAATTTAAAAGACATTGTCGAAGAGTCAAAAAAAGTTACTGGAGGTCTTCCAATAGCAATCGCCTCAATTGGAACACTGCCGCATTTGTTAGCTGAAGCCATGCGCTTTAAATCGCAAGCAAATCTTAATTTAATTTTTTATAAAGGATCAGCACCCGCCTCGTTAGATGCACTATCAGGCACTGTTCCAATTTTTATTGATTCCATCGGACCAATCGCAACGCATGTTGCCGCTAATAAGTTTCATCCGATTGCTCTTACCTCCAAAGTGAGATCTCCTTTATTTCCTCAGGTACCGACAGTTGTAGAACAAGGTTTTCCAGATTTAGTGGGTTCCGCTTTTTATGGATTTTTATCGCCGGCAAAAACACCGATAGCGATACAAAAAAGAATCAATCAAGCAGTCGCCGCAACGTTATCCAATCCTGAAATTCGCGAAAAATTGCTCAAACAAGGCTATGAAATTTTTGGCGGACCTCCAGAAGAGTACGCCTCGTTTATGAAAAATGAAATCTCTCGGTGGTCGCAAATCGTTAAAGCAGCCAACATCAAGGTTGAATAGACAATTTGCACCAAAAAAGGGACATGCACTTTTTTGGCCTCTCCTTTAGAT
>Ga0214919_10003042_pt1 | contig 25790 bp, 28 predicted proteins | sample LL1503_MetaG_FD_177994 | JGI IMG/M metagenome (GOLD analysis project Ga0214919, IMG submission 177994) | Freshwater microbial communities from Lake Lanier, Atlanta, Georgia, United States - LL-1503 | ecosystem: Environmental > Aquatic > Freshwater > Lake | place: USA: Georgia | collected... | reverse complement strand
AACTAATATAAAATCATTTATTTTTCAAAGGTTTAATCCATGTATTTCGGGTCCGTCAAGTCAATGTCGGTTTTCTTGGATTTTCTATTTTTCTTGGTCTTGCCCCCTTTCTTGGATTTCTGAGACTTTTTGGATTTCTTTCCGGTCTTGTTCTTCTTGCCACCCCCACCGGCACCGTCGGTATCGACATCTTCGTCCACGCCGCCAGCAGTAGCAGCATGAACGGGAAGATCTACCTCCTCTTCCATATTATCCTCACCACCCTTCTTATCATCCACCTCTGACATGCTGCTACAATTGCCTCCCTTTTTGCCCAATTTGGCGTCGTCTGCGCGGTCCCCGTTCGCCTTGGCACCCTTCTTCCAGGACTTGCTGGCCGCCTTCAAAGCATCCTTCAATAACACGGAGGAATCCTTCTTTTTCATTTCGTCATATACTTTCTTAACATGTGTTCTCCACTCACTCATTTATATAAATATATAATAAACGCAGAAAAAAAGGCTAAATGTTTTACAGTGATACAATACAACACAACAAATGTCTACGAAAGATTAAAGGGGGACGACGCGGTGGAGGCTCGCCCACGGAATTGCCGGAGGTGACTGCGCGCGCGTTGCGTCGGCGTAACGCAAAGGAGTGCTTGAACCACCTGAAAATGAGAATTCAACTGTAGTAACATTGGCAAATCCACTCTCGACACGAGACAAAACTCTCTGTGCTGCAGACAAAATTCCCGTGAATTGTCTGGGGGATTGTGGCCGAGGCTTCGTCGTCGTGGAGAGGATGGGACACGGGTTATCATCAAAATGCGCGGGGGCTGGTTGCGGGTTTCGCGTAAGCCACCAGGAAATGTATATTTTTAAACTGCGATTCGGGAACAATGTTTTATTGGTTATCGATTCACCGGTAAGAGGCAGAGTGTTATTACTTGCGAACCACCGTTCAATCGCCACCTTTTCGTAGCTATCGCCGTTTTGCACCACCACAGGTTCTTTCATAATTTCCATGGTGATCGGGCACACAATATGACGAGGGGGGTCACGAGATGTACGGGCAGTTTCCATTATATGGATAAATCTTTGGATGCTTTGACTACATGTGTTATAATTTTACCGAAAAAAATCAATTTTCTCATTAACTTTCCCATAAAGATATAAAGATTTGTTCATAATAAATATTACAAATGTTTGGCGTGTTTGATTACATGAAGGCATGGTTAATTACATATGGTCTTGGCGTCGGTCTCTCCTGTATGAATGTGTATTCAAATGCATATATTTATATCAGAAAAATTGCGAAAAAATGTTACGATGAAAACGATAGCGTGAGAAAATATACGGATGCGGTAATGAATTTCGTATATATTGTGCGAAATCGAATTCAAACCTATAAAACCGAACCATTTTATGATGTGTGGTTCTCAATTGCCTATATGCAGAGAGACGAATACCGAGACAATTACATGAATTTGAATACCAAAGAATTTGTCTATTTCCCCCTGCTGGATTATCTGTGTTTGAGTACAGTACGACGCTTTATCGAATCCGATAGTTCCGAATCTGTGAACAGCGTAAAAAAGTTGTTCAAAATAATTTATGATCGTTTGAATAGTTTGCCTTTTCGCGCTCGCTGCGATTACAACACGGACTATTTGATTTTATTCAAATGTCCGAGCAAATACATCTGTCGTATCGGGACATTTAATCGCGAATTTGAGCCTTCCAAAGATTCGGACGATATTACATTGAATCGTACCAAAAAGCCCTTTCTCTGTGTGGAATATTTTCATCCCAAGATGGGAAAAAATATCTATCTAGATATCGATGCGGGATTTTTTGTGGAAAATAACGAACTGTTGTCCCCAATGTTTGTACACAGATGTTTAGTGTACCAAAAGGAATCCTACATTTATGATTCGGACTACAAGATCCATATTTTAGATAATATGATGAAAACGACGAGTTTAGATCGGACTTCTTATATACTGATAACCAAATACGGTTACGAAATCAAACCCATGTCGTAAAATATTAGCCGTATAATTCTCGCATCTCGCTGTAGGTCATTTGCCGACCCGTTTTTTCTCTGAATTCAGTCATGCCTTGGGCCACCATATTTACACACTGTTGGGCAGCTACATTGGGATTGGAATTAGTATTTGTTTGTACAATTTTGGCAGCCTTTTGTTCTCCCTCCTTTTCCAATTTCTCCTTCAAAGCCTTTTCGGTCGGATCCATGTCGAGTTATTGTTGTAACAATACATTGTTTATGCGAAATATTTCAATTTTATAATAAAATAAGCGTAGAATATATATGGTGGAAATCAAGTTAGGAAAAGGTTTGTCCGAATTGGGTGAACATTTTGTGGATTTATTTTGGGGGGTGGGATATTTCGGATGGCAATTGTCCACCGTCTATGCTCTCTATGTTTCTTTTATTTTTTCGTGGATTTATTTTATCGTTTTTGTGCTTGTTTTTGCCCTTTCTGGTTGGGTCAATCATGCTGTCTTGAAGAACTACATTGATGATCCCCGCCCTTCAGATTCGACGCCCTTTTTATCCTCAGAACATTTTAGAAAGCGCGTGAACGGTATGCCTTCAGGACATGCCCAGCAGACCGCATTTTCTTTGACTTTTGCGTATTTGTTGACGGGCCGCAGATTTTACGAGTCGTGGACGCTATTTTTGATCACTATTCTTCAGAGATATGTCTTCAAGAATCACACCACCCAACAATTATTGGTAGGTAGCGTGTTAGGATTCATGGTTGCATATTCGACCGTATATCTCTTGAATAAATGGAAAGAGCACAAAAATCGCGACAAAGTGATTAAGGACTAATTAAAATAAAAATAAACGACATAAAGCTCTGACGCAGTATAATACACGGGAATATAAATGGATACCGAGAGTACTCCGACCCAAAACCACCCTTTGATTGGTAAATGGGATTTATATTACCATTTACCACACGATAAAAATTGGGACCTTAATAGTTACAAAACAATCATGAAAGATATTGATATTGTAGAAAAAGTCGTGGCTTTGAATGAGTCAATACCGGAATCTATCGTAAAATATTCCATGTTGTTTATTATGCGAAAGGGCATTACACCTCAATGGGAGGATCCCAAAAACCGCAATGGTGGCGCATTTTCTTTCAAGGTCGTTAATAAACAGGTGCATGAGGTTTGGAAAATATTGTTCGCGGCATTGTGTGGCGAATCATTATTTATAGAAAACGAAATAAATAAATCGGTAACCGGTATTACGGTATCTCCCAAAAAGAACTTTTGTATTTTGAAAATATGGCTAGATAATTGTGAATACAAAGATCCCAACATGTTGATTACCATTCCTAATTTGCAAAAACACGGATGTATATTCAAAAAACACGAACCCGAATTCTAGATCTATAAAAATAAAAATATAAAAATAAATCTTATATTTTTATGCAAAATCGCCAGATCCAACTATGCTTTCCCTGCGGGCTCTGGAACTCCAATATCATATCAAAACAGTAGAAAACTTTTTGAATAAAGAATGCCGGAAAATTTTTATCTATTAATTCATCTGGATTGATGGTGCCAAACCATATGGATACAAAGAACGGAAAATAACAAAGAGCATCTTTAATATCATTTTCAAAATCAGCAAATGAATAATTTACACCATTTTCAATTAATTTAATATAATAATAATGTTTAAAAATGGGATATACAATTTTAATTTTATCAATGTCAAAACTCTCAATGATAAAAAAAATCAAATCTTGTACACCCTTGCCATTGGCTACATATTGCCAGTCTAAAAAATATGGTTCAAAATTGTTGTCAATATCGTAAAAGATATTTGGTGATTTAATATCGCCGTGAATAATGGTAAGATTATTAGTGGATAGTCTATCTTGAATTAGATTAAAATTAGAAGCGATGGTTTGGGCCAATAAAATTTGGTTTTCAGTTAGAATGTTTTTCCAGTTATCTTTGAACTTGTGCAGATTTTCATTAATAAAATCTTTCCATTTGGGAAAAAACAACGGGTCGTTATGTTTTTTGATATCAGGGTACAAACCTGTAAGGTTTTTGTTCCAAAATTTAGAGTGTAGTTTTGCCATATTTTCAATGATCTTTAATGATACTTCAACACTAACCGTATTCAAATTTAAATTGATTTCGAAATTTTTAGAATATAGATTTTCCATAAGTATTCCGATAGTATCCAGATTATCATCTTTAATCAGACCGAGAAATTTGGGAAATTTGACATTGACATTGCTAGAAATTTTATCATAAAAATAATTCTCTCTCTCGTACAGTCCTAGATTTTTTGCCATCAACGACAATTTAGTTTCATTTTTATTCTCAAGTTTTAAAACGCAATTAAACACATCGTCTTTTGTAAAGATTTGTAGTTTTAATACATCCGAAATGAATCCACCTTTTAATTTTTCGTCATCGATAACTATATCTATTATATCAAGATTTATCGAATTTTTAATAAATTTTTTGATATTAACACTAGTAAGATCATTATATATTTTTAAAGAATCAATGTCAATATTAACAAAATTGTCGATAACCAAATTAGCACCATATAGTTGTAAATCTTTTTCATTATAGTTAGTTGTAATACCAACAATGCATAAAGGATTTGATAATCTTGCACTTAATAGTCCTGATTTGGAGTCTTCAAATATAATAGTTTTATTTGACTTTACATTATATCTTTGCATAGCTTCAATATAAGGATCTGCAAAAGGTTTCGGTTTTTTACATTCACTTCCAACTATTATAAAATCAATAAACGGTGAAATAGAACAATAGGAAACAATTTTTTCGGCAGTATCTCTATTGCAGTTAGTAACAATACTGCACGAATATCCCAAATGTTTAAGTTTTTTGAAAAAATCACACACTCCCTCGATAATAACGATTTCTGATAAATGTTGAGCGAATAATTCGTCCTTTAACTGTGATATTTTGGAAATATCAACATTTGGTAATAATTTATTTAAAACATCACTATCACTGTTACCGTGGATGTATTTATAAAATAATTCCGAAGTTAAATCTATATTATAGGAATTCAATATATTTTTCCAAACATGAAGATAAATGCTATCAGTATTAACTAGCGTCCCATCTAAATCGAATAGAAATACATACGAATAATCAATGAAATCTGCGACCTCTTTTGGTGTACCCAACGAAAAAACGGTATTTTCTTCAAGTTCATAACCGTAAAAATCGCACTCTTTGATCATTTCTGAAATTACACAGGATGTGTAGGGTTCCCCGTTGAAAGTAATGTTGTTCTTTAAAACAAATTCACAGTAGGTTTCTAATTGATCAATATCTTTAAATAAATACGCACCGGTATTTGCATTTGATGATATTTTGATTTTCTCTTTGATTTCTAAAATCCTGCTATTTTCGTCCAAAGAGATATACGAATAAATCGGTTTTTCATTATCATTCTTCTTATAAAATACAACATTATTATCAGTATTTACACATATTTTTAGAATATCCGTCGTGTAAAATGTATCGCAGTCCAATAGTAATGTTTTTTTATTATTATTCATATTTTTTATACTACATAATGAATTATAAATTGTTTCAACTGCTCCGGAAGTTTGATAATTTATCGGTATTAAAACTATATTTGGATATCTACATTGGATAATTTTTGAAAAGTCGTGTTTATCAAGTTCTGTATGGTAAACAATAAAAATTTGATTATCATTAGTGATATGCAAATTATCCAATAAATAAAATATCATTTCCTTGTTCAAAATTTTAATCAGTGGTTTAGGACTTGTAAATCCTTCTTTAATGAACCTATCTCCTTTACCTCCTAATGGTATAATAATATTCATTAATAATAATATTATTATTTCTTTAATTAAAGATTTCTTCAATTACATATATAAAATAATATTGACCTGTTATACTAATGGATAACCACATTACTATTAATGATACGCTAGTTCATCGCTATGAAAATGTAGTAAGCTATAAATATGTATTGTGTGCTCCAAAGTTACAGGTTGAAATCAAGGATTTACCAGATACAGATCAGCCTAATTATTATTTTGTTTTTGACTGTCCCGGAGAAGATGCCATTGGTCATTGGGTTTACGAATCATTCATGTTTCATTCTCTTTATTCTGAACTAAAAAAACAGTACCCCACACTACAGGTTGTGTCTTCAAACAAGAAAAAATATGTCAAGATATTGTTACGATTTTTTGATTTGGATGACAACATCATGTATGAGGTAGATAGTACCAAAAAAAATGTATGCTTCTTTCCCCCGATCACATCCTTGAATGATCTGTTGCATCCCGATATTTTTATGCGATATTTGGATATATATACCGGTTCAATCCGATCTAAATTTATAACATTTCCCAAAAAGAATGCCTGTCTTTTTTTACCAAGAAACACTGTAGATAATTATGCTGCAAATGATCGCACAATTCCACACACAGATACGATTCGTAAAAATGTAGTAGAAATCGGCGGAACGGTTTTGAATACCTACGAATTAAACAATATCGATTATCAATTTAATATTGTCAATAATAGTGATGTTATCATTCTGGATTACGGTAGTTCCTTTTTTTTCAACACTACTTTTCTGGAGGGTAAAAAAATATTACTGTTGTGCGATAAAGGTATTCCATGTTTTTATGAATATATGCGATTTCATGCTTGTCGAATTATTTTTGAATTCGTTCAGAAAAGAAATACTATCATATTAATCGATTTAACGGATCCGAATTTTTCGTTTGATACTATTCAAAAACATGTCAGTGTATGAGCGCTTCCAAATCCTGTAAAACAAATGAATTTTCCTTTATGTGACAAATCGTATCCGATAATTCATAATTTAAACATCCTTCGTCGTCTGTATACTTTTCGTAGGGATCGAAATAAATATAATCGTATTCCGCACATTTTTGTTGTATCAATTTATTCATTTTTTGCGTGTATCTTACGCGCGAAGTATCTGATCCCAAAAATGGGAATTCGTGAGTAATCGGTTCGTGGACTTCTTCGAATTTCGCCTTATTCATTGGCGGAACAATTGCACAAACAATGACCTTTTTACAAACGATGATATTGTTTTTCATGGTATTGAAATAACCATTCACCAATTCAGTAATGATTGTGTCTTCTTCTCTGCCCAGTTCGATCTGTCGTTGAATATGACAACGACAATCCACTTCGCCATAACAGATGATAATGATGCTGTCATTATTATGCATTCTGTTATCAAATCTTATTATCATGTTGTCCCTACCAATTCGGTGCATGGTGATAGAATTTTCGTGGTAATTATAACAGTTTAAATTTTTAAAATTGTAATTCGCATGACTGTCACCATATACAAAAATATTAGACATAATAATATATAATATTTTTGATTATATTTATATTTGTATTGAATATAAATATTTATCTTTTAAAGGTAAGATCCCGGTAACGATTCAACATTTTGAATCTTCACTGGGATAAATTCATCCTTGTACGCGATCTAGATCCTCACCTCTTTGGAAATATTGAAATTGAAATTCTGTACCTCGCTCTTACTTGGTATGTCTATGACAGGAATCGATTCGTTCACAACAGGATTCTTCTTTTCGGTGTTCTCCATATATGAAAATTGGTGGGGTTTGTTTTCCGTTTTCACGGGATCCTGTCTGTCATAAATGTACGGGTACTTTTGTTTTAAGGATTCGGGTGTTTCGTACTGCGTGTTAACAGACGAATTGAACAAATTGAACAATGTCTCCTCGTAGGATTTCATAAACTGCTTCGGCTCCATCAATTGCGCAAACCCCTTATGAATGGTTTTTTTGTATTCATTTACCTTGTTTACATCATTACATAGTTCCTTTACTTTGGCAATATATTCGTCCTCGCTATATGTAATCAATTCAGGAAATCCGGAATGCGTCAAAAACGAGGCGGTAACATTGTGTATGTGATAATCCACATTATAAATGGTGACAATCGGCACCGAATTGTAAAGTGCATGACAGGAGGTAGTGGTACCCGAATAAGGGAAAGTGTCCAATAAGATGTCAATTTCTTTGAACAAATTGATGTAATCGCCGTGCTCCTGCCAACTCTTGATGATCAAGCGGTCCTCACCCACCCCTAACTGTTTGGTATAATATTCGATGCTCTTTTTGACATTACCACCATTGTCTCTTGAGCATAATTTAATCAACAGCTTGGTATTGGTGGTCTCGTTGAGAATTCGTTTCCACACTTCCAAAGTATTCTTCGAATTTTTCAATTCCTTGTTGAGTGCACCAAGAATAACTGGATCGGTAGATCGTTTCATGGTCAATTGCATAGGGGCATTTTGGCAGTTGGGTCGGAACAACAGAAAGCTCTTCGGTAATCTCAACAGTTCTTCGGTATAAATCTGTTTACTGTTGATGTTATCCGCGATGTAATCCGTGATCTTGTACTTGATGAAATCGGTGACCAACGAATTTGGGTAACCAATGTAGGTTATTTGAATCGGCGCGGGGTTTTTGGAAAATACATCCAGGCGATTGTTGCTAGTGAACCCGTTCAAATCAAACAGGATATCGATTTTACAGTCGTGAACAATTTTGGCACATTCGTCCGTTCCTCTGCCCTGAAAATCAATGACCAAATGTTTTTTGATGACATTCTTCAGTTCTTGGTAGTATTTATCCGTAAATAAGATGATTTCGAATTTGCTCGTATCGTGGTTGTCCAAAATGGGTAAAATAAAGTTGGAGACGGCGTGACTGATGAAATCCGCAGACACATACCCTACCCGAATCTTTTTGTTGGCCAGCTTCGGTCTGGAGAGATTGAATTTATTTTCGGGTGTGTACAAACGATTCACGATGTATTTGCATGTATCGGTTCTCTCCTGAAGATCGTAATAAATATAATCGTAATTGTAAAACAGCACATTCAAAAAGCCTTCGCGTTGGGTGCTCAGTTCCACCGTGTTGTTGCGCAAAAAATTGTAGGTTTTCTTGATGGTCTCGAAAAACTGATCATTGTATATGAGCGAAAAACTGCAAATATAAATCAAATTGCTGTAAGCGTTGGACAACATGTTGTTATTGTATCGGTCGTCTTTGTTTGCCTTGTATTTATTTTCCAATATGACAATCAGTTCACTGCATAACAGCTCCGACATGTGAAAATTGTTTTTCTTGGAATAAATCGCCGAAAACAGCAGCAGGATTCGCTCATCTTTGGGGTTTTTTTGATAAACCTCCAACATGATGTCGTCGGCAATGAAATTGCTGTATTCGTTGTCAAACAACATCTTGAATAAATTTACAATGTTGTTCACATTGTCTTTGTCGATCTCGTACGAGAGACGATACCAGGTCATTGCTCGATATTTGTCTTTGGTTGCTGCCAAAATTCCCATGAAATACAGGAGAATCTGGTTTTTGGGAAACAAAAAAAGCAATTTGTACACAATCTGTTCCTTATCTTCCGTACTGATGTCGTTTCTTTCACACAGTTTCACCCCCACATTGTAGACCATGTACTGTGAGTACTCTAGATTTTTGAAGGTTTTATATATCTTGATGTTATCGTCGGGATGCCTCAAAATCGTCTCAAACAACGATTCAAATGTCGCAGTAGTAAGATTATTTATATCCATATAAATAATTTACAAGGAACTTTTTTAATTGATTTTTACCATTAAATCATTTTTTATACCAAAACACTGTTGATGAAGGTATTCAAATTGTCGCTGGACACTTTGGCATCGAAATCCACCTTCTTGCCGTCGTCCGTCGTCAATTTAACCGTGGGGAAAGATTTGATCTGGAATGACTGCATCATCGCCGCCGTATCTGGATTATCTTTGCCTTCCTTCGTGCAGTCAACATCGTGGCAGACAATGACATAACCATTCACGGTTTTGCCACTGTTCGTCGTTTTGAATGTCTGCCACTCTGGCTTAGCTTTCACGCAGTAAGGGCACCAATCCGCATAAAAGAAATAAATGTCCGCGTTCTTTGTTCGGGTATTGGCATTGGCCACATCGGAGAACTTCTCGTTAGTAATCTTCGAAATCGGTATAAAATATTTGAAAGCCAACACAGAAACCGCGATGAAAATAGCGATAATCAAAATAAGCGTGCCATATTTAGTCAAAGGACGAAAGAATTTTTGTAAAGCCTCAATAATTTTATACATTTTATATATTTATCTCACATATTTTTTTTTTATTCTAAACTAAATATCTATAATATATAGATTGATGCCCAAGCAACACAATAAAACCCTAAAAAAACGAAATTCGTGCGAGAAATTAGTTCAGAACGATTCCGCGATTTCGCCAAACATGAAAATGGTTTACGACGAAAAAGATTACTACAGCAATGACGGTATGTTAACAACCGTGTGGGGACCGAGCATGTGGCATTATTTGCACACCATGAGTTTCAATTATCCTGTGAAACCTACCGCGGAAGATAAGAAACATTACATGAGTTTCATATACAATCTGCGTTATGTATTGCCCTGCGGCAAATGCCGAAAAAATTTGAAAAATAACTTCAAAAAGTTGCCCCTGAGAATGGAGAACATGAAATCACGCGACACCTTTTCACGCTATATTTACGATTTACACGAGGTCATCAACACCATGTTGAATAAAAAATCGGGGTTGACTTACGAAGTTGTGCGCGAAAGATATGAACACTTTCGCTCTCGCTGCACCAAAGATTTGAAAGAAATCAAATCCAAAAAAAGACAGCACGATATTGTGATTGCGGGTCTCAGAAAAAATCAGACAAAGCGTGCGCGAAAATTAATGCAAGAAAAAGAAAAGGGTTGTATCGAGCCACTTTACGGTGAGAAATCAAAATGTATTTTAAAAATTGTTCCGCAGAAGGAGAAGTGCGACAGTTTTCAAATCGATAAAAAGTGCATCAAGCAGCGGGTTTGAGAATATCGGTGAGAGCGGTAATATGAGCCAGAATATTGTCCTTATGTAATCTCAAACGGTATGTACAGCGACAAATTTCTTCTTCTATGTATTTCATTTCCCTTGTATGGTGTTCTATCGACTGTTGGCATTTTGTTATTTCTTTTCTGTTTCTTGGGTCATTTTCCATCAACTTCCACAGTTCAACCTGTAAACTTACAAGATTTATTTTGTGAGTGTGGTAATCATAGTATTGTACCGTTTTCACCTCTTCACTAAAGATCATCTCATTTATCGTTTTCAAATTTTGTTTGCAGAGGGTCATGCGATATTTGGGTGCAAATGGAATACGAGTGCGACAGTAAGGGCAGTTGACTTTTAATATCATCAGTGCATTGCAACAGTCGCAGGTTTCCTTGGGTAACTTATTGAAACACATCATGTGAAATGTATGCCCACATTCGGTGGTGAACAACTTTCTATTATTGTACGACAAATTTTCCAAGCAAATGGAACATTTGTCGGTATTTTGAGATTCAGCATTTAGTACTCTTGATGTAGGAAGTCGGCGATTCATTGTTTTGGCGTTGCTACCACAATTTACTAATAAAAATCAATTTTCCGCCTCTTGAACACTATTGTTTAGCCTCTATTCTGGGATTACGGCCAGAATAGAGATTAGACATTATGTTATGGTATTTATCCGATAAAAAAAAATACAATTAATATATATTATACATGTCATTAAAACAAAATTCATATTCTTCTGATGATATCTCTAATAATTCCATAAATGTACCCAACAATGACAATGAAACCCATAAGGTCCCCTTCTGGGCTTCTGACCCGAATATTCTCTTTAAACAAGAATATATATTTGAGTTTTTTCCGGTAGAAGGAATGACTTACGAACAGAAGTTGAATGCGGTTTCGAGAACAGTGATTGTACTCACCATCTTTGGCTTCGTCATATCTCAAAGTGTTCGTCTGTTATTCATTTCATTTTTGACCATGTTCTCAATTTACATGTTGCATTATTATCAAGAACGCGAGAACCAAAAATCCAAAAAAATTTACGAGGAGAATATGGACAATTTGAATAAACCGGAAACACAGGCGGATGTAGTGTTGAAACAGGCGAATATTTCTCGCGACCCCAATGTATTCGACAAACCAAATTCCAACAACCCGTTTAGTAATGTTTTGATACCGGATTATGAATACAATCCTGGTAAAAAACCCGCTCCACCTGCATTCAACGAAAACACCAACGATCAAATTTTAGAGCAGGCCAAAAAATTGGTGAGTGAACTGAATCCGGGACAACCAGACATTGCCGAAAAACTTTTCAGAGATTTAGGAGAACAATATGTTTTCGAACAATCCATGCGACAGTTCAGTAGCAATCCATCCACAACAATACCAAACGACCAAACCGGGTTTGCCGAATTCTGTTATGGTAGCATGGTTTCTGCCAAAGAGGGTAATTTGTTTGCTGCTGCGAGAAATTTACCCAGATACAATAATTATTAGCAAAATACCCTATTTATATTCTAATATATATTATATAAATATATATTACTGATAATGTCAATGACGAGTGATTTTGTTTTCAATAATTTAGGTAGAATTGGCACTGACGAGGTGGACAACAGCCAAAAAAATATGGAAAATACTCGTTATGCGAATTATATGTTGGACAATTTTTTGATGAATATTCCCACCCAGGATCATGTCAGTTTTGCGACGAGCTATCCTAGCATGAATTTTAGAGGTGTGGGTGGTGGCGTCGGCGTTCCCGGCCAAGTCATCGATGATGATTCCAAATTGATTCAATCGGACACGACGCGCGCTTTAGAAAAACTCCAATTGCACGAGCGCCTTTTTGTCACGGTCCCCTACTTGGGCAGAGGATACGGAAACCCCGTCGTTGAATCGCAACTTCAACAGGGCGAGGCGGTGGGTGATCGCAAAAGTTTGAGCACCATCATGGAACAGAATTTCATGAACTACGACAGTTATCCCTTGATGTCGGATGTCAAAGACCGCGTCACCAATCCCGCTTTCTCGGTGGAAGAAGTTGCGTTGGACGGATGGACCCGCGGCGGGGTGGCTTCCAGAGACATGGATTACAAACAATAAATGCGCGTTTGGATTTATTTATTTAGTCGTATTTTAATTTCTAATAAAAATATATAATAAAATGACCGAAGCTGCCTCCTCATCTAATCAAATGACAATGTCCAAAGGTGTCAGTTTGAAGCCCGCCGCGTTCGGTGGCCGCAAGAGCCGCAGCGCCAAGAAGTCCAAGTCCCAGAAGAAGTCCAAGTCGCAGAAGAAGGGCCGCAGCATGAAGAAGCGCAAGGGCGGCAAATCCAGCAAGCACTAAATTATTAACCATTAAAATAACATAAAGTTTATACTACATTGATTGTAGTATGAATTATAACACGACATGTCGAGTCGAATATTCAAATGATCAAGAATATCGCCAATGTTTGCGAGCGGTATTCAACATGGATTTATCGGCTTCTCAAGAAAAAATTCGGAAGTTGGAAGCTGCCAACGAAGAGGAATTTGACGATGAAACCGAGGACGAAATGTTGTTTGATGACGAAACGACCGAAGCCACCATGAATTTTATTTTTGAAAAAACGAAGGATCGGTCAGAATTCCGGGATCTATATTTGTTGGCGGCCGCCAAGATGATTTCGGAAAACATGTCGATTGGTATGTCCATTTGCTTTTCATACGATTATTTCTATTTGTTTCACCGGTATTTAGTCGTTTTTCTTGTAGAAAATCGTATTGATCAGGAAAAATATGCGGAATTGAAGATTTTGTTGAGGTAATATTGTCGTTGAGTATATTATATGGCATCTACACGCAACAAAAACAGTCCAGGTGATTATAAATTAGAAAAAAAAGGCAACATGGATCAAGCCGCTTATACTACCTATGTTTCAAGCACCATTGCGGATCCCACCTATTTTCCTGGTGACGGGCTGGGTGGTGCGAGAATGGGCACCATGAAATTATCGGATAACTGGTGTGACATCGAAACCCAGCTCCGCGGTATTGGTGCAAATAATTTGGAAAACCCTCAACCCGAAGTTCAACCGCAGTTGAAGGAGTTGAAAAGCTTGGATGTGATTGATAAAATCCCTCTTTATGTTCCCAAGCCTTTGGTGATTAGTACTCAACATCGTCCCATGTATTTGAATTAAAAATTTTTCATGGTAAAATTGTGATGGTTTCCCGTCTTTTTGCGAAACGACATGTTTTTGGGTTTATTCTTCTTTTTGATGTTATCTCGCGACACCGTCGTTTCGCTCCATTTGTTTATGATATCGGTCTGCTTATTTTCTCTGTTCAACAGATCCTGTAGTAATGCAGTAAAATCGACATCATCCACATTTTGTTCGGGAGGTAATTCATCACATGGTGTGAATTCTACGACGGTTCGTTCTGTATGTGATATTTGTTCTCCCGTTTCGGTAATCTCAATGGGTATTCGAATGTTGGCCATTACATATTTCGTCATTTAGATAATCAATATAACATATTATTTATATTGATGCGTTAATAAGTAAAAATTCCGTGAAATCCCACAAAAATCACATTGTATTTTTCATTTCAAACGCAGGAACGAGGCTGTCTCGCTCGTCCGGTTTGGGTCCGGAAGATTCGAACCTCTCCTTTCGTTCTCTTGTGTGGAAATACCGATCTACTAAATAAGATAGGTACAACATGAGTATGATGACAAATATTGAGACAACCAATATTATATTTTTGTTGTATCTTTTCATCTATACCATATATTGCTAATTAAATTTGACAACTATTTTCACAGATTCCTTCTTAATACATTTACAGGCCGAAATGGACAATTCTTCGCGCTTCTTGCGGGTTTTTCCGTTATCCACATAAGTATTATCGGGTGACTTGCGCTTGGAAGTACTATTTCTGGAATTCATGTCGTTTTCAATGACCTCGTAGTTCTCCTCAATGAACTCGATGATCTTGTTTTCGATGGACCATTTGAAAAAATTAAGTTGTCCAATGGTGGTCTCCATATAGTTTTCGTTGTCATAGGGAATGGAAATGCGGTCCCAGCGGCAAAATGGGTCGAACCGCTTCTTGGAATACGCCTTGAGCTTCAATTTGTAGTCGTGATACACCTTGAAACGGGTGGGTTCATTCAGATGATTGGATAAATCGTACACCGTGAAATTCTTTTTGGCGAAATTGGTGACAAACCAGTCCACGATTCTCAGGGATATCTTGGATTCTCCGTTAATGATGGAGATCATTCTTTTCAGGTTCTCGCGATTGTTATAAAAATTCATCAGATTATTTAATAACAATTCATTTTGAGTATGACAATTGTTGGTGGACAATGACATGAATTCGTAGAGAAATCCATGCTTTCTTTTTTATATATTTTTATTGAAATATATATTTATTTGTGTATTAATCTCTATTAATAGGTGGTCGCGAATCCCGCGTAAGGAGCACGGTTAATCTTATTGTGTTGAATTTCGTCATTTGTGCACGAAATATCCAACTGTAACAAATACTGCGTTTGTGTATCTTGGACCTTGGATTGTACTTTGGGAATGCCTCCGCCAATGAAACCCGCCATTTTACCCGATTTATCTTTGGCGAAAGAATTGACGATGGGTTTGCTTATCTTGTACAAATTTTTGTTGATCGTTAAATTCGAATTGCGCGAGCAAGATTGCGTGCACAATTTGCAATTATTTGTGCCGGTGACGGTGGATTCACACGCATTGGCCTGGCTGATTGTGGTTTTGCGAAGACGATCTGTATAACTGCTGCTGTCATTGTTGTGACGCGTGGTATCGGGTTTCACGGTGGCATACGGTTGCGGGCGACGAATCCAGCGGTACTGGGTCGCGAGTTGACCCTCCGTACCTTTGACCGAACCCTTGATGACCCGGTTGTTTTCCGTGGAAGTGACGGCGGAGAGAACCACCGGCACATTGTTGTAGGTGCCGCAGCAACCACCGCTGCCTTTCATGGGGGTTTTGGGGTAGTGGCGCGAGAGGCTAGTTTGACCGACCCATCCCTGATTACGGTATCCACCGTTGAGAGAGAATTGGGGTTGTCCTACACTCATATTTTTGTATTTGGCATAAGTTTTATTTTTTAATACGACGATGGACATTTGCTATATACTATAGAATATATTATTATCTCCACTAATTTTGTAAAATATAGGAGGGGATGTCCACCGGATTACCAGAAGGATCCTTTTGGAAATAGAGGAAATAGTATTTGAGGCGGTTGTATTTGATCTTGGAATAGAGAACATTGGTGGTTATGAGGGTGAGAAAGAGAACCACGGTTTTGTTCTCGATGTAATAATCGAAAAAGAATGCTAAAACAATGAAAAGGAAGACGGCGAAGAATTCCTTGGCGGCAATGTCGGACAGGAGGGTGATGAAACTGATTATGAATGTGACAAAAAATACGAATTTACTATCTAACAACAATTTAGACATGGTGGATTGAGATTATATATATATAGAGTAGATTTTATGTGTAAAATTATGTGGTGGTAATATATAGTTTTCGATATTTAAATGCCACCAAAGAAAACAGATAGTCCTAAGATTCTGTCTGAAACTACAAGAGAATCATTTAAATTAGTTAGAACTGATGGTATATTTGCACTTGAAGTTCCTACTGCGAACGGTAATACTAAAATTATCGGTAAATTTAAAGTAGAAGATTTTCGTGAGCCGGGTTTTTTTCAAGCAAAATGCTCTAATCCAAACGGTTTAACAACAGATATTATAAATAATACCAAATTATATTATCCAGCATTGGTGAATGATAAATATATTATGGCCAGTGAGATATTAAATAAGATATGTTCAAATATTGATGGTTTCATACAATTTGCCCAGACCACACAGAACAATTATTTTGAAAGTAAAGCCAATAAAAACGATTTTGAATCTCAATTGGATCAATTACCAGTACTCCCTAGTATAATGAGTGATGAAGAAGCAACCATGTATGTTAAAGGATTGGAAAATCTATCTTTGGACGAATGGATTCCATCTTTACCAGATTCATTACACATCGAGAATTATCAATTGATTATTGACTCGTGGAAACAAATACGACCAGAATTCAATCCTGATAGACAAATACCAACAATAAATTCACAAACAATTATTTTCAACGGGCTATTATCTCATTTTTTGACCATAGAATTATTATCTGCTATAAAAGATGATATACCCAATAATAGTAGTGATGATATAATAAACACCATAAATGAAAATATAACAGATGATACAGAGTTCAAAGATATTAAAGAATTGATCAAGCTGGAACGCCCTGAATTACTACCTGTGTACGAAGCGTATTATATGTTGAAATGTATGTGTTTTATTTTGCACGACAAGCCTGTAAATGAATTAGCACCATTTTTATTGAAATATTTTGAACAAAGAATGGGGACATCTCCTTTGATAATTGAGTTGAAACGCATATATATAAGCGGGTTTAGTATCAATGGAGATACCGCACAAGTAACTCAAAAAAGAAGTCATAAAACCTTGGACGAGTTAACAAAATATTTTAAAACATTATTTTCAAAATATCCCGAAATGATCAAAGTTTATTCAATTCCATATGCTGCTTTCAAGATAGAAAAAACGAACTCTAAAGATATAGATGAAGATGAAGACTTAGAGGACGACATGAGTATTTTCAAGGAATTAAAACAATATTTATTACCATTTGTATATGGACTGGGAGATGCAGTTGGACCTAAAACTTTCATTACCCAAATGGATAAAATATCAATTTACCCTAACACTTTATCTTTACAGGATGCAGCTGGTTCTACGCAATTAAATACTGATCAAGAAATTGTTGTATCGGAAACTATAGATAGGAATACTTTACAATCGGTCTATGTTATTTCAGAACAAGGAACATCTCTGAACATCGAAATCGAACCATTACATTTTTTAGATGTCGAAATAAGATGTCTGAAACTAAACATTCAAGGACAAATGGTTAATTTCTTTTTGTATTACGCTTTTGGATTTGATAATATCAATACTAGTATTTATTCTAATATAACTGTTACAGTACCCCTCGCGAAACCCATTAATCATAATGCAACAAATGACTTGAAACCTTATTTATTTATAAATGGTAAAAAAATGATTGGGGTAATTACAAGTAAGGTATCACAGAATGACACTATACCTATAATTAATGATTACATAGATATTGAAAAATCTAAAAGAGGTAAAGGCAAAATTCGTACAAATCCTTATATTTGGTGGATATATAAAGACAGCAATAACGATATAGAAGAAATTGTAAGAGTGTTATTAGGGACCTTAGCAAAGGAGGCGGGAGATCAGTCAAAAATACAAATAGTTGAAAATTTGTCAAGGAACGGTAAACCGAGCTATGTTGCAACAGTTGATAGTTTTTTCTCGCACTCACTTATTCAAGGTGGTGTTATATTCAAAGGGGGTAATATTGAGGTTTTTATTCCCCAAGGTTTTCAAAGTCTGAATAAAGAGCAAAAAATAAACATAATGAAATTATTACAAAAAATAAATAATTATGGATATAACACCATAGCAGGTAAAATTAAAAATTTTTTGGACAAGACAACTCAAATAATAAACACCATTTTATTAAACCCAAATGTACAATTACCAGACACCACAAAATTAATTTTGTTCGCAATATTCAAAGAATTTGGAAACATTGAAAATTTTATTACACAAGATAGATACATTACCCTGTATAATAATGGTCAATATGATGTCACGAAAAATTCAGGTATATTCGACGAACTTTCATTCTTGCGAAGATTGATTAATTTTGACAGAGTATCAAGACTGTTTTCATTGTTGGATGACGAGTTACAGGATAGATTTTATATTCAATTGGGTAAAGATAAAATTAAAGGAGATATTATCGATATGGTAGATAAATATTTGTTAAATACATTTACTGCAGACGAAATATCGCCTCCAACCGATGAAATTCAAGAAAAGATTAAAGTATATTTTGAACAAATACCGCTATTATTTTTAATGAGAAATATTGAAAAAATCAATAATACTAATAATTTTTATCGAAGCCGAGACAGGACATATGCTTCTGCCACTACCGGAAGATCAGAGAAAATTGTTGCACCTTTTATAAACAATATATTAAGAGATGTTTTAATATCAAAAATGTCTGATTTTTGTCAAACATATAAAATTCCAGAAATATATGATAAATATATTCAAGATTATAGATTACCGCCGCAAATTGGCGGTGAAAAGGAAATCGTATTTGAAGATGAAGACCATCCTACGGTTGAGATTTTAGAGGAAATTGGTGATCATTTAATTGCGGATAACAGTGGTATTACAGCATTATTTCCCGAGACGACAAATCCGTATCTTGAAACGAATCTCGATTCCAATTCCGTACTACAGGGCAGTACTGCATTGGAATCTCCAATAAGCGAGAATATTCCGTCAACTCTCGACCAGCAGATAGCTGAAGATTATTCTTTAGTTGATACAGCTCTCGACCAGCATATAGTCGATACTACTAAAAAAAGAAAATTGGACCCAAAAGATGCATATGAACCTATAGCGAGGCGTACACGAAGTTCATTTTCTGGAGGAAAGCGCAAAACTCGCAAACTGAAATCCAAAACCCATAAGAAGCGCACTCACCAAAAGGCACCTAAACGCCAGACCAAGCGCCCGGTAAAACGCCTCCCTAACCGAAGCCGTAAAGCGCACAAACCCCTCAAAACAAAATAAAATCTTCGGAAAAACCACATAAATAAATCATGACTATACCTGTTATAATCATGATTCGTCGTGTCTTGCAACCTAATGTTCGTTCTTTTGTGACCTTTTCGGGTAACCCAGTCTCGGCTTTGCGTGTGTTTCAGAATAGTTGCTACCAGAAGGTGGATTTCAAGATCAACGAGAATAGTCCCGTGACGACGGCGGTCACGAGTTTCGCAGCCTTCAACATCGGCTGTTTGGCGGTTACCGACGACTCGAACAAGGTGGTGGGGGTCTGCTCTGAGCGCGACTACATCAAGAAGGTCGCTGCCGTGGGTCTCAATCCGGTTGAGACCAAGATCAAGGATATTTGCACCTACAGTCCCATGATTGTGGCATTGGAGTCCGACTCGCTCCAGAGCTGCATGAACAAGATGTTGGTCAAGGATATTCGCCACTTGATCTTGATGGACGACAAGAAGGAGAAGTGCCTCGGACTCATTTCCATCAAGGATCTGATCAAGGAGATCATGAAGGACAACCAGGAGTCGATTATGCGTTTGAGCGATTTCAATTTGGGCAAGGGTGCCTACTTTGGAAGTGAGTAATTCCTCGGAAAAATAAAATATCAATACAATGATAAATCGTCACAATATTTATTGATTTATAATTTTTTATAAATCAATTTATTTTAATGCACTAACAATGACAATTACAAATTTAATATATGTTTTAATATTATATTTAAAATGTATGTCACACCGTAGTGTACTATGGATAGTGTCTGGCTAATTTGAGTAGGCGACACCCGCCATGCCCGACATCACGCGCAACACATTGTAGTTGACCGCGTACACACGCACCTTGGCCGTCGCCGTGCCAGAGACCGTGGGGGCGGAGAGCACAAGCTGGAGCACCGCGTTATCAATGCGCGAGAAGTTGCATGTGCCGCTGGGTTGATGCTCCTCAGGACGCAAGGCGAAGGAGTACACATTGATGCCCGTATCGGGGGCACGCGTGTGGTGCTGGAAGGGCTGGACCACATCGAAGTAGGAACCCTCACGCTCAGAGAAGCGGTCCTGGCCGTTGAGCTGGAGCTTCGCCGTGACGCAAGGATTCTCACCCCAGCAGTGCATGTCGAGCGCCGTCTCGGAGAGCACGAAGGTGCCGGCATCGGAGACACCCGAGGCAGGGCCCACGATGGCACCCGCCGTGACACCACCGTCAAACGCAGGGTAGGAGGTACCACCGGTGATGGCGGAGGCCCACTCGCCCGTCTGCGCAACATCCGTCGCACCGGCCATCTGGAAGAGGCCAGAAGCCGTGATGAATCCGGCGGAGCCGCTCGTCTCCGCAGGGCCACCAAAGGCGTGGATCGCGTTGGGGAGCGCATCGATGGCGTCCGTGTAGTTGAAGGGCTGGGCGCCGAGCGTGCGGTAGAGGAGCTGGCTGGCGTCGAGGGACGAGCAGTAGTCAACATTGGCATCGGGCTGGACAACCCAGATGAGCTCCTTGCAGGGGTGGTTGAAGTTCAACTTGATCTTATTCGAGGAGGAGCCCACGGACTCGTCACCCGTGAACTGGAGCTGCTCGAAAAGATACTCGTGGGGGTTCTGAGCCATCTTGCGGCGCTCGTCCGTGTCGAGGAAGATATAGTCGACATAGAGAGACGCGGCAACAAGGGACTGCTGGTAGGCCTGGGTGACAGACTTGATGCCCGTCGTGGCCGCAAGGGAGGACACCGCCCACAAGCACTCACCAAGGGGACGGAGATCAAGGTTGATCTTGACCTCGTGGTACTGGAGAGCAATCAAGGGGAGGGCCAAGCCGGGGTTGCGGCAAAACCAGAAGAGGAAGGGGATGTAGAGCGTCGTCTCAGGGAGCGCGTTGCGGGGGGCGCACACCTGGGCGGGGCCCGTGGCGGAAGCGCAAGGGCCGTTGACCGACGCGAAGGTGGGGTCCGTGATGTAGGTAAGCTGCGTCGTGTTACCGATCATCTTGAAGTAACCACGCTGTTGCTCACCCGTGAGCGTGAGCTGGTTCCAGATGTGCATCCAGTCACCGTACTGGCGGTCAATGCGCTGGCCACCGATCTCAACCTCAACCTGGGCGATGAGCTGCTCGCCGATGAAGTCCAACCAGCGGGCATAAACACCGTCCGTGCCCGTGGTGATCATGGACTGGTTGATCTCAGGAAGCGTCACCTGGAGGTAGGTGCGGTAGCAGAGATCACCGTTGCGGGAGATCGTGCAAGTAACGCGGCGACCGAAGTCGGCCTGGCCAGAGAAAGTCTGCTCGATAGACTCCATGGCGAAGTTCGTGTGGCGGCGGTAAGACACCTTCCAGAAAGTAATTTCGGGCGTTCCCGTGAGGAACACATCCTGAGCACCGTAAGCGACCAATTGCATAAGAGCACCACCCATCTTTTTTTATATATATACTATCACTAAAGAAAAAAATCTGGGAAATTAATTAAAATTAATTAAATTAAATGAAAACCCAACATTCAACTAAACAAATAATTTTGCTAAATTTTCATATTTGTTTCAATAAATTTCCGTAAATATTCTTCCTGGTAAACCTCCTGTCGGTTCTCATTCTTTTTAATAAAAATATACTTGTCGTCCTTTTTTTTAACGGTCCAGCCACTTTCTAAAGCATTCATTATAAACATCGTTTTTTGAAATACAATACGATCCATTTTAATATTATTATTCAATGCATTGATTATGTTAGTGGTTTCCATATATATCATGTGTCGACTATATAATGGTTATTTTTACCAATTTACAATGGATGTAAAAAGATTTACTATAATATTGTCACCACCTCATGTAATGTCGCATAGATTGTAATTTCTAAGATGAATTCGCGAAAAAAATATACAATGGTTATAATTTAGGCAAATTATATTCGTTCAAAATTATATATAAATTATATCCTTATATAATATATACAGTATGGATATACTCAAAGCTTTCTCTCTGTGTGATAAAGAATATCCTATCAATATTCAAGGGACGATTGATGAACCACTTTTTCAAGCCAATCAAATAGGTAAGTTATTAGAAATGACTAATATCAATAAATTATTATCTAGTTTCGATAACATTGAAAAGGTTATAACCCAAAGTTACACCCTTGGTGGAATGCAAAATGTTACCTTTTTAACCGAGCGAGGATTGTATAAAGTATTGGCTAGGTCTAACAAACCCATTGCCAAGAAATTTCAAGATTGGATGGTGAATGTTATCAAAGAATTACGGCAACAGGGTGAATATCGATTAAAACAAGAACACGAAATTGAGAAAAAACTAATAAAAGCTCAAGAACAAATCAATTCGCAAAAAAATATACATAATACGCTTATGGATTTTTGTAAAATGAAAAATGTAGTTTATGTCTGTAAATTGCGAGATGAAACTGAAAACACATTTGTGATTAAAATTGGTTCAACGCAAAATATAAAGGAACGATTCGCTAATATTCAAACCAATTACAGGATGACTCCGTTATTATTGAATATTTTCGACTGTGAAAATCACACCAAATTTGAAAAATGGATTCGACAGAATGAAACAATAAAGCCTTTATATTACGAAATAAAGAAAAACGACGGAACAATTGCAAAAGAAACTTTTTTAGTAAACGAAGAGCAATATACAAATATTATAAAAATAATGCAAACCGAAGTCAAAATGTTTACAAAAGAAGATGTGGATAAATTAATAGAACTAGAAAAGGAAAGGAATATTAATGAAGACAAGCGGAGGAACAATACTGAATTGGAAATAAAGTTAGAAGAAATAAAACTTCAGCAGGAACAATTACGATTACAACAGGATGAAATCCAATTGAAAATACGAGAAAATGCAAAATTAGAAAATATTATTATACCTACAGAAACCCAGAATAAATGTATCAAACCATCAGAAGAGGTGTCTTATGTTAAAAACCGTGAAAACACGCGTTCCCCCAAAGTATATCAATATGACCCCCGAACTCTAGAGCTCGTACAAATATACGACAGTGTCATTACTTTTACAAGACATTTTCATAGTTCATCCGGGTCAGCATTAAGAGAAGCCGCGCGCAATAACAGAATATATAAAGATTTTCGCTGGTTATTGGTTGAACGCACGGGTACCTCTGTCCCGATTCCTCCACCCACGGTAGAATCTCGAACACAATCTATCGAATTTATTGCTATGATTGATATAAAAAAAACCAAAATAATGGAGGTATTCCCTTCACAAAAAGATGCGGCGATGTCGCGTAATCTCTCGGGATTTTCCACCATTTCGCGCGCAATCAAAGAAGACCGTGTATCTTCGGGACATTATTGGAATTATTTTGAAAAATGTTCTCAAGATATGCGCGATGAATATTTGAAAACGAATAGGTTGCCTGAACACCATGTTAAATCCAATGGGGTTACTGTTATACAAATAAACCCACTTACCGACGAAAACATAAAGACATACAAATCAATTACAGAGGTACTAAAGATTTTTCAAATGTCGCGCGCTTCTCTAAATAAGGTGTCCGACAGCAACGAAATTCATAATGGGTTTAAGTGGAAAATCGTGAAAAATTGATTTATTTTGTCGAAATTTATAAATACCTTACCAAACAACCAAAGCAAGACATTAAGATGACCCAACACATGAAGACGACCGAATTCTACGCTGACATCATGTCAGATGTGGGTATCGGAGGTAAGACCTTTTCCACGACCACTACCAAGGTTGCGGATTCCACGGCGTTCTTTGCGAACAAGCGTGCTAACACCAAGGATCAAGTGGTTGGCGTAGGAAGCAACATGGCCTTTGAAACGGTGGGTGCTCGTAGTCGCGGTGTTCGCGCATGGGAGCGCGCCAGATACGAGGTGAACCAGCGTCGCGCAAAGGATGTGGAATTTCACCGCCAACGCAAAGCTGCCATCGTCGCTTCGACCACACACAAGAAATTCCCTACCACGCATCTGCCTCCTGTACCTGCACCTCCGGTTGCCCCGGCCCCGGCCCCCAAGGAATTGAAGGTAATCGATATGACGGTTGTGGATGCCTGGGACGATTGAATATCATAAAAATTTTGGTAATTTGTATAATAAAACCCTTTTTTGTTTATAAATAGCCACAAAATACATATAGAAATTATTCTTTTTTTATTTATATAGAAATTTAACACAACCCCATGAAAGTATTTCATATAAAAAATTCAAATAATGCTACAAAAAATCAAAATATATCCACAAGAACGATCGATAAAAAGCATTCTCAAATGATAGAAAGATTTGAACATATTGAGACCACGATTATACCCGAATTACAGACCCAATTGGAGATTTTAAAGCAACAAAAGAAAACATTGACCGAAAATCAGATGGACGAATTTCTGGATATTCGAGATAAAATCAACAATATTAAATCCGAAATCAAAAAATTGCGCAACGAAAAGAAGCACTATTTTTTGGAGAATTCGCAGTATATATTCAATTATTTCGAAGAAAAAAAGTTGATTTCCAACGGAGAAAAGCAAAATGTCAATGTACTGAATTCCTTTTTTAAGATTAAAAACGATAGTAGTCTCAATCCCGACGAAAAAACCACCCAAATCAAAAAATATTGCAACAACTATTGGAAAAATGTCAACAACGAAATTTCGAATATGAGTGATTTTGTGGTTCCGACGGATATCTGCAATTTTTGCAACAAGGGTGAGTTCATCCCTCAAGATGAAGAAGGTATTCTGATTTGCAATAACCAACAGTGCGGTAAATTCATTTCCCATATTGTCGACGGTTCCAAACCATCCAACAAGGAACCACCCAATGAAATATCGTACACTGCATATATTCGTCTCAATCATTTCAAAGAAATATTGTCACAATTCCAAGCGAAAGAAACTACCCAGATACCCGAGTCGGTCATAGAAGATATCCGCAATCGCATCAAAAAGGAGCGAATCCAAGATTTTGCCAAAGAAATCAACTACGACAAGATGCGCGATATTTTGCGCAAATTG
>Ga0214919_10003040_pt1 | contig 25804 bp, 38 predicted proteins | sample LL1503_MetaG_FD_177994 | JGI IMG/M metagenome (GOLD analysis project Ga0214919, IMG submission 177994) | Freshwater microbial communities from Lake Lanier, Atlanta, Georgia, United States - LL-1503 | ecosystem: Environmental > Aquatic > Freshwater > Lake | place: USA: Georgia | collected... | reverse complement strand
TTGAGCAAGGCCCACTCAGGGGAACGCTAGGTTATTTGAAAGCACAAGGTCAAGGCGTAGCTGGTCAAACAGCAGAGGAACTTGGCCCAATGTTATTTAAACTTGGTGACCCAAGAGCAAATGTTGAAACTTTAAAAGCCTTGAGTGCTTATGAAAAATACTTGCTTGAACTAGAAGCTAAAAAGGCTGCTGGATTGACAGGCGCATCTACAATGACAGGTCTTCTAAATACTGAAAAGCCTTACAGAGTAGATTTAACTGGAATGGCTAACCCCGACTAAGGACTGATATGGCAAAGACAAAGATTAGTGAGTGGAGTTCGACTCCCGCAAATAACACAGACATTGACAGTATCAATATCGCAGAGGGTTGTGCGCCTTCTGGTATTAACGATGCTATCCGTGAGTTAATGTCACAAGTTAAAGACTTGTATGCTGGAACTAGCGGAGACATAATTGCCGTGGCTGCTGGTGGTACAGGTGTCGGTACAAGTACAGGCTCTGGCAACAATGTTTTGTCAACAAGCCCTACACTAGTAACCCCTATCCTTGGAACACCCACTAGCGCAACTTTAACAAACGCTACAGGTCTTCCTATCGGTACAGGTGTATCAGGTCTAGGAACAGGTGTAGCAACCTTTCTAGCCACTCCTAGTTCAGCTAATCTGCGTTCTGCTTTAACTGATGAAACAGGAACAGGCTCTGCTGTCTTTGCGACTTCTCCGACTTTGGTGACACCAGTATTGGGAACACCTACAAGCGCAACATTGACTAATGCAACTGGTTTGCCTTTGACAACTGGAGTGACAGGAACACTCCCTACTGCCAATGGCGGTACAAACCTAACATCATTCACATCAGGCGGTGTGGTTTACGCATCTAGTTCTAGTGCATTGGCTACTGGGTCTGCGCTAGTCTTTAACGGGACAGATTTAGGTGTGGGAGCATCACCAACGCCTCTTGGTGCTGGATACACAACATTAGATGTTCGTGGAAGCACTGGTGGCGCTTTACGTTTTGGAAATTCTACTAATTCTGCTTACATTTATTCCGATAGCAATGAAACTAATTTAGCAACTGCTACAAATAAACCATTGCTTTTTAGTGTTAATGCAACTGAAGTATTTAGAGCCACATCCTCAAGCCTTTATACGGCTAGTGGAATCAATGTAGGTATTGGCACTTCGTCACCTGTTTATCAAACTCAAATATATGGTACAGGGCAGACAACTGCGGCATTGACCGATGCAGGAAATAAAGGCGGTTCATTGCTTCTTAATACACCAACTGTTGCGGGTGGTGATGGTGGAGCGTTGTTAATTGGTGCTGGTGGTAGCGGTGCAAAACCTTTTGCGGCAATCAAAGGTTTATTAGCAGATGGTGGCGGGAATACTACTGGCGCACTTGCTTTTTCAACTCGCAATGCAACGGCAGATACAGCATTAACCGAGCGTTTACGCATAGATTCGGCAGGTAATGTAGGTATTGGTACAACTTCGCCCTCATCCTTTGGATGTTTTGGAGTTGCAAAAGCAGTCACCACTGGGTCTGTCAACGTCAGTGCAGCATTTTCTGATTCTATTTTCAACACTTTTAGAATTACTCATGCAAGTGGAAGTCTTGGTTTAAATTTTGACGATACTAATTTGATATTTCAAAGTGGTGGTATTTCTCCAACCACCAGAATGACACTTACCTCTAGCGGTAACTTGCTGGTGGGGACTACGAGTGGAATAACAAATGGTGGATTCTCATTTGAGCCAAACTACAACGGCACTGGCATAAGTGCGGCATTTTTTGGACATTCATCAGGTGGTGGTAACGGAAACCAATATTGTGTTTTTGCTTATAACGGCACATTTATTGGCTCTATTACCCAATCAGGAACAACTGCCGTTCTTTATAACGTAACTTCTGACCAACGCTTGAAGGAAAACATCGTTGACGCTGATTCTGCCTCGGCTTTAATTGATTCTTTGCAAGTTCGTCAATACAACTGGAAATCTGACGGCTCACATCAACGCTATGGTTTTGTTGCACAAGAACTTGTGACTGTTGCGCCCGAGGCGGTCTATCAACCAACCGACACAAATGAAATGATGGCTGTGGACTACTCCAAGTTAGTCCCAATGTTGGTCAAGGAAATTCAATCACTACGTCAGCGTCTTTCTGCCGCTAATCTTTAAAAGGAAAATATCATGTCAGTAAACTGGACTATCTCAACACTTGAGCGTGAAACCTCAAACGGCTTTGTAACAACTGCCCACTGGCAGGCCACAGCAGTAGATGGAGACTACACAGCCTCTATCTACTCAACTTGCTCATGGCAAGCGGGTACACCAACGATTCCCTATGCAGACCTCACACAAGCCACAGTCCTTGGATGGGTATGGGAATCGGTTGATAAACAAGCCACTGAAGATGCTCTGGCGGCTAATATTGCTTTGCAGAAGAATCCTGTTACGGCTACTGGGACTCCGTGGGCTTAATCAGGAAGCCACTACCTGCACTTAGTGGCGCATTAGGAGAAACACATGGGCAACAACACAAAAAACCCTGTGACGATTGATGGAGTTGAGTACATCTTTGAGGATATGACACCTGAGCAGCAAACCCTGCTGAATCATGTGGTTGACTTAGAGAGGAAACTTAATTCTGCTAAATTCAATGTTGACCAGCTTCAAGTAGGCAGAGATGCTTTCTTTGGTCTGCTTAAAACTGCACTATCTCCGATAACGGATGTAACACCTAAAGAGTAAATCATGGAAGACCAAGTAACCCATTCGCAAATCTACGAGAGACTGCTTGCAGTTGAATCTAAGGTAGATGAGATAGACAAGAATACAAAAGGTCTTGTAGAGGCTATACACGCCTTGGATGGGGCTTTTAAGGTCTTGGGATGGGTTGCTTCTGCTGCCAAGCCTATTCTGTGGGTTGGTGGGCTAATCATGGCGGCTGGTGCTGTTTGGCAGACTTGGATTAAAAAATGATGGATTGGCTAGAAGCTATTGTGGCTCTAGCCTTTCTTTTTTGTTTTGTCATGTTCTGTAGTCATGTCATTCTTTGGGCAATGCCGTGAGATGGCTACTAGCACTTGTTTTAACTCTAGCACTTCACTCCACAGGAAAAGACTTGTGCAGTGTCAGGGAGTTTTGGTCAATTGCTTATACCATTCACAACCCTTCAGAAAGACATCAGCAACTCTCAATGTGGCTGACAAACAATGCGAGGCTTTGTAGAAGTCAAGATTTCGTGGTGATTTGGAACAACCTACCAGTATGGGCTGGAACAGCAGATTCAGCAGAAATAAGAAGCAAAGTTATTCATGGATACAAAGAAGCAATTGAGCGTGAGAAGAAATGATTATCCCAAGCAAGTGGTATCCGATGGTTCAGCCAAGATACGATTTTCAGACTGTTGTTTTTGATAAGGCTGCTGAAAAAGTAGATGATGACTACAGACTAGCAATGAAGGCTCACAAGATTGAGTTAGTAATAGCAGAATTAGAAGTGGAACTGTATAACAAGAAGGCTAGGGTCAACCAGTTAGAGTTGGCAATGTTTAAAACTCGCAGATTAGACTTGTACGCATAAGGATAAAAATGGAACATAACCAAGATGTCGTGGGTAAATTGACCTATTCTGTAACCTTGATGGTTGCTTCAACTCTTTGTTTATCAGTGCTTGGCATGGTTGCGGCTTTCCTGCTTGGCTTGTGGGCTAAAGAAGTTGATAATGGAGAAATCTTTGCCATGCTTCACCCTGCTTTCCAAACCATCATTGGTGGCTTTATTGGCCTCTTGGCGGGTGTAAAACTTTCTCATGGTGATAGTCACCATAAATGCAAACATTGTGGAGAATAACCATGCTTGATATTCTTTCTGGCGGTCTATTAGGCTCAATCTTTGGTGGCATCTTTAGGATGGCCCCAGAAGTCCTTAAATGGATGGATAAGAAAAATGAGCGTGAGCATGAACTCAATATGTTCAAGTTCCAATGCGACTTGGAAGCCCAACGTGGGCAACAAAAGTTAGCTGAGATTGGCGCACAAAGAGAAGCTGCTATTGATGTAGGCGTGATGGATGCCTTCAACAATGCCATTACACAGCAAGCAGAGATGGTTAAAGCAGCAGGTGGATGGGTAGCCTCACTTTCTGCTTCTGTGCGTCCAGTAGTAACATATTGGGTACTATTCGTATGGTCATTTATCCATGTTTGGTTTGCATGGAACGCATGGTTAGCAGGTGCGCCAGCTACTGAAGTCTTTAAAACAATGATGACACCAGACTTTTCTGCTTTGTTATCAGGAACTATTAACTACTGGTTTCTTGATAGAACTCTGTCTAAGCGTGGCATATGAACTTAGAACTGGCTGCATCTTTATGTAAGCAGTTTGAGGGTTTTAGAAGTAAACCCTACCTTTGTCCTGCTAACGTAGCTACGATTGGTTACGGCTCAACCTACTATGCTGATGGGCGCAAAGTTACCCTTCAAGATAGTCCCATAGGTGAGGCTGTAGCCAATGCTCTACTAATGCACGAGTTAGAACATACATACTTACAAGGTGTTCTAAGGAACTGCCCCATTCTTATGACGGATGAGCGCAAGTGCAATGCCATTGTAGATTTCGTCTATAACTTAGGTATTGGCAGACTTCAGACTTCTACTCTAAAGCGAAAAATCAATGCTTCTGATTGGGAAGGTGCTAAAGAACAACTGATGCTATGGAACAAAGGCGGTGGTAAAGTTCTAGCGGGTTTGACAAAGCGTAGAGTTGCTGAGTGTGCATTGTTAAATTAAAATGTCATAATATCCATATAAGGTGTTGATATGTCTAATATACCTACACCAGAACACATAGAACTCTTTGCACAAAGTGTCAGAAAATGGCAGCAAATTTTGAGTTTAGGTGATTGGAGAATCGAGAAGGGAATCAAGCCAGCTAAAGCTGCTATGGCTTCTGTGGAGTTTAACCAGACTGCTAGATTGGCTACTTATCGACTAGGGGATTTTGGTGCTGAAAAGATTACACCAGATTCGCTAGATAGAACTGCACTACATGAGTTACTTCATATTTTTTTGTATGACTTGATGTGTGTAGCTACAGACCCTAAATCTTCTGATGAGGAAATAGAGATGCAAGAGCATAGAGTTATCAACTTGCTAGAAAACTTACTCTCTAAGGATTCCAATGGGTTCACATAACGAAACGTGTACGGATATGGAGTTCATCCAACTTTGGGAGAAACTTCAATCTGCAACTGAAATAGCCAAACACCTTGGAATACCCAATAGAGCAGTTCATTTGCGTAGAAGGTGGATTGAGGAAAATCACAAGATTACCCTAATCGCAAAAGACCATCGTGGTGCTAACTATGCCGTTAACAGACCCAAATCCTTCTCTCCTTTAAGACAAGTAAAACTCGGGATGCTGGATTCATGTGTGATTGTGTTCTCTGATGCCCACTTCATCCCAAGTCAGCGTACAACGGCATTTAAAGGGCTTCTATGGGCTATCCAAGAGTTCAAACCTCATGCGGTGATATGTAACGGGGATGCCTTTGATGGAGCTTCTATATCTCGCCATGATGTCACTGACCAACCACAAACTTCTGTCATTCAGGAGTTAAAAGCTACGCAAGGTGCGTTGGGCGAGATTGAAGAAACTGCTAAAGCAGCAAGACACAATGTAAAGCTATTGTTTACATGGGGCAATCACGATATTCGGTTTGGCAACAGATTAGCGCAACACGCACCCCAATTTAAAGAAGTTCAAGGCTTTAAGTTGACAGACCATATCCCAGATTGGGACTTTTGTTGGGCAGTATGGCCTACAGATAACGTCATTATCAAGCACCGATATAAAGGTGGCGTTCACGCCACTCACAACAATACTGTGAACGCAGGAGTATCCGTAGTTACTGGACACCTTCATAGCCTAAAGGTGACTCCTTTTAGCGACTACAACGGATGTAGATACGGAGTAGATACAGGAACTTTAGCTGAGACTGATGGGCCACAATTTACTTATGCTGAGATAAACCCTAGCAATCATAGGTCAGGATTTGCAGTGCTGAACTTCTTTAATGGACAGTTACTAACACCTGAGTTAGTCCAGAAGTTTGACGAAGACCAGATTCAATTCAGAGGCGAAGTCATTGATGTAGGTGCATTTTGAGTGCATGGCTCATCATTGTTACTGGTGCTATCTACGCTTACATAGCTGGAGAACAACTATGGAAAGATAACCCACAAATGGCTATTGTGTATGCAGGGTACAGTTTCAGCAATTTGGGGCTTTACTTGTTGGCTAAGTAGAATCCTTAACGAACAATCCGTTGGGCAATAGTGTGCCCTTGCGATTCTTAATCTGGTCATACGCAACTTCCATGCAGTCTACCAGATGAATGTCTTTAAGAGCGCAGTAGTTAATAAGGCACACCATGACATCACCAACAGCGTCAATAATAGCTTCCTTGTCATGTTTAATCGTGGCATCTGCTAGTTCTCCCATCTCTGACATTGCTTTAAGAAGCTGAACTTCTGGCGTACTGTTAGGAATAATTTTCCTAGCTTCAGACCATTGAATTATCAACATTTCTATTCGTGCGTATGATGACATTTCTATCCTTTCGAGTTTGCAAATTCGTACCACATAACATAAAAGTCTTTTAAGTAATCAAGACCTTCTCCTATCTTGACGCACTTACCTAGAACAACTTGGAACACATCTTTAACTTCAGTTTGTTCTTTGTCTGTGTTACCAATGATGACTAACACAGTAAATTTAGGAACTTGAGCAAAAGCCTTGAGTAGCAATTGCTGACCAGTAGCCATATTCTCGTTAGGCTTCTTCCACTCACCGATTAGGAAATTACCTTTCCTTTCGCAAATCATGTCTATATTGCTAGGCAAGAAATGCGAGTTAGTAGGAATCAAACCTTGGAAATCACGAAAGTCAGTATGGGTTGCATACTGATTTCTCATTGTGGTGAGGGTACTCATTGCTCGTCCGCAAGCTGAAAAAGCCTTTGCACAACTTTCCCCTCGTAATCAGAATGGTACATCATCCTCGTGAACAATGGTTTTCTTGGGTTTATTCAAGGAAGCATCAGCGTTCTTATTCTTGATAGACAAGGACATAAACTTCTGACCATCCTTGCTGACCTTTAGCCAAGCAGATAGCCAGAACTCCACACCATCTACATTGAGTGACCCTTTGTAATCAGGAAACTTGGCATCGTCTTTCCTGTCGTTCTTGAACAAACTTCCTCGGTTTGTATTGTCGTATTCCATATTAACCTTTCGCTTTCTTAATTGCGCTTCTTACATTACTTGGCATCAAGCCCCATAAAGCTACCTTCTGGTCAGCTTCTAGGTTCTCTTGTTCCAACCTTACCCAAGCTGCCTTGGGGTCTTTCTCACAAGTAGCAATCAATTCAACTGCTAACTCGTCAAGATACTTTAGTATTTCAATAGGTAACTCATCTCGTATACCTTGTGCTGGCGTGATGATTACTTGTTCTTTAAGTGGCGCAGAGGAATCCAGAGCATCATGCTCAACGATTTCCATTGCTGTAACCCACAGGTAGCGTCTGGTATATGTCTCGACTGCACCAAGGTTCTGGATAGGATGGCAACCCTTTAGGTTAGCTTCTGCCATTGGCGATGTTATAACAATGCTAGTGTTATCGTCCGTATCTGTGATAGTTAAACTGGCTATCTCAGAATCGTAGGAGACTACGCCACACAAACCAACTTCATTAAAGATTGCATTTATCTCTGGCATAAAGTCACCAAGTTCAAAGTAACTGTAACCAGCAAACTTGTTATGACCTGACTTCTTCAAGGGTGCGTTTTGCAAGAGGATTCTTGCTTGCATTAACTTCTTGTGTACCATTTTAATTTCCTTTACTTAAATATTCTTCAATCATTGCTTCTTTGTCATCATCGTATAAATCCTCAAAAGGTACGAAGTGATTTTCTCCACAGCATAAGCCAGATGTTTTAGGCTCAGTACAGTAGCAACAGTAGTCACCATGCGACAAGTCTTTGATAGCGTCTTGTCTGGTCATTGGATTCTTTCGATAGGCTTTGCTACAAGCCACTTATCACCCAACTGGCGTACTGAGCGCACCCATTGCTTTTGATAGCTTCTGATGACCTCTGGAGGGGCATCGTAGGTTCGGAATATCTTACGAACATGGGTTAGGTAGTGTGTGTTCATCTCACCCCCGCCATGCAAGTAGTACACCGATACCGCCAAAGATAACGATGGCTAACACATACTCAACTAGCGTCTGAATAATCTTACTTTTCATTTGGTTCTCCTTAAAACCAACAAGCTGTTTCACTTGCGGTCATTTTGTCTTGATAAAGATTCCAGCCATCAATCCAATTTTTAGATTTAGATTTATCGCATGGTTCGCACAATGCTGCTGCATCAAAACCATTACGAAACTCTTTGTTTGTAAAGTATTTGCTCATCTTAATTTCCTTAAAAAGACCCTTTTGCAATTCGCTAGGGCTGATGCAAGTATAGCAAACTAAACAGTCAGGTCAACAACTATTTTCTAGGTGCTTACCCTAAGTCAACATTTTGTTGATTTTGCTATACTTCTTGGATGGACAAACAAACTGCTATCACACTTGCTGGCTCACAGAGCGAGCTTGCTAGAATCCTTGGCATAACTAGGGCGGCTGTCTTTCTCTGGAAGAACATCCCTAAACTACGCATTTATCAACTAAAAGAACTCAGACCAGATTGGTTCAAATGACACAACAAGTAATTATTCGGGCTTTGCAGAATGGCTCACTCACAGCACAAGAGATGGAAAACTTAACTGGTATTCCAAGAACTTCTATTGTGGCTGCTTGCAAAAAGATGTTTCACAAGAAAGAACTTACATACGAGAAAATTAAGTTAGGACGCTCTTGGGTCTGCAAGTACACATTAGAGCCTCGCATGATTGAGGCTACTAAAGCCGCTAACGATGAGCCTTACAACAAGCTAAATCCTTTTGACATTCGTAATGCCAAGGGTATCTTTACATCGACTGAGTACCGAGTAATGAAGCAACAGGCTAACCAGTTCTACAAGGGCAATCCATACTTTACTTCTGGTATCACAAATAATCAGAAAATATAGTAGAATGTTTTGAAACACGGCTAGGTGCGAAGTCATGAGCGCACCGAAAAGAGTTACCTCCCTCTCCTGCCGCAGTTTCTTTTAAGGGAGATTTAAAAGGCGAGTGTTATGCACTACTATCAACATCATATTGGTGATTTCATCAAGGACACATCGTTCTTGACTAATGAAGAAATCGGAATCTATCTCAAGTTAATTTGGCTTTACTACGACTCTGAAAAGCCATTGCCAAACAATTTATTTGAACTTGGCATGAAGACAGGGACTAGAGACAACACGGAAATGTTGTCAGGTCTGCTTGAAATGTTTTTTTCATTTCATTCAATTGAAGATTGTTGGCATCACAACAGGTGCGATAAAGAAATTGCACACTACAAACAACAATTGACAACCGCTTCTAAGGCTGGAAAAGCATCAGCACTTAAACGAGCGTTGAACAAGAATCCAACGAGCGTTGAACAGACGTTAAACGAGCGTTCAACAGAGGTTCAACCAACCAATAACCAACAACCATTAACCAAGAACCAAGAGAAGAAGACACTCGGCAAACGCCTCGCTTCTGATTTTAGTTTTCCAAAAGAATGGGAAGAATTCTGTCAAACAGAACGCCCAGAACTTAGCCCTGTTAAAACCTTTGACCAGTTCAAGGATTATTGGATAGCACAAGCAGGTCAGAAAGGTGTGAAGTTGGATTGGTTTGCAACGTGGCGTAACTGGGTTAGAAGCACTAACGCACCTAAACAAAATCCATACGATGTTGTGAGGCTCACAGTTGCATCAAAGAATGAGCCTGACCCTGCGTTAGAGAAAATCAAAGCAGATGAAAAAGTAACTCGTCCTCCAACTCCAGAGGAACGAGCAATTCTTAGTGCCTACAGGAGAAAAGCATGAACTTTGAATGGCCTATAAATGAATCAAGCAGAATTAAACCACTTCAAGGACTGCGAAGCGAGAGAGTGGATACGGAGATTCAACAAAAAGAAATTGACGATTGGCTCAAGCAAAGCGTTGCTCTGGTGGCAGGGAGTGTGCGTGGACTTGGAACGAATCAGAGGAAAGTCAGATACTTTGCTTTTGAGGGACAGAATGACGAGGTTACGAAATGAGGAGAGCCGCCAGAGTTGATGCTAACCAAGAACAGATTGTTTCAGCCCTGCGTGGTGCTGGCGCATATGTCTGGATTATTGGCTTACCAGTTGACCTTTTAGTTGGCTACAAAGGCTACACATTTCTGGTTGAGATTAAAACGGACTCTAAAAAGCGTTTAACGAAGCTACAAGCAGACTTTTTCGAGAATTGGACAGGAAGTATCCTAGCGAGAATAGATTGCCCTGAGAGCGCATTAAGAATGTTGAAAGTTGTCAAATGAAAGCACCTTACAAAGCCATCGAATACATCATTGAAAATTCATGCAAATTTGCCGAGGCTAAGGCACAAAGGATGTACCTCGAAGAATTCCGCAAAACAAAGAAGGCATTGCTGATGAAGGAAGCCTTGGAGTTGGGGTTTGAAAGTGCAGTTGCTCAAGAGAGAGAAGCCTATGCCAGCATTGACTACCAATTACTTTTAAAGGGTTTGCAGGTAGCAATCGAGAAGGAAGAAACCCTCAAATGGATGCTGGTGGCTGCTCAAATGAAGGCAGATATATGGCGGTCTGAGCAAGCAAGTGAAAGACTTGGCGTAAAAACTACGGAGTAGGGAAAATACTTAGATATATTTTTCAACAAAGCGTTGAGAAAACTATACACTAACGTCAGCCCAAGCAATTCGCAAGGGTACTTTTAAGGATACAAAATGAAATACGAATTTGACACAACAACTGGTGAAGGCTCTGTAATCGTTACTGTTGTGATGGAATACGAGCAGGACGAAGAAGGTACTTACAACGAGAACATTGATGAAGTCTGGTTTGAAGGACGTAACGTCATGGGCATTTTTACTGATACTCAGTTCAAAGAATTAGAGATTGAAGGGACAATGAGATTGTCTAGCCATTTACTTGCTGAAGCTGACCATGCCAAGATTATTGCTTACGAGCATGAGTAAGTTTTGGAAGTTAATTCTTGTAGGGCTGACTGCTTTCTGGGCAGCAGTCCTTTCTTTACTAAGGTTTTGGTATGACTGAACTAAGTTTATTTGAAAAAGCAATGGGCTGGCGCAAGCGTCAAATGGTTACAAGCCAAGTTGATAGAAATGAAATAATCGGGAAGATAAGGTCAGATACGCTTGAAGAAGTAGCTAGAGAGTTTGACAAAATGAAGCCATTTGGGGATACGGCACAGAGTTTTGCTACTTTTGTGAGGGATATGAAGTCTTGTCCTCCTTGCAACAACAACTGCAATCAAGGTAAAGACTGTCCTGCGAGGTGCAAATGAACAAGTCAAAGTGGAATAACGAGGCCGTTAAAGCCTATGAATCTGGTCAAGGTGTAGTGCTGGTTGAGAAGCCTTATCCACACTATGAGCCTAAAGATGGCGGCTGGACACAAAAAAGGGTTGCGGGTATGGCAAGACTTAAAGAGCAACAAGAAGCCAAACTAAGGAGCAAAAATGAGAGTAAGAATTAAAAAAGACGCTGATGGCGCATGGACTGTTGAAAGCAAAAAATGGTATGAACTTGAGTGGCGTTATCAAAAATGTGTATTGGGTGATGATGCAGAAAAGAGAGCATTGGAATATGCTCGTATCCTGTTAAATCCAGTAATCATTGAAATTACATGATTCATTATCACGGACTTCCAATAACACCAGCTACAGTAGCGGTTAAAGCAATAGAAGGTGGTCATGCGTTTGTTTCGTTTGCTCATTCTGACCAGTTGTCTGTAGCAATAGAAGTTTGTCAATCTTTTGCAATAGACAATGGTGCATTTTCTGCTTGGAAGCAAGGTAAACCAATTTCTGATTGGCAGCCTTTCTATGATTGGGCATTAAACCTAAAAAAAGTTCCATCGTGCGACTTTGCGGTTATTCCTGATGTGATTGATGGAACAGAAGCTGACAACGATGCTTTACTAAGAGATTGTCCACTTCCGACATGGTTTGGTTCACCAGTTTGGCATATGCACGAATCTTTAGAAAGACTTGAACAACTTTCAAACACCTATGTGCGAGTCTGTATTGGTAGTTCTGGAGAGTTTTCCACAGTAGGAACATCAAACTGGTGGGTCAAGATGGGTCAAGCTATGAGGGTAGTTTGTGATGACATGGGAAGACCTGCTTGCAAGCTACATGGTTTAAGGATGCTAGACCCTGCAATCTTTACCAAATTACCATTTTCATCAGCAGATAGTACCAATATTGGAAGAAATGTTGGCATTGATGTGCATTGGAAGCATGGGAATTATTTACCGCCAACAAAAGAGGCTAGGGCGCAAGTCATGCGTTTTAGGATTGAAGCGCACAACGCACCCTCATGTTGGAATTTTTATCAACCAATGGAACAAGAAACACTTTTATGAATAAGTACAGCACTAAATTTATTGCTTTATGTTCTGTAAATAACAAACCAATAACCTATCAACTAGAAATAAAACACATTGAAAAGATACTTGTTGAAGACATACTAGAAACAATTGGTGATTTTGCATCAGGATTTCATGAGTCTATTGCTGATAAATTATTTGAGAAGTTTGGTGGTGAGCAAAAATTGATTGCTAATCATCATGGCGTTGTTATTCAAACAGAAAGAAAATTATGATTTTTGCTTTAATTGCTTATGCCGTGGCAATGATTGCCGCAAATCTATTGGTTGCTACATTTGGGCCATCAGTAACCGCAATAAATGCTTTTTTCTTGATTGGACTTGATTTAACGCTTAGAGATTGGCTTCATGTCAGACTTAAAACGTGGCAAATGGGCGGTTTGATTGTTGGAACTGGCTTAATCACTTATGGGCTAAATCCTGCCTCTGGAATGATTGCAGTAGCTTCTGCCGTGTCATTCTTAATTGCATCTGTAGTTGATTGGGCTATGTTTGTAAAAACCACAGGCTCATGGATTAAACGAGCAAATATTTCAAATACTGCTGGTGCTGCCGTTGACTCTCTACTTTTCCCAACGATTGCATTTGGTGTTCTGATGCCAGAAATTATTGCGCTTCAGTTTATTTCTAAAGTTTCTGGTGGTGCAGTTTGGTCATTTTTATTGCAAAAGTTCCAAAATGAACAACAGACCTAATAACAGGGAACGACTCCACTTGGCAAAGATTAAAGAAATGCCTTGTGGGGTCTGTGACGCTTCACCGCCAAGCGATGCACACCATATTGTCCAGCATAACCAATACTTATGTATTCCTTTATGCAAAGATTGTCACCAAGGCCCACATAACGGAATTCACGGGTCAGCTAGGATGTGGGCGGTTATGAAGTTAACAGAGATGGACGTTTTAAATCTAACGCTTGCAAAACTTTTCAGATAGCGCACAATGGACGCACTCAGTTGCCATTGAGTTTCCAGAGAGACTTGTTCTCTCTTTTTTTTTATGTGATAATGGTACAAACTCCTAGGGACAACTATGTCTGGATTATTAGAGCCATCCGTAAAAATTGAGATTGAGATACAAAGCCAAGAGAAAAATGGCGAGGCGTGTCCAGTTGCCACAGGTGACGTATCAATCAATCTTGAGAACCGCCAAAAAGCCATTGACAAGGCTAACTATGGCCCAATGAACCCTAATGAGGCAAACGCTGATTACTGGCGTGAAATCTCTAAGGCATGGAGAAACTCTCCAGAACAAGCCAAAAAGTCTCGTTGCGGTAACTGCGCTGCTTTTATCCAAACCCCTAAGATGCTTGCTTGTATTGAATCAGGCTTGGAAATGGGCGGTACAGAGATGGACGCATGGGAAGTCATTGATGCTGGCGACTTAGGCTATTGCGAAGTATTTGATTTTAAGTGTGCTTCCAAGAGGACTTGTGAGGCATGGATTAGTGGTGGGCCAATAACCGAGGAGAAAGACAATGGGAACAACGAATCAGCAAGCTCTGGAGATGATGCAGAAACTTATGCAGAAGAAGACTAAGCCCATGCCTGAGCGTGGTGAGCGCACTGCAAAGAACAAAGCAAAGAAGCCAAAAAAATGAAAACTCCTAAGATGAACAAAGCTGGTAAAGCCAAGATGGGTGCTGTAATGCACGAGTTTGGCAAAGGCGAACTACACTCTGGTAAGGGCGGTAAAGTCGTTAAGAATCCCAAGCAAGCCATTGCGATTGCTATTAGCGAAGGGGCTAAACAAATGGGTAGATACAAAGGTAAATAATCATGGCAGATTTAGGCGCAGCATTTGGCTTTTATCCGCAGTTAAACAGGCGCAGACAAGGTAGCCCTGCTGATTCTGCCAATTTGCCTATTGATGTTTTACGAGGACGTTTGGCTGGCTTGCTAGGCGCACCTGCTGATATTGCTAATTTACTTAGGTCACCTAGTTCGACAGAAATGTTTGGTGATGTTAGCTATGAAGCACCAGCGCAGTTTCCTTACACAACAGAAAAGTTCTTAAAAGATTTACCACTTGCGCCAACATCAAGAGTTGGTGAGGTAGCAGGTCAAGCAGCATCATTTGTTCCGCTAAATCCTATGCCAGCCGTTAGGGGTGTGCAAAAGATTGGTCAAATGGCAGGTGAGGAACTGGCGGCTACTATGCTTGGTCAGCGTCCTAACAGCATGATGAGCAAGGTAGTGCCACAGCCATTGTTTGCTGTTGCCCCAGAGCAAGGCTTATTGGCCACCAAAACAGAGCCTATTGAAAGCCTATTGCAGACCAAGCCACAAGCACCAGTTTCAGACATTGGTTTCTATTCCGCTACTGAGCAAGCTGCTTTAAATCTTGGAAGAAACAAAGGAACTGGTCAGTCTTTCATTAACGACTTGATGAAAGCACCTGATGTTAAGAAGGAAGAATTAACTTATACAGGGTTAGATGACTTCCTAAGAGACAAACCTAATGTTACCAAACAAGAGGTTCAAGACTATTTAGCTAACAATCGTGTGGATGTTAAAGAAGTTACCCTTGGTGGTAATACAGCCCCAAGCCAAGATTTGTTAAGTTGGATGAGCTCAAGAAGCATAATGACACCAAGAAATCCAGAAGGATGGCAAGAACTTAGCCAAAAATTAGAACGCTATGCTCAACAACATCAAAAAGCTCAAGGCGCACCAGAAACATCACAAAGATATTTTACATTAAGCGAAGAAGCTGGACGAATTTCAGAAGGTTTAGATGCTGGTGGCTCTGCCGCAGGTGCTACTAAGTATGATAAATACACATTAGCTGGTGGAGATAACTATCGTGAGATATTGTTGACTTTGCCAGAAGCAATGCCTAATCCAGCAAATGAAATACAACAATATACAAAACGCATGGAAACTATGCGTGAATTACAAAATGAATTTGCCAATGCAGGAAATATGGAAAAAGCTATTTCATTTGCATCAAAAGCTGATGATTTGCAAGCATATATCAAGCAATTAGAAAAAATACCCGTTACTAGGCAAACAGAAAACTTTGAATCATCTCACTTTGACCAACCAAACATCTTGGCTCATATGAGGGTTAATGACCGAATTGATGCAGATGGTAAAAAAATGCTATTGGTTGAGGAAATTCAATCTGATTGGCATCAAGCTGGAAGAGAGCGGGGTTACAAAACTAAAGAAGGTTTGGAAAAATGGTATAACCAAAACAAACTTGATGATGACCCATCTTTTGCTGAATTAAATAGTGAGCAACGAAGCGTTATTGAGCGTAATAGAGATGCTGGAATGGGCGGTGATAATGCAGTACCAGACGCACCATTTAAAGACACATGGTATCAATTAGCTTTAAAGCGACTAACTAAGTATGCTGCCGAAAATGGCTATGAGCGCATTGGATTGACTACTGGAAAACAGCAAGCAGGTAGATATAAGTTAAGTAATGAAGTTGATGAAATAAATGTAATTGGTAGAACTAATATGGCTACTGGTGAAAAATCAAAATCAGTTGCTTTAGATATGAAATCTGGTCAATCTTTACGAATTGGTGTTAACAATGATGGGATTGTTGACAATGTAAGCGATAAAAGCATCAAGAATTTTATGGGTAAAAATCTTTCTGAAGTTGTGGGTAAAGACATAGCCAAAGAAATCATGCTGAACAATAAAAAAACCATTAGTGGCGAAGGTTTAGATATTGGTGGCGAAGGAATGAAGAAATACTATGACGAGATTTATCCTAAATTCTTGGATAAGTACGGCAAGAAGTATGGCGCAAGCGTAGGTGAGACACAGATAACAACAGATTACGCTAGGGATGCAAGCGGGATTCCTGCACAGCGTCCATCAAAAGAAACAATCCGCTACTTAGACATTACCCCTCAAATGAAAGAGGGAACATCTAAGGGTCAACCCTTATTTGCTGCTACTCCACTATTACCAGCAACAAGCCTACTAGACGAAGAAAAGCGCAAAGAAATTACAAGTCTGTTAGAATAAAGTATTACTTAACCTTGACCAACCCTAGAGGAGTCAAACAAAATGGCACAAGTCGGAAGACCAATAAACAAACTTCATCAGGAAGATGTACGCAAAAAGATTCAAGTAAGTCAATTACTAAATGTTTTGCAAAATCATGCACTTGGTGTAAATGATGATGAGATAAGTCCTACAAGGATGAAGGCTATTGAGATACTCTTGCGTAAATCAATGCCTGATATGGCTTCAGTAACCATAAGCGGAGACGCTGACCAACCACTTCAGCACATCGTTACATGGGCGAAGTAATCGAAATTCCCTATAAGCCAAGGGAACACCAACTACAGGTTCACGAGTTACTGGAAGGCAAACGCTTTGCAGTAGTAGTTGCACATCGAAGGTTTGGTAAAACTGTTGCAGCACTTAACCACTTAATCCGTGAGGCGGTGCTAAACGAGAAAGAAACACCTAGATACGCTTACATTGCGCCTACCTACGGACAAGCTAAGAGGGTGGCTTGGGACTATCTTGTTAAATATACTGAACCTTTAGGCGGTACTAACAACATCTCAGAGTTACGAGTTGACTTCTGGGGTAGGCGTATTCAGCTATATGGCTCTGACAATCCTGATTCCCTGCGAGGTCAATACTTTGATGGGGTAATCATTGATGAGGTGGGTGACCAGAATCCTAAAATATGGACAGATATTGTTAGACCAGCCCTGACAGACAGAAAAGGCTGGTGTCTTTTTATTGGTACGCCAAAGGGACACAACCACTTTAAAGAACTGCGAGACAGGGCAGAAAAAGAGGATGGATGGGGATTGCTAGAGTTCAAAGCCTCTGAGACAGGTGTAGTGGATGACACAGAACTGAAGGCTGCTAAGAATGAAATGGGTGAGGATAAGTACCGCCAAGAGTTTGAGTGTAGCTTTGACGCTGCTGTAGAAGGCTCTTACTATGGGCAAATCCTTAACGAGTTAGAAGACAAAAAGCATATGCAAGAGATTCCCAGAGAGGAAATTAGCAGAACTTTTACTGCTTGGGACTTGGGAATGGGTGACTCTACGTCTATCTGGGTGGCTCAATTGGTTGGTACTGAGGTGCGCTTAATTGACTACTATGAGAATCACGGAGTTGGCTTAGACCACTATGTGAAGTGGATTAAGGACAACGACTATCTCAAAGCAGAGCATATTCTGCCCCATGACGTAAGGGTCAGAGAACTTGGAACTGGTAAGAGCAGACTAGAAATGCTTGAGGACTCAGGGCTAGAAGTAAAGATTGCTCCCAGAATGGGACTAGATGATGGTATCCAAGCGGTAAGACGACTATTACCAAGGTGTTGGTTTAATGTACCAAAAGTGCAGATAGGTCTTAATTGCTTGAGAAATTACCGCAGAGATTACGATGAGAAGCGTAAGATATTCTATGAGCGTCCATTGCATGATTGGTCAAGTCATGGCTCGGACTCATTCCGCTACTTAGCCCTTGGATTGGATGAAGGACATTCAACATGGTCTAAGCCTATTAACTCAGCACCGAAATGGATTGTGTAATGTATGTACAAATGCAGGGCATAAATTTAGCCCCAAAAGTAAAAGAACTTGAAAAACGACTCGAAATGCTCGAAAATATGGTAAAAGAGTTACAATCCTCGTCAAGACCGAAACTTGGTCGCCCTCCAAAGGATGCACATGGAAACGAACGACTTGAAGTCGATACTGCAAGCTGAGATTGATGATTCTATCGGCTACATTGAGAGCGAGACTGTTGAGCAAAGAAAACAGGCTTTAGAAGCATATCTCCGTCAGCCCTACGGAAATGAAGTAGAGGGTAAATCTCAAATCGTTACAGGTGAAGTTGCAGAGGCCATTGATGGTGCTTTGCCTTCACTTGTTCGCATTTTCACAGGCTCAGATAATATCGTAGTCTTTGAGCCACAAGGCCCAAGGGACGAAGCATCTGCTAAGCAAGCAACTGATTACTGTAATTGGGTATTCAATCGAGATAACGAAGGCGTAGCAATCCTGCATGATTGGTTTAAGGATGCCTTGCTACAAAAGAACGGCATTGTTAAGGCTTTCTGGGAAGACAAAGAAGACGTAATCAAAGAGCGTTACTTTGACTTGTCTAATGACGAGTTAGCTATGCTGATGAGCGATGAGAGTATGGAAATTGTCGAGCAAGATACGACAGAGTTTCCTATTTTTGACCCCAATGGTCAGCCAGTAATTGACCCAATGGGCGCACCAGTTATGGGTTCTACTCATAACGTAGTTGTCCAGAAGAAAAAGAAATCAGGCAAAGTAACGATTGAGAATGTTCCTCCAGAGGAGTTTTTAATTAGCAAGAAGGGTAGAACTATTGCTGATAGTCCATTTGTGGCTCACAGGCAGATGTTGACTCGTAGCACACTGGTTGCTATGGGTTTCAATAAGAAGCAAGTTGAGAGCCTACAGATGGGTGATGCTTTGGCTTATACGCCAGAACGTGTAGCTCGGTATCCTGCTGGTGAGCAGCCCTACCAAGTTCAGACTGATGACCCTTCAATGCAAGAGATTGAGGTCTTTGAGTGCTATGTCAAAACTGATATAGATGGCAAAGGTATTTCTAGCTTAGTTCAGACTTTTTACGCAAGTAATGAAATTCTGCAAGATGAAAAGGGTAATGAGATTATTGAGGAAGTGGACTATGTTCCTTTCCACTCAATCTGTCCTATTCCAATTCCGCACAAGTTCTTTGGTAACTCACTAGCCGATAGAACTACAGACATTCAGTTAATCAAAACGACTATCACTCGTCAGATGTTGGATAACTTATATCTGACAAACAATGCTCGTGTAGTTGCCGTAGAAGGACAAGTAAACCTTGACGACTTACTTACATCTACTGCTGGTGGTGTTATTCGTGCTAAGTCTCCAAACGCTGTTCAGCAATTGGTAGTTCAGAACGTAGCATCTCAGGCTTTCCCAATGCTTCAATACTTGGACACAATCCAGTCTAAGCGTACAGGCGTGTCTGATGCCTCACAAGGGTTAGACCCCTCTGTCTTACAGAATGTTACGGCAGCAGCAGTAGCCTCTATGCAACAAGCTGGCGCAGGTAAGATTGAACTGATGGCTCGAATCTTTGCTGAGACAGGCGTTAAGTCTTTATTCAAGGGTATTCTTCACCTACTCTGTAAGTACCAAGACAAGGCTCGTTTGGTGCGTATGCGTGGTGAGTTTGTAGAGTTTGACCCTCGTACATGGGCTAACCAATATGATGTATCTATCAATGTAGGATTAGGTGCAGGGAATCGTCAAGAACAGATGGCTATGTTGTCTATGGTTCTTGCTAAACAAGAGCAGTTGATTGCTCAGTATGGCCCTGCTAATCCTTACGTTTCACCTGCTCAGTATCGTGGAACATTGGGACGCATGGTAGAGATTGCTGGCTTTAAAGATAGTGCTGAGTTCTACAAAGCAATTACGCCAGAGCAAGACCAAGCGTTGAGTAATCCTCCTCAACAGCAACAACAGATGCCTCCAGAAGTACAGGCATTGATGGCTAGGACTCAGGCTGAGATACAAGCCGCACAAGCCAAAGCACAAGCTGATATGCAACTACAACAACAACAACAACAGATTGATATGCAGATGGCTCAACAGAAGGCTAGTCTCGAAATGCAAATGATGCGTGAGAAAGAGGCGGCTAAGTTGCAATTAGAACGTGAGAAACAACAGGCTTACTTTGCATTGAAGCAACAAGAGTTTGAAGCAGAAGCACAATTAAAAGCAATGAAGATTGGTGCTGGCATTACATCTAACGTAGAGATTAAAGGTTAATCATGGCTATATCTGATGCAATGCGCTATAGGATGAGTACAGGTGGTTCTGCTGAAGACCTTTACGCAACAATCCGTGATTTCTTAGCTACAAATCCTAATGCAGCCGCAACTCAATCAGCTATGGCTCAGTATGGTATTTCTGGTGAAGACGTAGCTAATGCAACTGGTGGAAAATCTGGTGGTTTGCTAAGTGGCAATATTCTTTCAGGTGCTAGTTGGAATAGCCTTAATACTGCATTGCCAGAACAACTAACACAAGCAACTGGACAGGCCACTACAAATGTGGCTGTAGGCGGTGCAACTACTGCTGATACTCTTAACCAACTAAATACATACTTGGCAGGTGGTGGTCAGTTTGACCCTAACGCTACTGTATTCTTACAAACAGGTGGAGTTGATTTTCTACAGGGAGTTGATAAAGGAACTATCAAAGACAACATAAGCCAGATTGTTAAAACTTTGGGTGACCAAGGTGTTAATGTTGTCCTTACTGGTTCTCCTTATGCTGCGTCTATCAATGATGTGGTAACAAACAACTTTGACCCTAAAGTTGACCCATTGTTTAACGAGATTGCAAAAGAAAATAAGAATGTTGCTTTGGTAGGTACTCAGGGTGAGATTCTACAAAACAAGAAGTTGTTAGTGGATGCTTTGCATACTAACGCTGAAGGCACTGCAATCTACAATCAATCAGTTATTGATGCTTTGTCTCAGTTTAAGAATGATGTCCCATCTAGTACACCAGATGCAATTAAACAAGTACAAACATCTAACGTAGTTGCGACTACACCTGCACAGATTACACAGATAGCACAAACTGGACAGACTATGCCTGTAATACCAACTGCTAGAGGTAGAGTTATCGAAGGCGATAACATCGAACAACAAATTGCTGGTGTTCCCCAAGTTGTTTATGAAACACGAGTTGACCCAAACAACAAGGCTAATTGGCAGACAGTTAATCCTAAAACTGGCGAAGTAATTGATTCTGGTACTTTTGCAGGTGGTGGTGACCAAGGCTTGTTAGCCGCATCTCGTCCTGTTCTTGCTTTGGCTGCTAGTGTTCTTGGTGCGCCTTATTTGAGCAATCTAATTGCAGGTTCTACTGGTTTAACAGGTTCTGCTTTGGCAGGTGCTACAGGCGCAACCATTGCGGGTGGTTCTACTGCTTTAACAGGTGGTAGCGCAGAAGACACGCTAAAAGCCGCATTGCTTGGTGGTGGTGGTGCGTATGCAGGTAGTGCATTGAATAATTATATTAACTCATTGGACGTTCCTGTTGACTTTACCAACATGACACCAGCGCAGATTGCTGATGCAACTGAGACAAACTTTATCAATGACTTGAAAAAAGCAGGTTTGTCAAATGCTCAGATTGATGACTTTATTACCAATTCTGGTGGTACTGCTTTTGCGACACCAGTTGCGGTTTCAACACCAGTTACGGATGGTGGTACTGTTGCAATTACAGGCTCTGCACCTACATCATTAAGTAGTGTATTAAATACAATAGCCACAATACCAGATGCAGGAACTGTTAAGGTAGAAGCACCAAAACAAGTTGACCAACAAACATTAAATGCTATAAATAACGCATTGATTACAAATGCACCAGAAACTGTAAAAATTACTGGTGATAGACCACTTACAGCAGACCAAGTAGTGAATTTATTGGCAACAACTCCTGTTTCATCTACTGTTCCTCCTGCCGCAACACAACCAATTCCACAGCAAACTATTATTGCTGAAAGACCATCAAGCATTACAGATGCGGTAACTGCTGCAACAATTCCGTTAATTCAGCCAACTACACCATTAGAAGCACCAAAAATAACTGCTGAAAAACCAAAAGAAACTGACCCAATAAAGATTGCTCAATTGGCTTTATCTGCTGCTGGCTTGCTTGGTGCAGGTGCTGCTTTGTCTAATACTGGTACATCTGGTTTTGACATTGTGCCTATTCCAGAGGATTGGAGAACTCCTCCTAAACCAACTACAGCACCATTTACTGCATTGCCTCCAATTAACTTTGGTGACAGAAACTTACTTATTGGTACTCAGTGGGAGAAGTTCCTAGACCCTAACTATGGCAAAGTACCAGAGCCAGTGCAGTATTCACAGCCATCAAGCCTGAGTTACAACGATTTGATGGGTATTTTGGGTAGTAGACAAGGTATGCCCCCTGCAAGCAGTCTAAGTATTAACGACATTATTTCTGGAATACAAAACCAATATGGACAAGCACCTGTTAGCACAATGGGCTAAAAACCTATTAAATGATGACTTTTTCAAAGAAGTATTAAATAATTTGAAAAATCAGCAGATTAGTGTAATAATTAACACAAGTGCAGAAGAATGTGATAGGCGGGAAACTGCTTATCAGCACATAAAGACATTGGAACTGATTACAGGACACCTAGAAGGCTTAGCCTCGGAAACTGTGATTAGGGATAAGAAATGGAAAATTCTGTAGCCTAAAAGCTACCCTCCGTCCAGAAGGTTTCTGGTGATTATTGAGATGACAAATGGAAAACACCAACCCACAAGGGAGTGAAAGCCTAAATGTAAACCAAGCCGCAACAGCGTTTGAAGGTTTAATGGGTGATTCTGACGAAGCCGAACAAGGCCAAACTGAAGAACAACCAGAAGAACTTGAAGCGTCTGATGAAGTTGAGTATTCTGAAGAAGAAGAACAACCCAAGCAGAGATATAAAGTCAAAGCATCTGGTGAGGAAGTCGAAGTAGAACTAGACGAACTTATCAAGGGTTATCAACAAGGTACGGACTACACTAAAAAGTCTCAGGCTCTAGCTGAACAACGTAAGGCAATTGAAGCTGAACGTGGTCATTTAGAGCAAGTTAAACAAGAGCGAATGGCATACGCTCAGAAGTTGCAAGCCTTGGATAGCTTCCTGACGCAGCAACATCAGAGTGTGGACTTAGAAGTTCTAAAGGAAACAGACCCTATTGGTTATGCGGTAGCGGTAGCTGAACAGAGCCAACGTGAGAAACAGTTAGCAGTAGTCAGGAATGAACAGCAACGCATTGCCCAACAGCAACAAGCCGAGCAACAAGCCTCTCTGCAAAACCATCTCCGTCAAGAATCTGAGAAGCTAGTTAGTCTGATTCCTGAGTTAGCGACACCACAGGGTGATGCGGTACGGAAACAAATCCGTGACTATGCGAAGTCTGTAGGTTGGTCTGACCAAGAACTCAGTTCCGTGTATGACAGTCGTGCTGTGCATACCTTGTATAAGGCAATGAAGTATGAGCAACTTCAAAAGAGCAAACCAGAGTTGAATAAAAAACTTCAGTCTGCTCCTAAGATGATGCGCTCTGGTACTTCAGTTCCTGCTACTAGGTCTTCACAAGATAAACAGGTTATGCAAAGGTTGCGTGAAACTGGAAAAGTCACTGACGCTGCTAGAGCATTTGAACGATTTTTATAAATTTTGGAGTATTAAATTATGGCTACCTATCAAACATATACCGCAATCGGTATGAGAGAAGACCTTTCAGATGTTATCTACAACATCTCACCAACCGACACGCCCATGATGAGTTCCATTGGCAAGACTAAAGCAACTGCTGTTTACCATGAGTGGCAAACGGACTCACTTGCCGCAGCTGGACTTAATGTAGCCGTAGAAGGTGCGACAGCATCTGACGCTACTATGTCTCCTACAACTCGTGTTGGCAATCGTTGCCAGATTTCACAGAAGACAATCAAGATTTCAAACACCTTGCAAGCTGTAGATAAAGCTGGACGTAAGTCTGAAAAGGCTTATCAGTTGGCTAAAGCATCTGCTGAAATCAAGCGGGACATGGAATTGACATTGCTCAGCAACCAAGTTGCTACCAATGGTAACTCCTCTACTGCTCGTGCTTTGGGTGGTTTGCAAGCATGGTTGGCTACTAACTACTCTGGTGGTACTTCTGGTGTTGCTGGTGCATCTGGCACAACTGCTCGTACTAATGGTACTAACCGCACTTTTACAGAAGCAATTTTGCAATCTGTTGTTAAGAGCGTTTATACCGCAGGTGGCAATCCTAAAATCTTGATGGTTACTCCTGCTCACAAGCAAACAGTATCAGGATTTGCTGGTATTGCTGCACAGCGTTACATGGCTCCTACAAATGCCCCTACTACCATAATTGGCGCGGCAGATGTTTATTTGTCAGATTTTGGTACTTTGAGCGTGGTTCCCTCACGTTTTATGAACAGCACTAACTCTGCTGACGATGTGGCTTTCTTGCTTGACCCTGACATGGCTGCTGTAGCTTATCTGCGTCCTTTCCAGACCAATGAGTTGGCTGTTACTGGTGACAACGAGTCTACACAACTGTTGGCTGAGTTCACATTGGAAGTTAAGAACGAAGCTGCACACGGCATCATTGCTGACTTGACCTAATATTTAGGTGACTCCGAAAATGCCTCAGACTAACCATCTGGGGCATTTCTTTTTCTAGCAAAACTGATAGAATTAGTGTATGCAAAACCCTGTTAAATTTAGAGATTCTGTAGTCCATGCTGATGGCGATGGCGGTATTGTCATTGAGACTAAGCAAGACATTACAGGAATCATTGAGCAGAACAAAAAGGAATATAACTCCTTTGATGAACGTGCTAAATGGTCTGATGAGTTGTTTGGAAACAAGATAGCGTCTATTCCATTTACAGTTATTGATGAACTAAATAAGCAGGGAGTTATGCGTGGCTTTGATGTGATTGATGAAAAACGATTCAAAGCGTGGCTAAACGAGCGTGATAACAGAGTTTTTAGAACTCGGACAGGAGTTGTATGAGTTTTGCTACCTACTCTGACTTACAGACCTCAATAGGAAACTATTTGGCTAGGTCTGACTTAACTTCTCAGATTCCAGACTTTATTACATTTGCTGAAAACCGACTCCGTAGAGAGTTGCGTATTCGCCAGATGTTGAAATCTGTAACGACTGCGACTGTCAAAGCTGACTCAACTGTTGAGTTACCTAGTGACTTCTTACAGGTGCGTGATTTTGTAGTAGTGACTAATCCACTTACTCCATTAAGTTATTCAAGCCCATCATCTTTGTCTAATGACCCAAGAGCATCAGAAGTTGGTGTTCCTAGGTCTTACACAATATTGGCTAATGATTTTCAATTGTCACCTATCCCTGATGCAGTCTACACAGTAAAAATGTTGTACTTTGCTGCGCCAGCATATTTGTCTAGCAGTAACACAACAAACGTATTCCTAACCACAGCACCTGATGCTTTGCTCTATGCTTCTTTGATTGAAGCTGAGCCTTATCTAATGAACGATGCTCGAATCAATACATGGGGAACTATGTACGATAGAGCAATTGGTTCTCTCACCAAGTCTGACGAAGAAGGT
>Ga0214919_10003039_pt1 | contig 25805 bp, 23 predicted proteins | sample LL1503_MetaG_FD_177994 | JGI IMG/M metagenome (GOLD analysis project Ga0214919, IMG submission 177994) | Freshwater microbial communities from Lake Lanier, Atlanta, Georgia, United States - LL-1503 | ecosystem: Environmental > Aquatic > Freshwater > Lake | place: USA: Georgia | collected... | reverse complement strand
GGTGTCCGCGTTGAAGCCGGGCGCGATCACCACTGCGGCTGGTCTGCGGCGCAGCAGCGGCGCGAGCAGCAGCATGCAGACCGCGCAAAACAAGCCCACGCCCATATAGGCCTGACGCCAACCCAGGGTCTCGACAAAGTGCTGCATGACCGGTGGCCAAATCGTGCCGGATAAGTAATTGCCGCTGGCGCAAATCGCCACCGCCACGCCGCGTCGCTTGGAAAACCAAAGCGCAGTGTCGGCCATTAAAGGCGCAAACGCGATCGAGCTGCCCAGCAGGCCGATCAGCACGCCATGTGCTAATGCGAAGCCCAATATGCTGGTGGATATGGACGCCAGCACAAAGCCCAGGCCCATAGCGCATGCGGCCGCCACCAGGGGCCGGAACAAGCCGTACTTGTCCGCCATGCGGCCCATAAATATGCCGCCGACGCCAAAGCCGATCATCAGCAAGGTATAGGGCAGGGCGGACTCGGCGCGGCTAACGCCAAACTCGGCTTGCACGGCAGGAATAATCACCGGCACCACCCACATGCCTAAATTGCCCAGCGTCATCATCAACAGGCAAACGCCCAAGCGGAACCAGGCGTAGGGAGAATCGACTAAATCATCGTGCGCATCGGCGGCAGTCTTGGCCGTGGCCGCGTCAGCGTTGTCGGAAGGGGCAGAGTGAGTCACGTGCCATTATGAAGCAGGCCCCCCCTCCAGCAAAACGGGTAGCCAAATCCGACGCAGGGGCTCGTTAATTCGCGTAAAAAACGTATTCGTCCCCTGCGCCCAATTTTTGCTTCAAGTTTTTATCGATAGCAATCGGCCCGGCACCCAGTGAGGGCCACATGGGCTTGCTTTGGGCTTTGTCCCAGGTCATCAAATCGGCTTTCATGCGCGCCACGCGGTCCGGCTCGGACGCGGCCAGATTATTCTTTTCGGTGGGGTCTTTGGCAAGGTCAAACAACCAGTCTTTTTTTGGCTGTTCCGAGACTTGCAACTTCCAGTCGCCCGATCGCACCACGCGGTAGGTATCGGTACGCCAGAAGATATTTTCGTGCGGGCGTCCCGTAGCTTTACCTTGCACGTAGGGTAGTAAATTCACGCCATCGATGGGCCGATCCTTGGGTTCGGCTAGCCCAACGGCAGCCGCAGCAGTTGAAAAAATATCGAAGTGATTCACTGGCGCGTTGACTTGTGTGCCCTTAGGAATGGCCGCCGGCCAGCGCATGAAGAAGGGCACATGGATGCCGCCTTCAAAGAAGGTGGCCTTCCAACCGCGGTAAGGCGCGTTAATGCCATCCAAACCAATGTAGTGGGCTCCGCCGTTGTCGCTGGTGAAGATGACCAGCGTGTTGTCATCCACGCCCTGGTCTTTGAGCGACTGGAGAACGCGCCCGATATTGCGGTCCAGCGAGCGAATCATGGCGGCATACACGCGCAAAGTGTGGTCTGGAATAAAGCTCAGCGCGTCATAGTCTTCGCGCGTAGCCTGCAAAGGCGTATGCGGCGCGTTATAGGCCAGGTACATAAAGAAGGGCCGGTTTTTATTCGCCTGCACCACCTTGACCGCTTCATCGGTCAGGTAGTCGGTCATGTATTTGGGTGGCTGAAACACTTCGCCTGCGTTATGGCGAATGCCCCAGGGCGCTGCGGCCCAAAGGAACTTGTCGATGAGATCGAACTCTTGCTTGGCGTTCACCACCTGCGGGCTGGTTTCCGGCAAAAACATCGAGCCGCCATGCATCAGCGAAAGCGACTCGTCAAAGCCATGCGCATAGGATCGAAACTGCGGGCTATCGCCCAAATGCCATTTGCCCAAATGCACCGTGTGGTAGCCCGAGCTTTGCATTAATTTGGCAATCGTAATTTCGGTAGTGGGCAGGCCCATGTCTTCATAGGGAATCAACTCTGCCTCACGATCTGCGTGATAAACAGCTGCCGGCCAACCATCGCGCGCTTTGGTGTGGGTAATCACCTTCATAAACTGCTTGGGCGTGGGCGTGAACTCATAGCCAAAGCGGGTGGCATAGCGGCCCGTCATCATGGATGCGCGCGAGGGCGCGCAGGTGGCATTAGCCGAATAGCCGTTACGAAAGTTCACGCCTTCGCGGGCGATGCTGTCGATGTAGGGCGTGGGAACTTTGCCACCCGCAATGCCGCCGCCGTTGAGCGTGATGTCATTAAAACCCAGGTCGTCGGCCACGATCAAAATTACATTGGGTGGCCGTTTACCCGGCTGCGCAGTTGCGTCCGCAGGACCGGCCTGCCAGCTCACATCTTGCGTTGGTCCATAGTCCTTGCGCAGCACGAATTTCACGTACAACAACAACGCGCCGCTGGCGCCGCCGATGGCATAAAACCCGACTCCTGCCAAGATCAGCAAGGCCAAAAAACCTATGGCAATACGCTTCATCATGCTCTCACTCCTCATCGTTGTCGCGGTCGGTTAGCGCCCGTCACGCGCCTTGCCCATTTGGCCTTTGCCGCAAAAAGCCGCGCGTGAGTCGTCTTGTATTATGGACTCGCCTATGAAAACAAATGCCCCGTATCGGGCACACAGGAGACAGTTCCATGCAGATTGAAAACGCCCAGATTCCCAGCGCCGCGCAAAGGCTTGCCGCCCTCGAACGCGATGACGGCAGCGAGATATACATGCTCAACCTGCTGAAGTTCCGCGACCATGCTGTGTATGCAGATGGTCGCCAAAGCGACTTGACCGGTCTGCAGGCCTACAGCATGTACGGCCGCGCTATGACGCGCATGGTGATGGAGGCCGGGGGCAAACTGGTTTATGCCGGCAAGGTGCGCGGGCTTTTGGTGGGTGGCGGTGATGCGCAGTGGGACCAAGTCGCCATCATGATGTACCCCTCATTTAAGGTGATGGCGGCCATCACGGGTTCGCAAGCCTATGCCGATATCCACGTCCACCGCGAAGCGGGCTTGGCCGGGCAGGTGCTAATTGAAACCGTAAAGCCCTGATAGCAGGTCTTTGGCCACGCAACACATGCTGCTGCGCTTGCCCGAGGTGATTTATGGTTCAACCAAACAATAAACTCGCTATGAAAACTCTATTGTCGATATGGCTCCTGGCCTTGGGCATGGGGGCCCAGGCCCAGACCTTGAAGTTGTACGCCGCCGCTGGCGTCAAGTTGCCCCTACAGGCAATGGCAAAGCAATATGAATCGGACGCCGGGCGCCGGGTTGAGCTTGACTTCGACACCGCTGGCGCCGCACAAGAAAAGTTTCAAAAAGACCCGCAGGCCGCTTTCTTGATTACGACCGAAGAGCGACTTGTGGCCGCACAGGCCACAGGGCAGATCAGCGGCGGGCGCATGTGGCTGCTTGCGGATACCGTGGCCGGGATCGCCTCATCGAACCCCACCAAACCCAAAATGGATTCGGTGGAGGACTTGCGCCGCGCCTTGCTGGCTGCCAAATCCATCGCATTTTCTGACCCGGCGCGCGGCGCCACGGTAGGCAAGCATTTCTCCGCCATGATTCGCAAGCTGGGCATAGAGTCTGAAGTGCTCGGCAAAGCCACTCTGGCGCGCGATGGAGTGGAGACCATGAAACTTGTGCAATCGGGTGCGGTCGAGTTGGGCATTACCCAGCTCAGTGAAGTGGTGCAGGCCGACGCATCCACCCTGGTGGGGCCCTTCCCCGGTGAGTTTGACCTGTTCACCCGTTACGCGATCTGGGTGCGCGGGAATGACCCGGTGGCCCAAAGCTTTGTCAGCTTATTGCGCTCCGAGGTGGGGGGCAAAAGCTTCAAGGCCAACGGCTTGCGTCCCGTGCCCTGAAGCGCAGGCTCAAATCATTTTTTTTCGCTTGTTCTCGATTTGAATTCGCAAGGCTGCCATCATCAATTCGGCGTTGGCTAAATAGGGGTTCACCTTGCTGGCGCGCTCCATCAGCGCAAGGGCTTTTTCAGGTTGCTCTCGCTCGGCCAACATTTGGGCGTAGCCCACCAATGCACCGAAATGTCTGGGCATACGTTTGAGTACCTCTTCGCAATCTTGCATAGACAGTTCATAGTCGCCCGACATGTAGTAGATAGTGGCGCGCTTATTCCAAGCCTCTGCAAATGCAGGACGCTTGGCGATGATGTCGCTAAACACTTTGACGGCCTTGGGCATATCGCCGTCCTGCATGCGATCCAAGCCTTCTTGGTACAGCTTGTCGATAGCGGCATCGCCCGATTTACCCCAGAGCTGCCACACCGTCGACAGTGCCGCTTGCCGCACGGTGGGTTCGCCATCATCCAGCAAGGCGTACACCGCATCCGCATCCTTGGCAGTTCCAAGTTTGCCCAATTGGTACATGCCATGGATCCGGCGCTGCGGCTCGGCATGGCTAAGCGCCTTGCGCGCTTGCTGGTAGCTGAGCTTTTCCTCGCTGGCCGCATAGGCCATTTGCACGGCGCACAGGGCGAAAGCCAGCGCCAAGCGCAATATCGGGGGCAGGGTACAGCGCAAAAAGCTTGACACGGCGAGTCTCCAAAAAATTGAAAAGACGAGCTTACCCGAGCCCTCGCCACTGTGGCAATGCGCTCTGTTAAATTGACATTTTGTAAGGCCTTTGCCATCGTCTCCAAGCGCGCCTGCGCCTTAGCAAACCAGAAAGGAACCCCATGCACCCTACCGAAGCTCCGTACCTAGCCGTCAGCAGCCAGCGCCTTGGTGCTGTCACATTGATTACCTTGTCCCGCCCCGATGTACGCAACGCGGTGGACGCGGACACTGCGCGCGCGCTCTACGCTGCGTTTATTGCCTTCGAAGAGGACCCCCATGCCAAGGTGGCGGTATTCCACGGCGCGCACGGACATTTTTGCGCTGGCTGGGACCTCAAAGCCGGTGCGCGCATGGCCCGGGACGAAGGCGGGCCTGGCGTTTTAACGAACCTGGATTTCGAAGCGCTCTCGGCTGCCCAGTTGGAGGCCGCGCCGGCTACCGCGCCCTTAGGCCCCATGGGCCCCTCGCGTCTGCTTTTGTCCAAACCGGTAATCGCGGCCATCAGCGGCGCGGCAGTGGCTGGTGGCATGGAGCTAGCGTTGTGGTGCGATATGCGGGTGATGGAAGAAGACGCGTATTTCGGCGTTTTTTGTCGCCGCTTTGGCGTGCCTTTGATTGACGGCGGCACGGTACGCCTCCCGCGCCTGATTGGCATGGGCCACGCCATGGACCTGATCCTTACCGGGCGCAAAGTGGAGGCCACCGAAGCACTGGCTATGGGCCTGGCCAACCGTGTGGTACCCACCGGCGGCGCACTCGATGCTGCCATAGCGCTGGCCGAACAATTGGCCGGTTTCCCGCAAGCCACCATGAACGCTGACCGCATGAGTGCCTACCAGCAATGGGACTTACCGCTGCACCATGCGCTGCACCAGGAGTGGCTGCGCGGCAAAGTCTGTATCGGAGAGGGTTTGCAAGGCGCCGGCCGCTTTGCCGACGGGCAGGGCCGCCATGGTAGGTTCTGAAAGTAGACGAGGCTAGGTCAACTAGATCACAGGCGCGTGGGCCGTCAGGAGCTCGGCAGCACGGGTCTGCCAACCTTTGCCGCTGGCCCGCCAGCGCGTCAGTACCTCCTCATTCAGGCGCAAGGTGGTCGGCACTTTATGGGTATCTTTGACCGTGCCTTTGGGCCGCCCCCGCAAAACGGCTTGGGCCAGGGCTTTGCCGTGGGCCGGTCTTAGCTCCTTGCCATCAAGCTGCCAGGCGCCTCGCGCCAGGTCATCTTCGGTCAACTGCGGCGCGTCATCCGGGTCTGTCCAGGGCTTGGCTGAATGTTTCGATTTCGCGGGCATTGGCTTTCCTCATAGAGATGATGCGGCGAGCCGCGCCGCGCGGGGTCCAAACGATGACGACCAACCGGTGTTCCAGAAATGCTAAGGTAATGAACCGATCCTCGCCATAGGCCTTTCGAGCATCCTCAAACGTGTAGCTCAGTCCGGTAAATGCTTCAAAGCAATCCGCAAAGTCCAAGCCCCGATGGCGTAGCGTTAGCGCTCGTTTGTGTGGATCAAATTCGATTTGCACTTATTTAATTGTACATTTAATTAAATAAGGGTGACTTGGCCCGATATTTAGACTTGCAAAATGCCAGCGACCAAACTGCCCAGTTTTTCGCCGTTGATCTTGGCCACAAAATTGACCGGCTTGGTGATAGGCCTCGCGCTTGCCCACCCAGCGCAGCTCATAGCCGTCTTCTTCCACCCGCACCCCAGCGGGGTTGGTAGGGTCCAAGGCCATTTGAATGGCCGCAGGTTTGACGCGGATGCGCCCTTGGTCGTCCACTTCCACGGCTTGTGGGAACAGTTGGCGCAAGGCTTCTAACTTTTGGGCGGCGGGGCTGGGGGTGGTGAAAAAAGGCTGGGATATGAATGTCATCTGCAGGGGATAGCTGCCTATCCTGATATTGAAAATGATTCAATATACAGTATTCATTTCCACAAAATTATCGGATTGACCGCGCCGTCGAGCGGCGCTAACCGCGGTGCAAGTAAATCTGCGCAAAAAACTACAACGCTCGGTGAAGCAAAACGCTAGCTCGCACAGTCCAGCAAAACCTCCGTCAATTCCTGCGGTGCACTGATCATCGGGTCGTGGCCGGTGGCCAGTTCTAGGGTGCGGGCACCGGGAAGCCAGTGGCCGTCCCAAAATTGAGGGTTGTTCACGCGCGGCCAGATCGCGTCTATGGTGGCCAAAGACGGCTTGGTGCAGTGGATGTAGGTGCGCGCCACGCTGGCAACGCGTGCGGGATCAAAGTCCAGCACGTCGGTATACGGGTGGCCGGGGTGGGGTGTTTGGCGGCGCTCGACCCAGGCGGCGTCTTCGCCGTCCAGGCCAAAGACCTCGGGGGCCGGCGGCGGGAAGCTGTACATCCGGTTGGCACGCGCGGCGTTTACGCGTGCCTCGCGGGTGCTACTGGCGTGGGTGGCGCTCCAGGCTTCGCCGGGTTGGGGCACGACGGCGTCCACATAAACCAGATGGCGCAGGCGCTTTGCAATACGGTCTGCCACCCCGGTGCCTACCATGCCGGCATACGAATGCACTACCAGCACCACGTCATGAAGTTCCTCGTTTTCGATAGCGGCCACCACGTCCTGAATATGCGTACTTAGGTGGATATCGGGCGCGAGCAAGTGGGCGCGTTCGCCCACGCCGGTCAGCGTGACGGCATGCACGCGGTGGCCTTGCGCTTGCAGTAAGTCCACCACGCGACGCCAGCACCACGCGCCATGCCATGCGCCGTGCACGAGTACAAAATTTGCCATGATCAGCCTCCTGTTGAACGATTGCCAGCAATGAAGAAACTCGCGGAACTGGCTACCCAAGAGCCTTTCCACTAGGGTTTCTATGGAGAACTAGTTGAATGAATCTTGCTACCATAGTAACGGGGCTTTGAGACTAAGACAATATTCCTTGAAATGAGAAAACCGTGGCACTCGTCATTAAAAAATTTTTTGTAAGTCATGAACCGCGTGAAGACGGCGTTTATGTAGAAATACAAGCGCGCCAAAGCGGCTTTTTTTCTTGGCTGTTTGCCCTATTTGGGCTAGACCCGAATTACTCGCTCAGCATTTTGTTCGATAAGGTGGTGTACCAGGCGAGCAGCATCAGCGGTTTTAACAAAGTGATTTTGCCGATTCACTCGGTCAGTTCCATTTATTTCGGTACCGTGCGGCCATGGGGCAAAGCCTTGTTTTGGTTTTTGCTCTTCGCCACCGGCGCCTATGCGGCGGCCGAAATGGGTGAAACCAAATGGGTAGTCATCTCGGTGGTGGTGGGTTTGATCGTCGCGATTTTGGTTTACATCTTGAACCGGGAGCTGACCATCGGCGTGACCGAAGTCACCGCCACCACCTATCCCTTGGTACTCAAGCGCTCAGTCATTGAAGGCCAGGAAATTTCGGAGGCTAAGTTAGCCGAAATTAGCCAAATCTTCGTGGCACTTTTAGACGCCCATAAAGCGGCGCAGCAGCATTGAGCGGCCGCTTGCTCGATCTTGGCCCGAGCAAGGGCCCGTCACTGCCCCACGATGCGCCGCCCCTCGGTCCGGCGCTCAATCTGAGCGCGCAGGTTCGAGGCCCGACACTGTCGTCCAATCAGTCCGTGGGTGCCCAACTGCCCACGCTTTCTGTGCTCCCCTATGTGCTTGCCGCGGTGCTGCTCTCGGCCTTGCTCTTGGTGCCCTTGCTGTACCTTTCTTCCTGGCGCAGTGGCGAGGGAGCGGACGCGCCACCTTGGTACCTATCGCTGATAGAAATTGCACGCCAACATATTGCTGGTGGCCACGAGATGGAAGAAGAAGTTCAGGCGCAGACTGCTGAACCACAAGAAGAAGCTCCCGCTATTGATTTGCCCCGAGACCTCGCGTCCCAGATCGCGACCTTGGTTGGCAAAAGTTGCCACAATTTTCTGGAAGATGGCGACGATCCCGCCGCCAAATATGCGTTCGAGCAACTGATTTGGAGTCGCCTTAACAAGGAGTGGCAAGACAGTGCGGCCGAGCGTTTGGATGTATGCACCCCCTTTAAGTGGCAAACCCCGCAGGTGTTGTCGGCGATGGCCTGTGCCAAAGGCGCTTGTGGCAGCGACGACGTGAAATTCTACGTATCGCGCGATGGCAAAGTCGGTATCGACGTAACGGCAAATGGCAGCTGCACCCAAGCGTCTGAAGAAGGTTTTGCCCCGACTGAACTGCTCTGCTCGCGTTGACCTCAACGAGCTACTTAGCCCAGCGTACGGCCAAAGAAATGCAAGGTTCGGTCCCAGGCTTGCTGGGCCCATACCGGGTCGTATTGGGTAGCGGGAATGCGCGCCGGGCCTATGGCAGTTTCGTTGGCAAACGCGTGGTGCGCTAAATAGCGGTGGAATTCAAAATCCACTTTGGCAGCGTTCAATTTTTCTTCCAAGGCATCGACGGTAGCGATTTTGAAGAACGCATCTTGCGTGGCCCAATGGCCCATCAGGGGCACTTGGATTTTGCTGGCGTCGAGGTAATCCAAGGGCGGGCAGCCGTACCAAGTTACACCGGCGTCGATCTCGGGCGATTGGGTGAGCGAGAGCAAGGTCAGCGCACCGCCCATACAAAAGCCGGTGACGCCGACTTTGGAGCTGCGCGCTTTCAGAAACTGCACCGCGCCACGAATATCTTGCGCTGCGGCGTCGCCAAAGTCCAGCGCGTCCATCAAGTGGTGTGCCTCCTCGGCCTCGACGGTGGATTTACCTCGGTACAAGTCTGGCACCAGGGCTTGAAAACCAGCAATCGCCAGGCGCTCGGCTACGCCGCGAATCTGGTCATTGAGCCCCCACCACTCCTGAATGACCACAATGGCCGGCGCTTGGTGTTTGCCCGCGGGCTCGGCCAGGTAGCCTTGCAATTCTTTGCCGTCGGGACGCTGGAAATTGATGATGTGACCCATGGGTTTCTCCTGGTGAATGGTAGGCATCTTAGCGCCCCAAACCCGCAGGGTTTCCAAGCCAAGCGGTGCATGCGGTCATCGGCCTCCTGTATATTGCGCAAGCCCCAGAGGCTCAGCCTGCAAGCCAAGTGCACAACCCAAATTGCAACCTTAGAAACATCACTATGCAACGCAAATCCGCCCAAGACTTTGATCAAGAACTTTTAATCCTGTTTGATGCCTATGTCCACGGCACCATCGATAGGCGCGGATTTTTGCAAGCGGCGCAAAAGTTTGCCGTAGGCGGCGCCACGGCGGCCGGGCTGTTGGCGGCGCTGAGCCCGGACTTTGCGCTAGGGCAGGTGATTGCCAAAGACGATGCGCGCATCCGCGGCGAGTGGCTGCAATATGCATCGCCCAGCGGCTCGGGCACTATGCGGGGCTATTTGGTGCGGCCTGTGGGCGATACAGGAAAATTACCAGCGGTACTGGTGGCCCATGAGAACCGGGGCCTCAATCCGCATATCGAAGACATTGCGCGGCGCCTGGCGCTGGCGGGCTATATGGCTTTTGCGCCGGATGCGCTCACGCCACTGGGTGGCTATCCGGGCGATGAGGACAAGGCGCGCCAACTGTTCGGTCAGCTAGACCAGGCCAAGACCTTAGAGGATTTTTTGGCCGCTGCCGCCTTGCTGGCCAGTCGCGGCGACGCTACTGGCAAGATGGGGGTAGTGGGCTTTTGCTGGGGTGGTGGCATGGCGCACCGCTTGGCGACGCGCTTGCCGCAACTGGCCGCCGCTGTGCCTTTTTATGGCGACGTGCCCGCCGCGACGGAAGCGGCCAAGGTCAAGGCTCCGCTACTCTTGCATTTCGCGGGAACCGACGACCGGATCAACAAAGCCTGGCCACCTTATGAGCAGGCTTTGAAGGCAGCCGGTGTGACGATGACGGTGCATGACTACCCAGGCACGCAACACGGCTTTAACAACGACACCACGCCACGCTTTGACAGCGCAGCCGCAGCCCAAGCCTGGGAGCGCACTTTGGCTTTTTTCGCCAAGACTTTGCGAGCCTGAGCGCCCCCCTAGGCCAGCGAAAACCCGTCGTGGCTAAAGGGAGTGCGGCGCAAGCGCACGCCCGTGGCAGTGGCGATGGCGTTGGCAATGGCTGGAGTTATCGGTGCATAGGGCGGCTCGCCTAAGCCACCCCACACTTCGCCGCCGCTGGGTACTAACACGGATTTGATGGTCGGTAGGTGGCGCAATTGGACCAAGGGGTAGTCAGCCAAATTGCTTTGCGTCACCCGCCCATCTTGGATGTTGATTTCATTCATAAAAATACTGGACAAGGCATAGCTGACGTTGCCTTCAATTTGCGCGCGCGCTGAATCCACATTGGCCAGCTGGCCGCTGTCCACCGCGATGGTGATCTGGTGCAGGGTCACGGCTTTTTGCTTTGACACGGATAACTCCACCACGCAAGCGGCAAAGCTGCCGTAGGCGTCTTGCACTGCCAGTCCTTGAAAGCGGCCCGGCGCCAGCTTGGCGCCCCAGTTGGCTTCGCGGGCGGCGGCCTCTAAGACTTTGTAATCACGCCCGCCTGCGGGCAAAAGCTCCAGGCGGCCGCGCAGCGCGTCTTTGCCCGCTGCGTGCAGCACTTCATCTAGAAAACTCTCGCGTGCAAAGGGGTTTTGCGAGTGGTACACCGAACGCCAAAAACCCACCGGCACATTGATCTGGCAAATGCCGTGGCGCAGGTCCAGGTGCGCCACTTGGTAAGGCATGTCGTGAAAGGATTCACCTGCTTGAAAATCCTGCCCGTTTTTAAGGGATGCAGGGCGAATTTTTTCCAACAAGGATTGCGAAGCCATGCGAGCCTGCCAGCCCACAACCCGCCCGTCTTTGGCTACTACCGCGCGTTGGCGGTAGAGCGCAGCCGGCCGGTAAAAGCCGTGCTGCATATCTTCTTCACGCGACCAGAGCAGCTGTACCGGCGTGCCGCCCAGTTCGCGGGCAATCAGCACGGCTTGGCGCACAAAGTCTTGCGATGCGCCGCGCCGTCCGTAGCCGCCGCCCAGGTAAGGCCGGTGCACCGTCACGTTTTCTAGCGGCAAGCCCAGGGTTTTGGCCGCTTCATTGAGGCTGGCTTCTGCGCTTTGCGTGGGTGCCCAGACTTCTGCCATGTCGCCTTTCACCCAGGCGGTGCAGTTTTGCGGCTCTAAAGTGAAATGGTTCAGATAGGGCGTGAAATAGTCCGCCTCCACCGTCTTGAAGTCGGCCGCTTGGGCGCCCGTGGCGGCGGTCCAAGTGGCTTCAAAATCGCCTTCGCTGCGCAGGCTGCGCGCTGCCAGCACCCCGGCTTGCAGTGTTTGTGCAATCGCCTGGTCGTCCAGCTTTTCATTGCCACGGTAGTCCCATACTACTTTCACTGTTTTGAGCGCTTGCTGCGCGCGCCACCAATTGTCGGCGACCACGGCTACGAAGTCCGGTCCGGTAACGACTTTCTTGATGCCGCGCCGGCTCATTGCTGCCGCGGCATCCACCGACTTGGGTACGCCACCAAACACCGGGCATTGCGCGATGGCGGCGTACAGCATGCCGGGGACGCGTACATCAATGCCGTATATGGCGCTACCGTCGCACTTGGCCGGAATATCAAAACGCTTGAGGGGCTTGCCGATCAGCGTCCATTGCTCCGGGCTTTTGAGCACGATGTCGCTGGGCGCTTTTTGCTGTGCGGCCGTCGCGGCAAGTTCGCCGTAAGTGGCGCTGCGCTTGCTGGCGGCATGGGTCACTTTGCCTTGTTTGGCGATGAGTTCACTCACCGGCACGCTCCAGCGTTGAGCCGCGGCGAGCTTGAGCATTTCGCGCGCAGTGGCACCTGCTTTGCGCATGACCAGTTGCGAGTCGCGTGTACCCCTGCTGCCACCGGTGCTAAAGGTGACATACACCTTGTTGCGGGCGATATGTTCATTGACCGATGCGAACTCCATGCGCACATCGTCCCAGCGGCACTCCAGTTCTTCGGCCAGCATCATGGGAAGGCTGGTGCTGGTGCCCTGGCCCATCTCGGAGCGGGACACCTGGCAGAACACGCGGTTGTCGGGGCTGATGCGAATCCAGGCATTGATGTCGGCTGCGCCGGCTTGCGGTCCGTCGGTCGCCAACTTATTCGCGAGGGCAGGGGGCAGGTAAAAGCCCAGGCTCAGGCCACCGGCCCAGGCGGCCACGGCGCCTGCACTGGTCTGCTTTAAAAAGCCACGGCGCGAAGCCTTGACCGCTTCGATCTGAATTTGTGCATCGCTGGGGCTGGTGGTGTGCGTTGGCATAGTGTTCCCCCGTTCAGAGCTTGGCAGCGGCTTTAATAGCCGATTTGATGCGCGGGTAGGTGCCGCAGCGGCACAGATTGGTGATCGCCGCGTCGATGTCCGCATCCGTGGGGCGCGGCTTGCGGACCAACAAGGCGGTGGCAGCCATCAGCATGCCGGACTGGCAGTAGCCGCATTGCGGCACTTGTTTTTCGATCCAGGCCTTTTGCAGGGCCGATTTGCCGCCCAGACCTTCGATGGTGGTGACTTTGCGTCCGCTGACCACGGCTACCGAAATGCTGCAAGCGCGCACCGGCTCGCCATCGAGCAGCACGGTGCAAGCGCCGCATTGCGCCACACCACAGCCGTATTTGGTGCCCGTAAGGCCTATTTCATCGCGGATAGCCCAAAGCAAGGGCATGTCGGGTTCAATGTCTAAGTCTACGGACTTGCCGTTCACTTTGAATTGCATCGCCTGATCTCCTGTTTGTCCTAGGTAGCGGCCATGCTGGATCACCGCGCTTGTGCCGCAAGCATAAGGTAAATCTATGACCGTATTTTGTTCAGCTTTACCTGATCGCCCTGGAACTTAGCAACCAATATCGTGTGCCGATACCACCGCTTTTTCCATCATTTAGGCTTGGCTTGGCGCCTCTTTGCGCTCCAGCATGCCGTAGTCGCGCACTACGCGAAACGCCCGGGCGCTCTGCAGGGCTGGCACGTTTGCCCAGGCACCTACGCTGGCCTTGGCCAGGCTGCGGCTGCCGACTTCTTGCAAGGTGATGAACGCACCGCGGTGGTTCACGCTTTCAAAACCAGCGTGCGCCGGTGCCTCGCCATCGGCGGTTTGGGTGTAGGCAGCGATGACAAAGCGGCCCTCCTCAGGCGCGTGTGCACTGTCTTGCTCTGCCTCACTGCATTGACCTTCTACCCATTGGCTCACCAGGCTAGCTACGCGTATACGGTAGTCGGCAAAGTGCGTGTAGCGTCCGGCTTGCTGCGACTGAAGGTGCAGGCTATCGCGTCGCCAGGCCAAAATCGCCGCCTCGTCGCGCCAGTGCTGGTGCGAGAGCAGCACGGCCTCGTCGCTCAGCGAGCGGTAGCGGTCTAAAAACAAAAGCCCCTGGTGTCGGGCCAAGGCGGGGCGCAGCCTATCCACATGCTCGAAATAATGCGGCAAATGCCCCGGTTTGGGGCGAACTTCGAAAAATAAGGCGTACATCGCGGGTCTCAAGCGCACATCATGAAGAGCTGCCCGCGCCGCGCAAGGGCAGGGCAGTTTTGTAACGCACTTGTTTCAGCGCAAAACTGCTACGGATTTTTTCTACGCCAGGAATGGGTGTCAGCTGTTCTAGGATAAATTTTTCCAGTGCGCCCATATCGGCAATCGCCACGCGGATCAAATAGTCGGAGTCGCCAGTCATCAAATAGCACTCCATCACCTCGTCATGTTCGGCGATGCGCTGCTCGAATTCGGTCAGCGCCGCCTTGGATTGCTCTTTTAAGCTGATGGAAATAAATACGTTCAAACCCAGTCCCAGGGCTTGCGGCTGGGTCAGCGCTACATAGCGCTGAATCACCCCTGCGGCCTCCAGCGCTTTAACCCTTTGCAGGCAAGGTGATGGCGACAAATGCACCCGTCGGGCCAGCTCCACATTGGTCAATGACGAGTCTTCCTGCAACTGGGCTAATATTTTGTAATCCACAACGTCTAAAAGCATAATTCACCTATAAAAATTAATTTTAAAGTATTTTATGCTTTTAATATTGGTTCAAGCCCATGTTTTCAATAGCACCTACCGCGACTTTTTTCCTATATTGATGAGCTACGTGCTCCCTACAAGCGATTGCCCACCATGCTGCAAAAAACCACGGATATTGACCCCCTTGAAACCGCTGAATGGCGTGAAGCCTTTCAAGGCGTCGTAGCCACCTACGGCCCTGAGCGCGCGCGTTACCTGCTGGACCAGATGGTGGCGCTGGCGCACCAAAGCCAGATCGACTGGTCGCCCGAACTCGTCACGCCCTATGTCAACACGATTCCCGTGCAGTCCCAGCAGCCTTACCCCGGCGATCTGGCCATCGAAGAAAAACTCGCTTCGCTGATGCGCTGGAACGCGCTGGCCATGGTGGCCAAAGCGAACGGCGCCTACGGCGAACTCGGCGGGCACATTGCCAGCTACGCCAGCGCCGCCGACTTGTTCGAGGTCGGTTACAACCATTTTTTCCACGCGCGTGACGACAAACACCAGGGCGATCTGGTTTTTTTCCAGCCGCACAGCGCACCCGGCGTGTATGCCCGCGCCTTTCTTGAAGGGCGCTTGAGCGAAGCCGATTTGTCGCATTACCGCCAGGAGCTTAAAGCGCCACGCGAAGGCGCACGCGGCTTATCCAGCTACCCGCATCCCTGGTTGATGCCGGACTTCTGGCAGTTCCCCACCGGCTCTATGGGCATAGGTCCGATTAGCTCGATTTACCACGCGCGCTTTATGCGTTATTTGACCCACCGGGGCTTGCTCAACTGCCAGAGCCGCAAGGTCTGGGGCGTTTTCGGCGACGGCGAGATGGACGAGCCCGAAAGCATGAGCGCGCTCACCCTGGCCTCGCGCGAGCGCCTGGACAACCTGGTCTGGGTGGTGAACTGCAATTTGCAACGCCTGGACGGGCCGGTGCGCGGCAATGGCCGTATCATCGACGAACTGGAAAAACTGTTTCGCGGCGCCGGTTGGAATGTTGTCAAACTGATTTGGGGAAGCGACTGGGACGGTTTGTTTGCCCGCGACGTACGCGGCGCGCTGGTCAAAGCATTTGCCACAACGGTGGACGGACAGATGCAAACCTTTGCTGCCAAGGACGGACGTTTTAACCGCGAAAACTTCTTCGGCCAGAGCCCGGAACTCGCGCAACTCGCACAAGGCCTGACGGATGAGCAAATCGACCGGCTTAAACGCGGCGGTCACGACCTGGTGAAAATTCACGCGGCCTATGCCGCCGCCGCCGCGCATACAGGCCAACCCACGGTGATATTGGCGCACACCAAAAAAGGCTACGGGATGGGCCAAGCTGGTCAAGGCAAGATGACCACGCACAGCCAGAAAAAACTCGACGAGTCTGCGCTTTTGGCATTTCGCAACCGCTTTAACCTGCCCTTGTCGGATGAGCAAGCCACCCACTTGGACTTTTTCAAACCGGCAGCAGATGCACCAGAAATGCAATACCTGCACGCCAGACGCGGCGCACTGGGCGGTTACCTGCCCAAGCGCGATACCGCGTGCTCCGTGGTGCCGGTACCTGCGCTCTCCACTTATGCGGGCTTTGCCTTGCAAGCGGACAACAAAGAAATGTCCACCACCATGGCCTTCGTACGCATACTCGGTCAGTTGATGAAAGACCCGCAGCTTGGGCCCCGCGTAGTGCCCATCGTCGCCGACGAGGCGCGCACTTTCGGCATGGCCAATTTGTTCAAACAGGTCGGCATTTATTCCAGCGTCGGCCAACAGTACGAACCCGAAGACATCGGTTCGGTGCTCAGTTACCGCGAAGCTATGGACGGGCAGATATTGGAAGAAGGCATCAGCGAAGCCGGCGCCATCGCCAGTTGGACGGCAGCTGCCACCAGCTACAGCGTGCACGGGCTGGCCATGCTGCCTTTCTATATTTATTACTCGATGTTTGGCTTTCAGCGTGTTGGCGACGCGATATGGGCGGCCGCTGATCAACGCGCGCGTGGCTTTTTGCTGGGCGCAACATCGGGGCGGACCACGCTGGGCGGCGAAGGCTTGCAACACCAAGACGGGAGCAGCCATCTGGTAGCCGCGACTATCCCGAATTGCAAAGCCTACGACCCGGCGTTTGCCGGTGAAATGGCCGTCATCATCGACCAGGGCATGCGCGACATGCTGCTTGAGCAACAGGACGTGTTTTATTACGTCACCTTGATGAACGAAAACTACGCACAACCCGATTTACCCCAAGGCGTGAACGCGCAATTGCTCAAAGGCTGTTATCGCTTGTCGGCTGCGCCTGCGCATCTGGGTACCGAGGCGCAATGTGTCACCCTGATGGGTTCGGGCGCGATTATGGGCGAAGTGATCAAAGCTGCAGCCATGCTGCAAGAGCAGGGCATTGCCGCCGAGGTATTCAGTGTGACAAGCTGGAGCGAACTCGCGCGTGATGGCCAGCGCTGCGAGCAAGATGCTATTGATGGACTTGGCATAGCGACACCCTTTGTGCAGGCGCAATTACAGGGCTCCAGCGGCCCCATCATCGCCGCCAGCGACTACGTGCGCGCCTTACCTGAAAGCATACGCGCCCACCTGCCAGTGGGTCGTCGCTACCTGACCCTGGGTACTGACGGATTTGGCCGCAGCGACACGCGCCAGGAATTGCGCGCTTACTTTCATGTCGATGCCGCCAGTATTGTCAAAACAGCGCGCCATGCACTCACCCATTGAAGCAAAGCCCGTCATTGCCAGCAGCGCGAACCAATAGCCCGTCTATCCTTGACTAAAACCTAGATCACCTTATTAGACGATGTGCCATGCGACTGGCACAGGTGGTTGACTCGTATCTCGCCCGGGGTGCCGGGTCGCACAGCGCTAAAGCGCAGGCTTTGTACGGGCTGTGCTTCTTCTTGGTACACCGGGGCGCTGGTGGACTCCATGTCGCTGAAATAAGTGTTGCCGGTAAAGGCAATGGTGCGGCGCTCGCAGTCAATGTAATTGAGGTAGGTAGTGGACTGGTAGCCGGTGTTATCGGGCCCATATTGCATGCTAGACCAGGCCGTACGCAAGCGCGCTTGAAGCAAATTGGATTGCACTACGATGCTGGTCGGGTCCACATACCAGTAAGTGATTTTGCTCAGGTCGCTGCTGGTAGTAATCAGCTTCCACTCGGTGGCCTGTGCCGTGCCGCTCAGCAGCGCCAAGAGTGCAATGCAGATGCTAGCTTTCATCGCTGAATCCTTTGTGGTCCGTCTAAGGGCGCAATGCAGGCCGGCACAGGGTAAAAGGTCCCGGTCGGCAGGGCTTGAGGCCGCGTACCGGCGTGCTGCGTCTGCCCGCCGATTGCAAGCCTATGGGCCGTGATACTGCAGCAAGCACTCATTGCTTGGGTGGCCGCTTGGCGATGCCCATGATCTTTGACAAGATGCCCAGCATCACTTCATCCGCACCGCCGCCTATCGAGCCCAGGCGCCCATCGCGGAAGGCGCGGGAGATGCGGGTTTCGTAGGAATAGCCCATACCGCCCCAGAACTGCAGACAGCCGTCGGTCACGGTACGGTTGAGGCGCCCGCCCATCAGTTTGGCCATGCTGGCCAGCTCCGTCACATCCTCGCCTTGTACATACAACTCGCAAGCGCGGTAGGTCAGGGCGCGCAAGGCTTCCACATCGGTTTTCATCTCCGCCAGTTTGAACTGTACCCATTGTTGATCGGCCAGCGTCGCGCCAAAGAGTTTGCGCTCTTGGGCGTAGGCAATCGTGTCTTCAATGCAATTGTTCAGGCCTTGCAAGGTGCTGGCTGCCGCCCACAGACGTTCTTCCTGGAACTGCTGCATTTGGTAGATAAAGCCCTGACCTTCGCCACCGATGCGGTTACGCTGGGGCACGCGCACTTCGTCAAAATAAATCAGGCCGGTATCGCTGCTGTTCATACCGATCTTGCGGATTTTTTTCGCTACTTCGATACCTTTGGTGAGTTTGCCGCCCCGCCCCTCGCGCATAGGCACCATGACCAAGCTTTTGTTTTTGTGTGCCGGGCCTTCGCCGGTGTTGACCAGCATGCACATCCAATCGGCTTGCAGGCTGTTGGTGATCCACATTTTTTGGCCGCTGATGATGTAGTCATCACCGTCTTTGCGCGCATGGCTTTTGATAGCGGATACATCGCTGCCGGCGCCGGGTTCGGACACACCGATACAGCCCACCATATCGCCTGCAATGGCTGGCACTAAGAATTCGGCGCAGAGCTCGGGGCTGCCAAAGCGCGCCAGCGCAGGGCTGCACATATCGGTTTGCACGCCGATGGCCATGGGCACGCCGCCGCAGTGGATATGGCCTAGGGTTTCAGCCATGGCCAGGCTGTAGCTGTAGTCCAGTTCTGCGCCGCCATAGGCTTGCGGTTTGGTCAGACCCAGTAGGCCTAAATTGCCCAACTTCTTAAACACCTCATGCGCTGGAAAAATTCCGGCTTCTTCCCATTCGTCCACATGGGGGTTGATGTCTTCGTCGATTAAGCGCTTGAGCGTTTTCTGGATTTCGCGGTGTTCGTGGGTGAATTGCATGGTGTCTCCAGGTGCAAAAATGCAAAGAGTTTTAGGCGGCGGCGCGCAAGCCTAAGCGCGTACGGGCTTCGGTGGGGCTGGCGATGTCGCGTCCGGCATTGCGGGCGCAGCGGGCCAGGGCTTCGATGAGCGCGCCATTGCCGCTGGCGCGCGAACCATCCGGCAAGTAAAAGGTGTCTTCTAGGCCGGTGCGCAGCATGCCGCCCAAATCGGCGGTGGCTTGGTGTACCGGCCAAATTTCCTGGCGGCCAATCAGCGTACTTTGCCAGGTGACGCCCGGCTCTATTTGCTTGCATAACCAGGCCAGCAATTGGGCGTCGGCAGGCATGCCCGAATCCACGCCCATCACAAAGTTGTAGTCCAAGTGCTCCGTCATACCGGCCTTTTTGAACATGGCCACCGAACGCACAATGCCCACGTCAAAGCACTCAAACTCAGGCATGGTGCCGGTTTCGTGCATCACGTCCAAAAAGGCTTTGACCTTGTCCACTGGGTTGTCAAACACCATAGGCGGCCAAGCCCAACGGCCGTCCGACCGGATCTTCAAGTAGTTCAGCGTGCCGGCATTGCAAGCGGCGATTTCGGGCCGCACACGTCGTATGCAGGCCAGCGGTCCGGCAATGTCTTTGCCTACCACGCCGGTGGTCAGGTTGATGATGACGCCGGGGCAGGCGGCGCGTATCGCTTCGGTCACTTCCCACACCACCTCCGGATCCCATGAGGGCATGTGGCCCATGCCTTCTTCCTGGCGGCGAATGTGCACATGCATGATGGACGCGCCGGCATCAAAAGCGGCTTTGGCTTCGGCCGCCATTTGGGCGGGCGTGACGGGCACCGGGTGTTGCTTGGGGTTGGTCAGCACGCCGGTTAGCGCGCAGGTGAGTATGGCTTTTTCCATGGTGGAGGTCCTTGTCGGTATCAGCAGTTTGCAGGCCAATGCACTTAAATATTCAATTGGCGCGCAGCCAGTTCTTTCATGATTTCTTCGGCGCCACCGCCAATCGTCATGACCTTGACTTCGCGGTAAATGCGCTCGCAAGCGCCGCCGCGCATATAGCCCATGCCGCCCAGAATCTGCACACCCTGGTCAGCACAAAACTGCATGGTTTGGGTGGACTGGTTTTTTAGCATGCAGACCTCGGCCACCCAGGCCGGGCCGGTATCGCCGGCATCGGCTTGCACCGACAGTTTGTCCAGCCAGGCGCGGCTGGCCTCGATACGCATGCGCATGTCCACCAATTTGTGGCGCAGTACTTGGTGGCTGGTTAGCGGCTGTCCAAAAGTCTTGCGCTCGCGTGCCCAGGCGAGCGCTTCGTCGTAGCAGGCCTCGGCCATGCCGATAGCGGTGGCCGACATGCCCAGGCGCTCACCGTTGAAATTGCCCATGATGATTTTGAAGCCCTTGTGCTCCTCGCCCAACAAGTTGCCCACCGGCACGCGCACATTGTCAAAGTGCAGGCTGGCGGTATCGGAGCAATGCCAGCCCATTTTGTGCAGCTTGGTGCGCGAAATGCCTGGCGCATCGCCCGGTACGGCAATCATGGAAATACCGCCTGCGCCTTTGTTATCGGCATCGGTGCGCACCGCCAGGCTGATCCAGTCAAAGCGCATGCCCGAGGTGATATAGGTTTTCTCGCCGTTGATGATGTAGTGATCACCCTCACGCCGCGCGCTGGTGCGCAGATTGGCCACGTCCGAGCCGCCGCCAGGCTCGGTAATTCCTAAGGCAGCAATTTTTTCGCCCGCCAAGACTTGCGGGACGATGGCTTGCTTTAGGGTCGCACTGCCGTAGTGAATGATGGGTGGCAGTCCAATGCTGTTGCTGCCCAGGCTGGCCAGCAGGCCGCCGCTGGCAGTGTAACGCGCTGCCGCTACGCCAAAGGCGTTGCGCAGCGACCAGGATGCGGGAGTGCCACCCAGTTCTTCTGGGTAGCCCATGGCCATCCAGCCTAGGTCGGCCCAGCGTTTGTACATGCCGCGTGGGAACTCGCCCGCCGTTTCCCAGGCTTCCAGGTGGGGTGCCACTTCCGTTTGTGCAAAGCGGCGCACTTGCTCCAGCATTAGTTCGGTGTCGGCCGGGTCTACGGGGTTCATGTAGGCATCCTAAAGTCAGTTCAAAAGGTCAATTCCATGCAGGGCTTTTAAGACGTGCTTTAGGTCCCCAAGGCTCTGGCGCGTACCAGGGCTGGACGTGCCAGCAAACGGGCCAAATAGTCCTGCACGTGGGGCGCGTATTGCGCGCCCATGTCCAGGCCGGGTGTCGTGCCTAAAAACAGCGCATAGCCAATACAAATATCGGCAATGGTGAAGCGCCCGTCGCACAAGAATTCGCGGTTTTGCAGATGGGCCGTCAGCATGCGCAGCCGCGCCAGATACCATTTTTTGTAATCCTCCACCGCCTGCGGCAGCTTGCGCGGTGGCGGCTCCATGACGCCGTAACGCAGCGCCACGGTTTGTGGAAAGGTAAGGGTGGCATCGCTATGAAAAAGCCAGTTGGTATAGCTGCCGAATTCCGGGTGGTCGGGCTTGAGGCCAAACTCATGCTTGCCGTAGCGCTCCACCAAATAGTGGCAAATACCGCTGGACTCGGTCATATGGGTGTCGCCATCGACCAGATAGGGAATCGTGCCCAAGGGATTCACGCCAAGATAATCTTTTTTGAACACGCGCGGCGGGAAGGGAAGCACTTCCAGCTCATAGGGCAAGCCCATTTCCTCCAAGGCCCATAAGGGGCGCAGGGAGCGCGCATCGACGCAGTGGTAGAGCTTCATGCCGGTGTTCCTTCTTTGGTTTGTGTAGGCGCGAGGCTAATCAACAACTGACGTGCTTTCACTTGCTGCCCCACCTGACAGATTACGGCCGTGACGCTACTGTCCACACCGCTACTTATGGCAAATTCCATTTTCATGGCCTCTAGCACTGCCAAGGTCTGGCCTTTGCTAATGGTTTCGCCCGGTTGCACCAGCACTTTCAAAATTTTGCCGTCCATGGGCGCCAGCATGCGCCCATCGCTGCCGGCGGCGTCTTTGCTGGCCGGGGCTAAGGTGGTGTCGGTGTAGCTGAGGGTCAGGCCGGCATGCGACAAATGCACGCAGTCGCCTATCAGCGCATAGTCGGCTCGTGCGTCTAGACCCTGGTGCATAAAGCGCAAGGTGGGCGCTTGCATAGACACTATTTCTATGTCCTGCGTTTGTCCGTCCGACTGCACGCGGTAAGCGCCCCTGCCCAAGGCTACCATCACCACGCGCAACTTGCGCTCGCCGCATTGCAGCAGCAGCGGCACCTGCGCCGGGGCCGAGCTTTGCCACTCCAGCAGTTCCGCGTCCAGCCCGGCATCGGCCTGCAAAGCTAGTGCCTGGCTGCGGTACAGCAGCACTGCAGCCAATGCGCTGTGCAGCGCAGTAGGCGCGCGGCTGGCCGCAAAACTTTCGGGGCTGAGGTGCTCGACAATAAAGCCGGTAGAAAAATCGCCCGAAGCAAACACTGGGTGCGCAATGATTTGGCGCAGGTAGTCGCGGTTGCTGCTCACGCCTAGCAGCACGGTGTGGTCCAGCATGTGTAAAAGCGTACGGCAGGCCTGCTCGCGCGTGTCGCCGCTGGCAATGAGCTTGGCCTGCATAGAGTCGTAATACGGCGACACCACACCACCTTGGCGCAAGCCGTGGTCGATGCGCATTCCCGGGCCTTGCGGCGCTTGCCAGGCCAAGAGCGGCCCGGTTTGGGGCAGGAAATGGTTGGCAGGGTCCTCGGTACACAAGCGCACCTCAATCGCCCAACCTTTGCGCCGTGTGTTGATGGCTTCTTGCGCGAGTGGCAGGGCTTCGCCTTGGGCCACGCGCAATTGCCATTCCACCAGGTCCAGGTCGTACACCATTTCGGTGACCGGATGCTCCACCTGCAAGCGCGTGTTCATTTCCAGGAAATAAAAGCTGCCGTCGCGCGCCAGCATAAATTCCACCGTGCCCGCGCCCACATAGTTAACCGCCCGCGCTGCGGCCACGGCCGCTGCGCCCATGCGCGCGCGCAGGGCTTCGTCCACGGCCGGGCTGGGCGCTTCTTCCACCACTTTTTGGTTGCGCCGCTGCACCGAGCAATCGCGCTCGCCGATATGCACCACGTTGCCGTGCCGGTCGCCAAAAACTTGAATCTCCACATGGCGCGCATGCAGCACGGCCTTTTCGATGAGCAATTGCCCCTCGCCAAAAGCATTGCTGGCTTCGCTGCGCGCAGACTGGATGCTGGCTAATAAATCTTGCGCATCGTGCACCAAGCGCATACCACGCCCGCCGCCGCCCGCTGCGGCTTTCACCATCACGGGTAGGCCCACTTTCAAGGCCTCAGCCACCAAGGTGTCGTCGCTTTGGTCATCGCCTTGGTAGCCCGGCACGCAGGGCACACCTGCCGCCAGCATGCGGATTTTGGAGGCGCTTTTATTGCCCATGGCCTCAATGGCTTGCGGGTCCGGACCGATGAACACCAGCCCGGCGTCTTGCACCGCTTGCGCAAAAACAGCGCGCTCGGACAAAAAGCCGTAGCCGGGGTGGATGGCCCCGGCGCCACTGCTTTGGGCGGCGGCAATTAATTTGTCTATCGATAAATACGAATCCTGCGCAGGCGCCGGGCCAATGCAAACCGATTCATCGGCCAGGGCCACATGCGGCGCATCGCGATCGGCTTCGGAATACACCGCAACCGTGCGGTAGCCCATGCGCTGGCAACCTCGGATGATGCGTACCGCGATCTCGCCCCGGTTGGCAATCAATACTTTGTCAAACAGCATGCGCTGCTCCTGTTGCAAAACGAAAGGCCTTCGATGCGTGGTGCAGGGCCGAGCTTGTGGGGAGGTGTGTCATAGTTTGCGATTGCATTTAAAACCGCGCCACGCCAAAGCTGTTGGGCTTGAGTGGACGGGTGCGGCCTTCACGGCATATGGACAAGGTCATGGCCAACACGCGGCGGGTGTCGCGCGGGTCTATCAGGCCGTCGTCGTACAAGCGCGCGGTTCCCGATAAGGCCTGTGAATCGCGGTCAAATTGGTGGATGACCGCGCCTTCCATAAAGGCAAATTTACTTTCCTCGTCGGCAGTAGGCTCGCGGCCTTCTTTCAGGATTTTTTCGCGGTTGACGATGGACAGCACTTTGGCCGCCTGTTCGCCGCCCATCACCGCCGTGCGCGCATTGGGCCAAGCAAAAATAAAGTCAGGCCGAAAGCCGCGCCCAGACATGCCGTAATTTCCCGCGCCAAAAGAGGCGCCTATCACCACGGTGATGCGCGGCACCCGCACATTGGCTACTGCCTGAATCATCTTGCTGCCGTGCTTGACGATGCCGCCTTGCTCGCTTTCGGTGCCCACCATATAGCCGGTGGTGTTCATCAAAAACACCAGGGGAATATCGGCTTGGTCGCACAGCTGGATGAACTGCCCGGCCTTGGTCGCGCCCTTGGCGGTAATCGGGCCGTTGTTGCCCAAGATACCCACTTGCATGCCGTGGATGCGCGCGCGCCCGCAAATGGTTTGGTTGTCGTATTCGCTTTTAAAGTCTAAGAACTCGCTGCCATCGACGATGCGGGCGATTACTTCGCGGCAGTCGTAGGGCTGGCGGTAGTCCACTGGCACTGCGCCGCACAATTCTTCGGGGCTGTACAGCGGCGCTTGTACCGGCACATCGGCAAACTGCGGGCGGTGCTTGTTCCAGTCCAGGCTGGCCATCACCTCGCGCGCCAGGCGTATGCCGTCGCCATCGCTTTCAGCCAAAAATTCGGCGGTGCCGGTGACTTGGGCATGCATCTCGGCGCCGCCCAATTCTTCGTCACCCGCCACCTCGCCAGTGGCCGCTTTGAGCAGTGGCGGCCCGGCCAAAAACACCTTGGCGTTTTTGCGCACCATGATGGTGTAGTCCGACAAGCCCGGTACGTAGGCGCCGCCCGCGGTGCTAGACCCATGCACCACGGTGATCTGTGGAACACCGGCCGCCGACAGCATGGCCTGGTTGGCAAACGTGGTGCCGCCGTCGATAAAAATTTCGGCTTGGTAGAGCAAATTGGCGCCGCCCGATTCCAGCAGGCTGACGATGGGCAGCTTTTGCTTCATGGCAATGTCTTGCATACGCAGGCTTTTGCGCAAACCCCAGGGCGTGATGGTGCCGCCTTTGATGGCGCTGTTAGACGCCGTCACCATGGTGCGCACGCCGCTGACATAGCCGATGCCGCAAATACTGTTGCCCCCGGCCAGCGAGCCGTCTTTGTCATCATGCTGCTTGTAGCCAGCTAGGGTGGAGATTTCCAGAAAGGGCGTGCCCCTATCGAGCAGCAGGTTGACCCGCTCGCGCGGCATAAGCTGGCCGCGCTTGTGGAACTTGGCTTGTTTTTCGGCTTCGGTGGCGCGCACCTTATCTTCCACCGTACGCACCCCGGCCAGGGCTTTAAGCATGTCTTCGCGGTTGCGCACGAAGGCCTCGCCAAGGGTGTCCACTTGGCTCTCTATCACGGGCATGTCCGAACTCCTCGTTATGTGTGGGCGCTGTGCCTTTGGCCGAACGCGCTGTTTGATTGCATCTTATAAGATTCACGGCGCGCCCGGCCTCTTGGGCGCTGGGCTGAGGGCTTGTCCGGCCCAGCGCGATGGCGGCGCTGTCACGCGCAGGACAATAGGGCCGCAAGCCCACTGCTACAACGCCTTGCAAAGTGGCAAACAGCCTAGGGTTTCACCTCATTTTTTCAAAGGATTCCCCATGAGCGATATCGCTGTATACGGCGTAGTCAACCTGCAAGTGACCGACGCAGGCGCCTACCGCCAGTACGAAAAAGGTTTTTTCCCTA
>Ga0214919_10003038_pt1 | contig 25809 bp, 26 predicted proteins | sample LL1503_MetaG_FD_177994 | JGI IMG/M metagenome (GOLD analysis project Ga0214919, IMG submission 177994) | Freshwater microbial communities from Lake Lanier, Atlanta, Georgia, United States - LL-1503 | ecosystem: Environmental > Aquatic > Freshwater > Lake | place: USA: Georgia | collected... | reverse complement strand
TCAGTAGTGTCCGGTTAAAAAGTGAACAAATTCAACTGGTTACCGTCAGATGCACTGTCGATCGTGTCGCCATCGAGCCGCAAGGCGCTTGAAACCTGGGTTTTCTCAAATACCGAGACCGACAAAATCTGTAGCAAAGTGTAGAGCGAGGCGTGCAATTGAAGTTCCTTCTTAACAATGGCAATAAGTACATAGGTGGATATGGCGCACCAAATTTGCGTCCTCACTGCGTTCTCGCTGTGGCCCAGAAACTTCTTGATGCGCAGGTGCTGTTTGATCCATTTGAAGAACAATTCCACCTGCCAGCGGCTTTTGTACAACGCAGCTATGGTCAAGGGCGGCAAGGCCGTGTTGTTGGTCAAGAAGATCAAGGTCTTTTGGGTTTGGGGGTCTTTGAAGCGAATGCGCCTCAAGTGTTCGGGGTAGTTTTGGGCTGCATAGTGTCCGTTCAGCGCAATGGCCTGATCGCAGATGATGCCGCTGGTTCTGTCCACCTTGGCCGAGTACACGCGCCTGGCGTTCATGTTGCTCTTGGCTCGAGTCACAAAGAAGGCGCCTGCTTGATGCATTTGGAACAGGCGAGCAAAGTCCAAATAGCCCCGGTCCATGACGTAGAACGCGCCTGGCTCCAGGACCAAGATGTCCAGCACATTGACCTCGTGCATCTTGCCATCGCTGATGTGGATGAAGGCTGGGATACAGCCGCGCAGGTCCAGCAGGGTATGGAGCTTGACAGCGGCCTTGGCTTTGCGAAACGGAGCCCAGTCGAACAGGCTCAGACACAAATCGATGGTGGTGGCGTCCAAGGCATAGACCGTGTTCTTGAGTTCGAGCCCCAAGTCCTCGTCCACGTAAAGCTTGCGAGCGCGCCGGATCAGAACCGTAGCCAAGTCGGCCCAGATGCGCCAGTCGCGCGACTCGTTGGCATCGGCCAGGGTGGAGCGGTGCACGCTGTGGCGAAAGCCCATGGCGTACAGTTTGGCGGCGTTGGCGCCCAGCGTCACTTCTATATCGCGAAGGCTTTCGCGCCAAGTCAGTTGGGCAAAGGCCATGACGCGAAACTGTTCGGCGCAAGTCAGGCGGCGCACACCCGAGTCGCCACTGTAGCGTTGAACAATGCGAGAAAAGCTTGTCCATGGGACAAACTCCATGATCTGCGCAAACAAGGTCTTGCCGACGTTCATAGGAAACCTCCAAGGGGTTCAAGCCTTGGAAATTACACAAGAATGAGAAAACAAGTTTCAAATCGGCACCAAATAAAAACGGCCGCCAGGCCACGCCAGTATTGGCTTTCTCTACAAATTAACCCGGTTTAACCGGACACTACTGATCACCGCTATGAAAATTAAGCAGCTTGAAACCTTTACCGATGAGTTCGTCTGCTTTGTCAAACTGACGACCGACAGCGGGCATGTGGGCTGGGGACAAACCTCGACCTACAACGCCGACATCAGCGCCACTATTTTTCACCGCCAGGTGGCGCCTTGGGCGTTGGGTGCGGATGCGCTGGACATCGACGGCATCTTGCAAACCATCTGGGAAAAAGAACACAAATACCCGGGCAGCTACCGCTGCCGCGCCATGGCCGGTTTGGACACCGCGATGTGGGACTTGCGCGGCAAGATTGAAGGCAAGCCGGTGGTCGAATTGCTAGGCGGCAAACCTAAGGCCTTGCGTGCCTATGCCTCATCCATGAAGCGCGACATCACGCCGCAGGACGAAGCGGCGCGCTTTGTGAAATTGCGCGATGAACTAGGCTTTGACGCCTTCAAGTGGCGCGTCGCCGCCGAGTGTGGGCGCGATGTGGACGAATGGCCGGGTCGCACCGAAGCGGTGGTGCCGGTGGTGGCGCGGGCTTTGGGTGATGGAGTGGCCAAGTTGGTCGATGCCAACAGCGGGTTTTCGCCCGCCCGCGCTATCGAAGTGGGCCGCATGTTGGAGGCCGAAGGCATCAGCCATTTTGAGGAGCCCTGCCCATATTGGGAGTTTGCCCAAACGCGCGAGGTGACGCAGGCTTTGTCCTTGGATGTGACTGGCGGCGAGCAGGACTGGGATTTGCCGACCTGGCAGCGGATGATGGACCAGCAGGTGGTGGACATTGTGCAGCCCGATGTGATGTACATGGGCGGCCTGACCCGCACCCTAGCCGTCGCCCGTATGGCCGCCGAGCGCGGCATCGCGTGCACGCCGCACAGCGCCAATTTGTCGTTGGTGACGATGTGCACCATGCATCTGCTGGGCGCGATTCCCAATGCCGGCAAATACCTGGAGTTGTCCATCGAAGGGCCGGACTATTACCCTTGGCAGCAGGAACTGTTTTTGGGCGATCCTTATGCCGTTCGTGACGGCAAGGTCCAAATTCCAGCAGAGCCTGGTTGGGGAGTGGGAATCAATCCGGCTTGGTTGGCGCGGGCCACCTACCAGTCGAGTGTGTTGAAGGTTTGACTGGGTATTTTCGCCTTTGGTAAGAGGGGCGCTTGCGGGTACACCCAGGCTTTTGATTGCCCACTTTTTTTGCTGAGCCCGCGTCCCCGCAGGCCGGAGCCGGGCTCCTCACAACGCGAGGCTAATCGTTCGTCGCCCGGCCCCGGCCTGCGGGGACGCTGCGACGTGGTGGCCTGGTTTGGGCGGCGTCGTTCTGGCCGCTTATTCCGCCGCTGCGGAACAGTTTGGATGAAACAAGCGCAGCGCCAGGTATAATCTTGCAAATCTAAATTAAAACTTTAAATTTACAAAATGATCCCCCGCGCCGCCGCTCCTACGCTCGAACGTCTGGCCAGAGGCTTTCCTTTGGTCGCGCTCACGGGGCCGCGGCAGTCGGGCAAAACCACGCTGGCTAAGTCGGTGTTCAGTGGGAAAGCCTATGTGTCGCTGGAGAACCCCGACGAGCGCGAGTTCGCCTTGCAAGACCCCAAGCGGTTTTTGCAGCGCTTTTCCAATGGAGCGGTGCTCGATGAGGTACAGCGTTGCCCACAACTGCTGTCCTGGTTGCAGGGCTGGGTGGATGAGCGCGGCATCATGGGCGACTTTGTGCTCACAGGCTCCGCACAGTTTGATTTGATTGCTGGCATTACCCAGACCTTGGCGGGCCGCGTGGGCCGCGTCGAGCTGTTGCCACTTAGCGCCGCAGAGTTGGTCGCCGCCCATCAAGCACCCTCCAATCTCCAGGCCGCCATGTTCCAGGGTGCTTACCCGGCGCTGTACGCGCGCGAGGTATCGCCGCAAGATTGGTTTGCCAACTACATCGCCACCTATCTGGAGCGTGACGTGCGGCAATTGCTTGCGGTGCGTGACTTGGGGCAGTTTCAGACCTTCGTCAAGATGTGCGCTGCCCGCACGGGGCAGTTGCTCAACCTCACGTCCTTGGGTGCCGATTGCGGCATTTCCTCGGTGACGGCCAAGCAATGGTTGTCGGTACTCGAATCGAGCTATATCGTCACGCTGCTGCAGCCGCACCACCGCAACTTTGGCAAGCGATTGGTCAAAGCGCCTAAGCTGTATTTTTGCGATGTGGGCCTGGCCGCGTGGCTGCTGGGCATTCGCGACGCAGCTACCCTAGAAACGCACGCCGCACGAGGCGCACTGTTTGAAACCTACGTTATCACCGAGTTGCTGAAACAGCGTTTCAACGCTGGGCAGCCTCGCGATTTATATTTTTGGCGTGACAGTACAGGCCACGAAGTGGATGTACTGATAGAAACCGCCCAAGGTCTGCAAGCGGTCGAAATCAAATCGGGCAGCACCTTTGCCAGCGACTGGACTAGCGGCCTGAAAAAATGGAAGCAGTTTGCAGGCGACGAAGCGATCCAACCATCGCTGGTCTATGGTGGTACCGCGTCGTATGCGCGTGATGGCGTGCAGGTTTGGGGCTGGCGGGATGTCGACAGGATCGGCATTTAAAGCCCCTGTTGTTGCAGTCAGTGGTTTTAGAGCGATCCACTGCGCTTTCACGTTAGCGGGGATACATCACGTGGAACAAAAACATTTGCAGTTCGATAGCCCAATTCGCAGCGCGGTGGTAGTGGTAGGCGGGGTGACGAACGATTAGCTTCGCGTTGTGAGGAACCCCGCCTGCCGCTGCCGCCGCGCGGGTTCAGCAAGTGAAAAACAATGCTTAAAGCGCCCCAGCGCCCACCACACTGCAGTCAATAGTTCTCAAAAATAGCTGCGCCGCCTAGCGGGTATTGCGCAATCAACCCCAGCCACGAACGATCTGTAGCGCCTCTTCCACTCGCTCGACCGCATGTACCGTCATGCCCTCTATTGGCTTTTTCGGTGCATTGGCCTTGGGCACGATGGCCTGCGTAAAACCCAACTTGGCCGCTTCGCGCAGCCGCTCCTGGCCGCGTGGTGCCGGGCGTACTTCCCCGGCCAGGCCCACTTCACCAAAGGTGATAAAGCCTTTGGGTAGCGGTTTGCCGCGCAAAGACGAGCTGATGGCGAGCATCACAGCCAGGTCGGCCGCCGGCTCGCCAATGCGCACGCCGCCCACGGCATTGATAAACACGTCCTGATCCATACAGGCAACTCCAGCATGGCGGTGCAGCACAGCCAGCAGCATGGCCAACCGGTCCCGGTCCAGCCCCACCGAGAGGCGCCGAGGGCTGGGGCCGCCGCTGTCCACCAGCGCCTGAATCTCGACCAGCAAAGGGCGGGTGCCCTCTAGAGTCACCATCACGCAACTGCCGGGCACCGGCTCGGCATGCTGGCTCAGAAAAATCGCGCTGGGGTTGCTTACGCCTTTGAGCCCTTTTTCTGTCATGGCGAAGACGCCGATCTCATTGACCGCACCAAATCGGTTCTTGATGGCCCGCACCAACCGGAACTGGCTGTGCGTATCGCCTTCGAAATACAGCACCGTATCGACCATATGCTCCAGCACCCGCGGCCCCGCCAGCGCACCTTCTTTGGTCACATGGCCGACCAATACGATGCAGACCCCCGCCGATTTGGCAGCGCGTGTTAGATGTGCCGCACATTCGCGCACCTGGGCCACCGAGCCCGGTGCGGAGGTCAATTGGTCCGAGTACACGGTCTGGATGGAGTCGATAACTGCCACATCGGGTTGTTGTGCGCCCAGCGCACCCAGGATTTTTTCCAACTGGATCTCGGCCAGAACACTCACCTGCGAGCGCTCCAATCCGAGGCGGCGCGAGCGCAAAGCCACCTGGGCACCGCTTTCCTCGCCGGTGACGTACAAGGTTTTTTTGCCTGCCCGTTGCAGCGAGTCCAGCGCTTGCAGTAGCAGGGTGGATTTGCCAATGCCCGGGTCACCGCCGATCAGGACTACTCCGCCTTCGACAATGCCTCCGCCCAGTACGCGGTCCAACTCGGCGTGCCCGGTGGGTGTGCGGTCCACGTCGCTGGCTTCAATATCGGCCAGCACCGCCACTTCGGCGGTGCCCGCTAGCGAGGCAAAGCGGTTGCGCACGCCGCTGTCAGGCACCGCCACCGATTCAATTAAGGTGTTCCAGGCCGCGCATGAAGGGCATTTGCCCAGCCACTTGGGGCTGGTGCCGCCGCACTCATTGCAGGTAAATACAGATTTTTCTTTGGCCATGGATAGATATTACTGTATAAAAATACAGATAAACCATATTTACGCCCGCTGGGGTGAGGGGGTGCCTTAACAGCCAATTTTGTTTTTGTGGGCCGGACAGGGGTTTTGAATCGGGGCGCTGCGATGCGCGTTTGGTCAGCGCGCAGCAGGCAGGGCCGAGTCGGCCACCACCGGCACACGCGCTGCCAGCGCGCACATCAGCTCGTAGGCGATAGTGCCGCCCGCTTGGGCTACGCGGTCGATAGGCAGTAGGGTGCCGCTGCTGGCATAGCCCCAGAGCGTGACCTCCGCGCCCTGGCCGCTGGAGGGCAGTTCGCTCAAGTCAACGGCCAACATGTCCATGCTGACCCGCCCGATAGTGCGGCTGGGCTGGCCATCGACCAATACGGGCGTGCCAGTGCCGCAGCTGCGCGGGTAGCCGTCGGCATAGCCGCAGGCCACGATGCCGATGCGCATGGGGTGCTGCGCGACAAAGGTCGAGCCATAGCCCACGGTGTCGCCCGTTTGTAGCTGCTGAGTTGCGATGACCTGCGACCGCAGGCTCATAGCTGCCTGCAGCCCTGCCTCCATGGCGTCTGCTTGCCCGAAGTCGGGCGCACTGCCGTAAAGCGCAATGCCGGCACGCACCCAGTCGCTGGGCGGCAGGCCGTGCGGTGCTTGCCGCGCATGTAGGTTCTGGCGCAGCACGGCGGCACTGTTGCTCAGGCAGCGCTCGCCCGGCAAGTCCGAGGTGGCGGTTTGGAAGACGGCCGCCTGGGCAGCGATGCCTATCGGTCCGTCAGCGTCGCTGAAATGCGTCATCAGGGAAATTTCGTCCACCTGAGGAAGCGCGTTCAGGCGCGTCCAGGCGGCGCGCGCCTGGTGCGGCGTAAAGCCCAGCCGGTTCATACCGCTGTTGATTTTCAGGAAAACCCGCTGCGGCGTATGGGTTTTGTGTGCCGCCAGCATGTCAATTTGCGCTTCGCAATGAACCGTGTGCCACAAGTCCAGGCGCGAGCAAGCCTCTAGGTCGCGCAGTTCGAATGCGCCCTCTAATAAAAGAATCGGCCCGCGCCAGCCCAGTGCCCGCACACGCCGTGCCTCTTCAATATCCAGCAGGGCAAAGCCGTCGGCGCCCGCCATTGCGCTAAACACATGTTCAATGCCATGGCCATAGGCATTGGCCTTGATTACGGCCCACAAGCGCGCATCAGGTGCATGCTGGCGCAATACGGCGAGGTTGTGGCGCAGGGCCTTGGGGTGGATTAGGGCTTGGAGGGGGCGCGGCTTGGCGCTACTGTAGCGGGCGAATGTAAGGTGTCGCGCCTGCGTGCTATAACCCGCGCACTGTGATTCCTGACTGCTGTACGCCACCCCCGCCGAGAACGGCAAACCAGACGACGACCGGATGAAGCGCGGTTTTTTCACCATCATGTCGGCGCAGTTCCTCAGCTCGCTGGCCGATAACGCCTTGTTTGTGGGCGCGGTGCAACTGCTGCGCGGTGCCCAGGCACCCGAGTGGCAGCAGGCCGCGCTGGTGCCCATGTTTGCGTTGTTTTATGTGATCCTGGCCCCTTTTGTCGGCGCATTTGCCGATGCCTACCCCAAGGGCAAGGTCATGCTGGTCAGCAATGGCATAAAAATCGTCGGTTGTTTGCTGATGCTGTTTGGCGGGCATCCGCTTATGGCCTATGCCGTGGTGGGCCTAGGTGCTGCTGCCTATTCGCCGGCCAAATACGGCATCCTTACCGAATTGCTGCCCGCCTCCCAATTGGTCAAAGCCAATGGCTGGATCGAGGGTCTGACGATCGCGTCCATTATTTTGGGCGTCTTGTTGGGTGGTCAGTTGATCGGTCCGCATATCGCGCCGCAGCTGCTGGCGCTGGATATTCCTTTTTTAGATACGAGTATTGACACCGCGCCCGAGGCAGCGATTTGCGTGCTGGTTTTGGTCTATCTGGCTGCGGCCTGGTTCAACACCCGCATCCCGCTGACCGGCGTGGACATGCGACCTTTACCCAAGAACTTGCTGGTTTTGTTGCCGGACTTCTGGCATTGCAATATGCAACTCTGGCGCGACCGGCTGGGCCAGATTTCGCTGGGAACCACCACCTTGTTTTGGGGCGTGAGCGGTAATTTGCGCCATATCGTGCTGGCCTGGGCTGCCGCTGCTTTGGGCTATTCGGTCACCCAAGCGTCCCTGCTGGTCGGCGTGGTGGCGGTGGGCACGGCTTTGGGCGCGGTGGTGGCCTCGATGCGTGTGCGTTTAGAGAATGCCACTTTGGTAATGCCATTGGGCGTAGGCATGGGCTTGTTGGTCATTTTGCTGAACTTTATTGACAACTTCTGGCTAGCTGTGCCGTTTTTGGTCTTACTCGGTGCGCTGGGCGGCTTTCTGGTCGTCCCTATGAACGCTTTGCTGCAACACCGCGGGCATAACCTGATGGGAGCGGGGCGCTCCATCGCCGTGCAAAACTTCAATGAGCAGGCCTGCATCTTGGGCTTAGGCGGTTTGTACGTTTTGTCCACCGGCATGGGTGTCTCGGTTTTTGTTGCTATCAGTACTTTTGGATTGCTGGTGGCCGGCAGCATGGAATTGATCCGCCGCTGGCATCGGTACAACTGCCGCGTCCACGGCACTGAAGTGGAACGGCTACTGGAAATCGCCCGCAACGACGACCTACACGGATGAGCCGCGTCGGTTCTGCGCTGGCCGTGGGGGCGTTGCTTGGCAATGCGTTTTGTTACGGGCTCTCTTGGTGGCCGTTTCGGCAATTGCAGGCGCTGGGTGTGCATCCCTTGTGGGCCACGGTGTTAGTGGATGCACTGGTTCTGCTGGTCATTGTGGCTTTGTCGCCGCGAGTGCTTGGCCAATTGACGCGCAGTTGGGCCTTGTGGCCTTTGCTTCTGGCGGCCGGATGCACCAATGTCGGCTTCAACTGGGCAGTCACCATCGGCGATGTGGTGCGTGTGGTGCTTTTGTTCTATTTGATGCCGGTGTGGGTTGCCCTCATGGCCTGGCCGCTCTTGGGCGAGCGGCCTAGTTTGCGCTCTGTGGCCTATATGCTGCTGGCCTTGTGCGGCGTGGTACTTGTACTAAAAACCCCCGAGTCACCCTGGCCGTGGCCACATGACCTGGCCGACGCCTTGGCCTTGATGGGCGGTTTTAGTTTTGCCTTGACCAATCTGCTGCTGCGCCGTTTGCGCGATTCCGATGCCATGACGATTACCGCCACCATGCTGCTGGGTGGCACCATCTTGTGTGCGTTAACCGCCTGGGTCGGGATGGAGCAAGGCATGGTGCCCGCACTACCCGCGCCTGCTGCGCCTTGGCTATTGGGTGCGCTCGGTTTGGCACTGATGATCGGCGTGGGCAATGTGTCTTTGCAATACGGCGCCGCGCGCTTGCAAGCACACACCACTTCCATCGTCCTGCTCTGCGAGGTAGTGTTTGCCAGTGTGTCGGCCATCCTTCTGGGCGCTGGAGTGCTGACAGAACGCGTGGCGATCGGCGGTGCCCTCATATTCGTGGCGGCTTTGTTGTCTGCGTTATCCTCTCCCGCCGCGCACGATAGCGCCCCAGCCACCATCGCAACGGAGACACCATGAGCAACGCTTTTGACTTTGAAGCCACCACCATTGACGGCAAACCTTTGCAACTCAAAGACTTCCAAGGCAAAGCTGTGTTGGTGGTCAATACGGCTAGTGCCTGTGGCTTCACGCCCCAGTTTGCCGGACTCGAAGAGTTGCATCAACGCTACCAGGCCAAAGGGCTGGTGGTCCTCGGATTCCCTTGCAACCAATTTGGTGCGCAGGACAAAGGCAGCGATGCCGAGATCGCCAACTTCTGCCAGAAAAACTATGGCGTCAGCTTTGCCATGATGTCCAAGGTCGAGGTTAATGGCTCCGGCGCGCATCCGCTTTTTAAATGGCTCACGCACGAGGCGCCGGGCATTTTGGGCACCGAGTCCATCAAGTGGAATTTCACCAAGTTTTTAGTCGGACCTGACGGCGTGGTGCGTAAGCGCTATGCGCCCACCGACACGCCCGCCAGTTTGGCTGCCGACATCGAGGCTGCGCTACCCGCCGGCTGATCGGGCCCCATGCGCTCGCTGGTTTTCGGCTTTGTTGTTGTCCCCAACTTTTCGCTGATTGCGCTGAGCGCTTGCGTGGACCCTTTGCGCCTGGCCAACCAGGTGCTAGGCCGCACGGTGTACCACTCTGTGCTGCTATCAGTCGATGGCGGGCTGGTAGCTTCCAGCGACGGCATCCAGGTCATGACACAGCACAGTCTGGCGCAGGCGCCCGGACTGGATGTGGTGTTTGTCATCGGCCCCAACCCGATCCCCAAACGCGGTTTGCGCACGCTGGCGCTTTGGCTGAAGAAGCAAGCCTCCCTGGGTTTGCCGCTGGGCGGTATCGATACCGGTGCCTACCTGATGGCACAGGCTGGTTTGCTCGATGGCTACCGCAGCACGATCCACTGGGAAGACCATGAGGCCCTGGCCGAGCAATTCCCCAAAGTCATCGTCACGCAGCATTTTTTTGAAGTGGACCGCGACCGCTACACCTGCAGCGGGGGCGTGGCGCCCCTGGATTTGATGACTTATTTACTAACGCAGGCGCCGGGTAGTCGTGAGCTGGCCAATGAAGTAGCCAATCTCTTAATTGCCGAGCGGCGCAGCCTGACCGATGTGCAAACCGTCTCCATCATCCACCAAAGCCGGGTGACCAATCCGGTGGCCATTGAGGTCTTGCGCTTGATGGAAGCCAATGTGTCCGAGCCCTTGACGATTAGCGAGTTAGCGCAACTGGCCGGCGTGTCCTTACGCAGCTTGCAACGTTTATTCAAGCAAAAATTTGAGCGTTCGGCTGAGCGCGTGTATCTGGACATACGCTTAGCGCATGCACGCCTTTTGGTGCACCGCAGCGACAAAAGTGTGCGCGAAATTGCAGTGCGCACCGGTTTTGCCTCGCCCTCGCACCTGACTGCACGTTACACGCCCCGCTACGGTGCCTCGCCGCAAAAAGACCGCGACAAGCGGGCGCAAGGCATGGCGTCGAAAGACAGATTATTGTCGTAATAGAAAAGTCCTATAGCGACATTTCCCCGCATACTCGGCCCGCTGAACCCCACGGAGATAAACCATGACCATGCCTAACCTGATTTCTATCGACAACGGCGAACGCGTTCGCCACAGCTTCTCGGACGCCGAGTACGCCAATCGCATTGCCAAGTTGCGCGCCATGATGGCGCGCAACAATGTGGACAGCGTCTTGTTCACCAGCTACCACAACATCAATTACTACAGCGACTTTTTGTACTGCTCCTTCGGGCGCTTTTATGGCCTGGTGGTCACGCAAGACAAGAGCATCATCATCGCCGCCAACATCGACGGCGGCCAACCCTGGCGCAAAGGCGTGTGTGACCGCGCCGTGATTTACACCGACTGGCAGCAAGGCAACTATTTCCGCGCCATCGCGCAGGAAGTACCCAACAAAGGCCGCGTTGGGTTGGAATATGACCACTTGCCCTTAGAGCGCATGGACAAAATTCGCGCCACCTTGCCTGGTGTCGAGTTCACCAATGTTGCAGCCGATGTGATGAAGCTGCGCATGGTTAAGTCGGCCGAAGAAATCGAGTTCATCAAAAACGGCGCGCAGGTGTGTGACGTGGGTGGCGCGGCCCTGGTGGCAGCGGTGCATGCGGGCGTGCCTGAGCATGAAGTGGCGCTGGCATCGACGCAGGCTATGGTGCGCGAGATTGCAAAACGCTATCCGCATACCGAGCTGATGGACACCTGGACCTGGTTTCAGTCCGGCATCAATACCGATGGCGCACACAACCCGGTGACCACACGCAAAGTGCAGCACGGCGACATCTTGAGCCTGAACTGCTTTTCCATGATTTCGGGTTACTACACCGCGCTGGAGCGCACCTTGTTTTTCGGTGATGTGGATGCCGCATCGCTGCGTTTGTGGGAAGTGAATGTGCGCGTGCACGAAGAAGGCCAAAAGTTGGTCAAGCCCGGTGTGCGCTGCTGCGACGTGGCCCATGCGCTAAACAAGATTTACGAAGAGTACGACTTGCTGAAATACCGCACCTTCGGTTACGGGCACTCTTTTGGTGTGCTCTCGCACTATTACGGACGCGAAGCCGGTCTGGAGTTCCGCGAAGACATCGACACCGTGCTAGAGCCTGGCATGGTGGTTTCTATCGAACCCATGATCATGCTGCCCGAGGGTATGCCCGGGGCTGGGGGTTACCGCGAGCACGATATTTTGGTCGTCACCGCGGATGGACACCAGAATATTACGGGTTTCCCCTATGGTCCTAAACACAATGTGATCCGCGGATAGGCCTAATCTTTGCTAACCTCAAGGGCTTGACCTGATTCCTGGAAAACGCACCTTTATGCAGCAACCTTTTGTTCGCTTCGACCATGTAGAAAAAAGCTATGACGGCAAACAATTGGTGGTGCGCGACCTGACGCTGGATATTGCGCAAGGTGAGTTCCTGACCTTGCTTGGGCCTTCGGGTTCTGGCAAGACCACTACGCTGATGATGTTGGCCGGTTTTGAAACCGCGACCTCGGGCGAGATTTATTTAGATGGCAAGCCCATCAATCGGATTGCACCCGAACACCGCAACATCGGCATGGTGTTCCAAAGCTATGCGCTTTTCCCGCATATGACAGTGGCCGAGAACGTGGGTTTCCCCTTAAGTGTGCGCGGTATCACCGGCGAGGCTGCGAACAGCCGCGTCATGGCGGCTTTGGACAAGGTGGGCCTCAAAGGCCTGGAATCGCGCCGGCCCGCGCAAATGTCGGGCGGTCAGCAGCAGCGTGTGGCGGTGGCGCGTGCGCTGGTGTTCGAGCCCAAGCTGGTGCTGATGGACGAGCCCTTGTCGGCTTTGGACAAGCAGTTGCGCGAGCAACTCCAATATGAAATCAAGCGCCTGCACAGCGACCTAGGCATCACCATCGTCTATGTCACCCATGACCAGACCGAGGCGCTGGCGATGTCCGACCGTATTGCAGTGTTCCACCACGGCCGGATCCAGCAAATCGACATTCCCACCCAGTTGTACGAGCGCCCGGCCAATGCCTTTGTGGCGCAGTTCATTGGCGAAAACAACACGCTCAAGGGCACGGTGCACAGCGTCTCGGGCAGCAGTTGCCAAATCGCGCTGGCCGATGGCACGCTGATCCATGGCCAGGCCGTTGACACGCCCGCCTTGGGCGCACAAAAACTGGTATCTATTCGCCCTGAGCGGGTGCGTATTCAATCCCAGACTCAAGACGATGGCAATGTGGTTTCGGCTACCGTCATCGACATCACCTATTTAGGCAGATATGCCCGCTTGCGCCTCAAGGCATGCGGGCTGGAAGATTTCATCGTTACGCTTCCCAACGATGGACGCGATCTCGCACTGGCCGGCGGCAACACCATCCACATCGGGTGGGATGCTGCCGATTGCCGTGTGCTCGATAGTGAGTAAGGGCGGCTTTTTAATTCAAACAGGAGAACAGCATGTTCAAACGGATAAATTCAAGTGCATTGGCAGTTGTTGGCGCTGCAGCTATTGCCGTTCTGCCAGGCATCAGCGCCGCACAACAATCGCTTACGGTCGCCTCCTGGGGTGGCGCGTACACCACCAGCCAGATTGAGGCTTATCACAAGCCCTACACCGCCAAGACCGGTACCAAGATCACTTCGGTGGATTGGGGCGGCACCTTGGGCGAGATCAGCGCACAAGTGAAATCGGGCAACGTTAAGTGGGACGTGGTTGACCTGGAAGCTGCTGAAGCGCTTAAAGGTTGCGAAGAAGGCTTGCTCGAAAAAATCGACCCCGCCAAATTGCCACCTGGCGCTGACGGCGTGCCTGCGGCCAAAGACTTTATTCCCGGCATGATCTTGCCTTGTGCCATCGGCGTGATCGTTTATTCCAACGTGGTGGCTTTCGACAAAGCCAAGTATGGCGCTAATGGCCCCAAGGTTCTTGAAGATTTCTTTAACGTGGCCAAGTTTCCCGGTAAGCGTGGCCTGAAAAAAGATCCCAGCGTGACGCTGGAGTGGGCACTCATGGCTGACGGTGTGGCGGTTGGCGATGTCTACAAAGTGTTGGGGACCCCAGCCGGCGTGGATCGTGCATTCAAGAAATTGGACACCATCAAGAGCAGCATCGTTTGGTGGACTGCTGGTGCGCAGCCTCCGCAGCTTTTGGCTTCTGGCGAAGTAGTGATGACCCATACCTGGCACGGCCGTATCGTGGATGCCAACGTGAAAGAGAAAAAAGATTTCGCGTTAGTGTGGGATGGCCAAGTCCAGATTCCTGATCTGTACGCCATCATCAAGGGCACCAAAAATCTGGATGCGGCGCAAGACTTTGTCCGCTTTGCCAGCAGCAGCCAGCCTTTGGCTGACCAAGCCAAGTACATCCCTTACGCCCCAACGCGTAATTCGTCTTTGGCTTTGATTCCAGCTTCCAACCCCAACCGTGCTTACTTGCCTAACGCCGGTCACCCTGGCCGCTCGATGTCCACGAATTCACAATTCTGGATGGAAAACGGCGATGACTTGAACAAGAAGTTCTCCGCCTGGTTGGCCAAGTAATTTTTGACGACATCGATGGACAGCACCGCCAGCCTTACGCAACGTCTGCGCAAAGCGGAGCGGCGCGGTCAGTTGCGTGCTTATGCACTGATCGCGCCGCTGTTCATCTTTGTTCTCTTAAGTTTTTTATTGCCGCTGGGAACCGTACTATTTAATAGTTTTTACGACCCGGTGGTGCCCAAAGGCCTGCCCCGTACGGTGCAGGCCCTTGCCGAGTGGAACGGTCCGCGCGACCAGATTCCCCCGGAGCCTGTGTATGCCGCACTGGCCCAAGATTTGAAAGAGGCGGTGCAAGGCCAAAGCCATGGTGCTATTGCCAACCGACTGAATATTGAAGAGTCCGGTTTGCGGACTATTTTTATGCGCGCCGCGCGCCGTGTCAGCGCGCAGGAAGAAGGCCCCTGGGCACCGTTTTTTGAAGCGGCCGACCCCGGTTGGGCGCAGCCCGGCATCTGGGGCACGATCCGTAACCTGGCATCGCCGACGCACAGCCTGTTCTATTTGTCCGCGCTTGACGCAAAGCGCAACCAAGACGGCGCCGTCGGCGCCCAGCCCGAAGACCAGCGCATCCACGTCACGATTTATTTGCGCACCCTGGGCGTTGCCTTCACTGTCACATTGATGTGCATCTTGTTGGGATTTCCGCTGGCCTATTTGCTCGCCCATTTGCGCGATAAAACCGCTAACCTGTTATTGATTCTGGTGTTACTTCCGTTTTGGACTTCCCTGCTGGTGCGCACCACCGCCTGGATGGTGGTGCTGCAAAAAGAAGGCGTGCTGAATTCGTTCCTGCAGTTCTTGAACATCATTTCCGAACCCCTGCCTCTGGTGCACAACCGATTTGGCGTGGTGGTGGCGATGACGCACATCCTGCTGCCCTTCATGGTGCTGCCTATGTACTCCGTAATGCGCCAGATACCCGTCTCCTATGTGCGCGCTGCCCGCTCTTTGGGCGCGGGCCCCTTCACTGCGTTTATTCGCGTGTACCTGCCGCAATGTATTCCGGGTTTGGGCGCTGGTGCTTTGCTGGTGTTTATTCTGGCGCTGGGTTACTACATTACACCGGCACTGCTGGGTGGCTCTACCGACCAGATGATTAGCTACTTTGTCGCCGACAACATGGGCCGCTCGCTTAACTGGGGTCTGGCCTCGGCGCTGGCCGCTATCTTGCTGGGCGCGGTGCTGGTCTTGTACGCCGTGTATGACCGCCTGGTAGGCGCTAACAATCTCAAACTCGGATGAGCGCCTCCAACCTGCCTTTGTACACCACGCCCCTGCAACGCGTGGGCCACTGGGTGTTGCTGATTTTTTGCATCTTGGTGCTGGTGTTTTTGATTGCGCCGGTGCTGGTCGTGGTGCCGCTGGCTTTTAACAACGAGCCCTATTTCCATTTTCCGGTGCAGGAATACAGCCTACGTTGGTTTCGCGACCTGTTTACCAATGAAGTCTGGCTGCGCGCTATTTTTAACAGCGTCCTTACTGCCACTTTGGCAACGTTGCTAGCTACGACGCTGGGAACCCTTGCAGCAGTCGGCTTGAACCACCACAACCTGCCGGGCAAACGCTTGTTAATGGCCATACTGGTGTCGCCCATGATCGTCCCTGTGGTGGTGCTGGCCGTTGGCTCTTACCTGTTTTTCTCCAAGCTGGGCATCGCCAATAATTTGCTGGGTATCGTGCTGGTGCATGCGGTGCTGGGCATGCCCTTTGTGGTGATTACCGTCACCGCCACGCTGGGTGGCTTTGATATGAACTTGATGCGTGCCGCGCGCGGCCTGGGCGCTTCGCAAATCGAGGCCTTTAGGCGCGTCATGCTGCCGCTGGTCTGGCCGGGCGTACTCTCGGGTGCATTATTTGCGTTTGCCACCTCGTTTGACGAAGTGGTTGTGGTGCTCTTTCTGGGCGGCCCCGAGCAAACCACACTGCCGCGTCAAATGTGGACCGGCCTGCGCGAACAACTCTCGCCCACTATTTTGTCCGCGGCCTTCATGCTCATCTTGTTTGCGATCGCCATGCTGCTGACCTTGGAAATGCTACGCCGTCGCAGCGTGGCACTGCGTGGGGTGGTGGAGTAAGTTCTCGGCGCGGCGTCTATGCGGCGCCAAGCGCCGAATCCACGATTTCTACCCAATGCCTGACCGGCACCTGCGTGCCGCTTTGCAGGTGCGTGATGCAGCCGATGTTGGCGCTCAGGATGGCTTGGGGTTGCAAGTCCTGCAGGTGGCCGAGTTTCCGGTCGCGCAGTTGGGTAGCGAGGACCGGCTGTAGCACGCTGTAGGTACCAGCGGAGCCGCAGCACAAATGGGCTTCGTTATTGGCAACCTGCAATTGAAAACCCAGCGCATTCAAATGCTGCTCCACGCCACCCTTGAGCTGCTGGCCGTGTTGCAAAGTGCAGGGCGGGTGAAAAGCCATTAGGCCCTGGGCCTGGGCTTTCTGCGGTGCGATGCGTTCTTTCAGCGCTGGTAGCAACTCGGGTAATAACTCGCTCAGGTCTTTGGTCAGTTCACTGATGCGCTGTGCCCGTTCGACATACGCCGCATCGTCGCGCAGTATGTGGCCGTAGTCCTTGACTGTGACGCCGCAGCCCGAGGCATTCATCACGATGGCCTCGACGCCGTTGGCCACATGCGGCCACCAGGCATCGATATTGTTTTTCATTTGAACGATGGCCGCGTCCTGCTCATTCAAATGAAACTTGACGCCACCGCAGCAACCGGCCAGCGGCTCGACGATGGTCTGGATGCCGCAGGCATCCAGTACGCGCGCGGTGGCGCTGTTGATATTTGGGCTCATGGAAGGCTGCACACAACCGGCCAGCATCAACACTTTGCGCGCATGGTTGCGTGTGGGCAAAGCCCCTGCGTTGCGCGCTTGTGGCACCTTGGCTTTGAGCGCATCGGGTAAAAAGCCGCGCACCGCCTGACCCAGCTTCATGGCTGGCGCAAAGAAAGGCGAGTTCAAACCTTCTTTCAAGGCCCAGCGCATGGCTTCTTCACCGGCAGGGCGGGGCACTTTGGCGTCGACCAGCTTGCGGCCAATATCAATCAAATGGCCGTACTCCACGCCGCTGGGGCAGGTGGATTCGCAATTGCGGCAGGTCAGGCAGCGGTCCAGGTGTTGCTGGGTTTTGCGCGTGGGCTCAGCGCCTTCGAGCACTTGCTTGATGAGGTAAATGCGGCCACGTGGCCCATCCAGTTCGTCGCCCAGTAGTTGGTAGGTGGGGCAGGTGGCGGTGCAAAAACCGCAGTGCACGCAGTTGCGCACAATCGCCTCGGCGGCTTTTCCATCGCTGGTGTTTGCGTATTCGGGGGAGAGCGTGGTTTGCATGGGGGCGCCGCTTAGGTCAAGGTGTGCAGGCGGCCGGTGTTGAACACGCCGTCAGGGTCAAATTCGGCTTGCAAGGCAGTTTGGATGCGTTGCTGTGTGGCATCCAGCTGGTCGAATACCGGCGCGCCTGCGTCGGTGTCGGCCAGCGCGCCATGAGGGCGGCGGAACAAGCTGGCGTGGCCACCGGCTTGGCGCGCCAACGCGTGCAATTTGCTGGCTTCAGCCGCGGGCGCCCAGACCCAGCGTTGCGCGCCTTGCCATTCCACGCATTGGGCATAGGGCAGGTCCAAGAGGGGGCTGGTTTGCGCTACCGAGAGGCGCCACAGGCAGTCGTTCTCAGCCGGTGATTGGGTGAAAAAAGCGTGCTGCTGGTTGCGCATGGCGTCCCAGAAAAACATGGCCGCTTCTGCGTCGGCCGCCTGGGCCTGTCCGCCTTGGGCCTCAACATCGGCCTGCATTTTCGGCAAGGCTGCTTGTACCGCAGCCTTGGCGCCGCGCAGGCGCACCGTAAGGCGCCCGCTGGTGGCACCGGGCTCGCAATGCCAGCAACTCGCATTCAGGGGCAGGGGCTGGCCGCCCCAGCCGTGCAGCAATTGCAACGTCTCGCGCTGGCCCAGGATGCAGACCAGGCTGGCCTCGCTGGGCGCAAATGCCAGCACCTTGAGCGACACCTCGGTGATTAATCCGAGAGTGCCCCAGCTACCAGCCAAGACTCGGCTGACGTCATAGCCGGCCACGTTTTTCATGACCTGGCCGCCAAAAGTGAGATGCTCACCCAGCCCATTGATAAAACGCGCTCCAAGTACGAAGTCGCGCGTTGCACCCACACTGGCCCGGCTGGGACCGCTCAGACCGCTGGCCACCAAACCGCCGACCGTGGTACCGGCGTGTCCGAAATGTGGCGGATCAAAAGGCAAGCATTGGTTTTGCTCTTGCAGCAACGCCTCCAGCTCGCTCATAAGGGTGCCGCTGCGGACCGTCACTACCAGTTCGGTGGGCTCGTAGCTCACGACGCCTTGTAGGCCGCGAGTCTCCAGCAGATCGCCGTTAAGCCGTGCACCGAAAAAATCTTTGCTGCCACCTCCGCGCACACGCAAAGGCCTGCGGCTGTGCGCGGGCACAGACCGGACATGGGCGATACGCTCGACGATGGCGTCCAGTGCTTGCGAATAGTGGGGCATGCGTCCAATGGTAGCGGTGCGGCGCTTTGCAACCCGTGAATTTTTTGAATGCAGCTTGGTTGAATTCTTGGCAAATTGCGCGCTCCAAATAAATTGCGCGCCAAAATGTTGGAAAAAGTGCTGTTTTCCCGCCTTTTGCCCGAGTTTATTCACCTAAATGCAAAAACCTTTGCCCACCGTCATCGTCCTGGCTGCCGGTCGCAGCACGCGTTTTCGCGCCGCCAGCGCAGGCCAGGACAAATTGGAAGCGTTACTCGGTCAGCGCAGCGTGCGCGACCACACGATTGCAGCGGTTCAAGCCAGTGGCCTGCCTTGGCATGTGGTTGAGGCTGCGCACACGGCCCACATCACGCTCCCGGGCATGGGCGATAGCATTGCCACCGGCGTGCGCGCCTGTGCGCAAGCTGCAGGCTGGTTGATATTGCCGGCTGACTTGCCGCTGGTGCAGCCGGCCACCTTGCGCGCTGTGGCCGACGCCTTGGAAAGCCACACCATTGTGCAGCCGGTGTATCAGGGCCAGCGCGGCCACCCGGTGGGTTTTGCCGCCGCTTTTGGCCCGGGTTTAATGGCCTTGACCGGCGACCAGGGTGCACGCGCCCTGTTGCAAGCCCACGTGCCGTTTGCGCTGCCGGTGGACGATGCCGGTTGCATCCACGATGTGGATACACCAGAGGCGTTGGAAGCGGCGCGGCGCTTGATGGCTCAGCGCGTTCAAGCTAGGTAAGGTCGGCAACCCTGTGCCTTTGCCAGGATTGCTAAGCCTCGCTTGCAAGCCCCGGTTAGGGGTTTGCAGCGTTGCCCAAGGTTTAGCCCGCGAAAAAATGCACCGGCAGGCCCGGCACATCCACCCGCATGGAAAACACGCAGCCTGAATCCGGGTAGCGTCGCAATTCGTAGTCCTTGCGGCCATGACGGGCGCTGGTGATGAAGAGACTTTTCAAATCCTCGCCGCCAAAACAAGGCATGGTCGGGCATTGCGCTGGGGTGGCGTAGCTGGCGCGCAATTGGCCCTCTGGTGAGAAACAGCAAATACGCGCGCCCTCGAACATCGCCAGCCAGTAGTTTCCCTGGCTGTCCACCGCGGCGCCATCGGGCCGGCCTTGGTAGCTGGGGTCGCCGCTAACCCAGTCGGCGGGCTTGGGGCTGAACTGAAGGTGCGTACGGTGTGCGCTTAGCGCGTTGCTAGTAGGCTCATAGTCCCAGCCGTGCACCAAGTGGCGCGGTGTATCGGCCCAATAGGCGCTGCGTCCGTCCAGACCCCAGCCCATGCCATTGCCAGTTAATGCGCCCTCGGCCATGGTCTGCACCACTGCCGTGCCGCTGCGCGCATCGATACAAAATAGCGATGCCGCGTCGTGCGCCTTGGTCTCGTCAATCGTTCCGACCCAAAAGCGCCCCATGGCATCGCACTTGCCGTCGTTGGCGCGAACCGTTTGCGTGTCATAAGGCAAGGTGATCAGGTGGTCCAAAGCGCCTCCCCAAGTCTGCGCCCGAAACACCCCGTGGCGCAGGGCGATAACCAGCCCGCCGTTGGCAGCTGGCGCGATACAGCCGGGCTCACTGGGCATGTCCCAGACCTGCAAGTCGGTGCCGTCAGCGCTGGCGCGCAGAATTTTTTTGCCTGGAATGTCTACCCAATACAAGCGTGATTCCTGCGGCTGCCAGAACGGGGATTCGCCCAATTCATAGGGCTGTTGGTGCAGGCGGGTCCAATCAGCTGGTTGTAGTGAACTTGGCATGGTGAGATCTTCCAATGGGGGTGTGTGGGTAGCGTCGATTGTCACTAGTTTGAAGCTGCGCCAAAAGCTTTTTGGTGGCGTTGTGGTCGCTTAAGCATGCGCGATTAGATCGCCAGCGGAGGTCAAAAATTTATGGACTGCAGATGACAAGGTTGCGCCGGATGTACTGCACCCAAAAAAAGTGGTGCGCCAATTTGAGCTTTAGGGCATAGCCCAATCGCATGGTTTTTTGTGCTTTTCAGATTTAAAACCAGCACCGCAATTTCTGCTGAACGTTGAACGCTGAGGGCTGAACGCTGGTGCGCGACGGCACCCACCTCTCCTCGCGCTTAAATATGCGGCGCGCCGCTGACGTGTTCTGCCTGGCGATCAGCGTGGTAACTGGATCGAACCATGGCCCCGACTGCCGCGTGCTTGAATCCCATGGCATAGGCCTGGGTTTCAAATTGTTTAAAGGTATCCGGGTGCACATAACGGCGTACTGGCAAATGGCTGCTTGATGGCGCAAGGTATTGGCCAATGGTCAACATATCAATGTGGTGGTCCCGCATGTCCTGCATCACAGCCAAAATTTCTTCGTCCGTCTCGCCCAAACCTACCATCAGACCGCTTTTGGTGGGTATCTCGGGAAATTGCGCCTTGAATTTTTTGAGCAAATTGAGGGAAAACAGATAGTCCGAACCGGGGCGGGCTTCTTTGTATAAGCGTGGCACCGTTTCGATATTGTGGTTCATCACATCCGGGGGCGCAGATTGCAGGATCTTGAGCGCGCGATCATCCCGGCCCCGGAAGTCCGGTACCAATACCTCGATACGCGTGGCCGGAGACAGTACGCGGATTTTCTCAATGCACTGCACAAAATGCCCGGCGCCGCCATCACGCAAATCGTCGCGGTCCACGCTGGTGATCACCACATAACTGAGCCCTAGCGCTGCAATCGTGCGCGCCAAATTGTCGGGTTCATTGGCATCCAAAGGGTCCGGTCGCCCATGGCCCACATCGCAAAAAGGGCATCTGCGCGTGCATTTATCACCCATGATCATGAAGGTGGCAGTGCCTTTGCCAAAGCACTCGCCGATATTCGGGCAGGAGGCCTCCTCACAGACGGTAACCAATTTGTTGGCCCGCAAAATGTCCTTGATTTCGTAAAAACGGGTGCCACTAGAGGCAGCTTTTACCCTGATCCAGTCGGGCTTTTTCAAGACTTCGGCTGCCTGTACTTTGATCGGAATGCGCGCCAACTTAGCGCCGGCCTTTTGCTTGACCATTGGGTCGTAGGCGGTGCTGGGCGGGCTGGGGTTGGACATGGGAGCTTTCAAGGAGACAGAGCGCTTTGCAGACGCGCAGCAAGAATTTGCGCAGCATCTTCCCAAGCGATGGTCGAGCCAATTGTAGAAAGATCGACTGTGCGCAAGCCTGCGTAGCCGCAAGGGTTGATCAAATCAAAAGGCTTCAGGTCCATGCAGACGTTCAACGCAACGCCGTGATAAGTGCAATGCCGGCTCACTTTGATGCCGAGCGCCGCGATCTTTCCCAGTCCGCTGAAATCAGGAGCGGCGCCAGCGGGTCCCGCAGTTAGGCGAGCATGCGCTCCCGGATCATGCGGCCGGACGTAAATCCCAGGTGCGCCACGCACTCTGTGGCCTGTCACGCCCCAGATTCCAAGGCTGCGGATCAGCGCCTCTTCAATGCGAAATACATATTCTTTGACGAAATAACCGGCACGCTTCAAGTCCAGCAGCGGGTACGCGACCACCTGACCGGGCCCATGGTAGGTAATCTGGCCACCGCGATCCGTGCGGACAAGCGGTATATCGGTCGTGCGCAGCAGGTGTTCGCTGCGGCTAGAAATGCCTTCCGTAAAGGTGGGCGGGTGCTCGCAGATCCAGAGCTCATCAGGGGTGTGTGCTTGGCGCGATGCCGTAAACGCCTGCATGTCTTGCAGCGTGGGTCGGTAATCGACCCGGCCCAGCATGACAATTCTCATGGCTGCATGGGCCTACAAGGCCACCTTGACCATAGGGTGCCCGGTCAGCGCTAGATACAAGCCGTCCAGCTGCGCGCGGCTGGTGGCGCGCACGATCAGGGTGATGCCCAGGTACTTTTCTGTCTTGCTGGCCCTCAATTCCACCTTATGCGCCCCGAACTCTGGGTCGAAGCCCTGTGCCAGCCGGACCATGGTGTCCACAAATTCGGGATGATGCGGGCCAATCACCTTCACTGGAAAATCACAGGGGTAATCGATTAAAGAGTCGCGCTGAATCTGCGGCTCTACAGTCGCGACCAGTTGAGGGGCATCAAGGCGATTTGTCATCGCCTGATTATCAGTGCTGCACCGAAAATACGTGGCACCGCCGCCCCAAAACAGGGTGTTTCACCAAATTGTTATATACTCGAAGGCTCTCATGCATGTTCGGGCATACCGGGGTGTCAAAAAAAACCACAGAATTTTTGAAGGGTCAAAAAGACCCTTGGCAGGAAGATTCTGAAGAGGATTTTGTTACCCTCAGTGCAGCGCAGGCGCAGGCCTTGCGCGAACAGCAACCGGGTTTGTCAGCTTTTCAAGCCGTTGCGCTTCAAGCGCTTTGCGGTTTGGTTTTTGCGGCGATCGCGGGGCTGGTGAGTACACGGGGCTGGTCGGTCGCGTACGGTGCTTTTGCGGTAGTGCTTCCCAGTGCCTTGTTGGCGCGCGGGATGACCCGAAAACCTACGTCGATTAACGTATTGTCTGCGGTGGCTGCTCTGTTAGTGTGGGAAATGGTCAAGGTGGCTTTAACGCTTGCGATGCTGTTTGGTGCGCCTTGGGTAGTAAAGAATTTGAGTTGGCCCGCTTTATTGGTGGGCTTGGTGTTAACGATGAAAGTGCACTGGTTAGCCTTGGCCTTCAATCCCAAGCGACCAGTGACAAACCAAGTCTAGGATCCAAGGACATATGTCAGCTGAACACGGACCGAGCGCCGGTGAGTACATCGGCCATCACCTCACCCATTTGCAAAACAAGCCTATGGGTGGCATCGTTGACTTTACGGTGTTCAATATGGATTCGCTTTTCTGGGCGATTTCACTTGGCGTAACCGGCTGCCTCGTAATGTGGCTCGCCGCACGACGCGCAACTTCGGGTGTGCCCAGTCGTTTACAAGCCGCGGTCGAATTGCTGGTAGAGATGGTGGATGCCCAGGCGAAAAGTATTGTGCACAACGCCGAAAGCCGTAAATTTGTGGCTCCCTTGGCATTGACCGTGTTCATCTGGATTTTCATGATGAACGCCATGGACTTACTGCCTGTGGATCTGATTCCAATGCTTTGGCAGGTGTTGTTCACCGCCAATGGCGGTGACGCTCATCATGCCTACATGCGCGTCGTGCCTACTGCTGATTTATCGGCAGCTATGGGTCTGTCTGTAAGCGTACTAATAATTTCAATCTACTACTGCGTGAAGATCAAAGGTCTTGGCGGCTGGATCCATGAGTTGTTCACTGCGCCGTTTGGCGACCATTTCCTTCTGTACCCCTTCAACTTTGCCATGCAGATGATCGAATTCGTCGCCAAGACGGTTTCGCATGGCATGCGGCTTTTCGGCAACATGTATGCCGGCGAGCTGATATTTTTGCTGATTGCGCTCATGGGTGGTGCCATCTCGATGTCTTTCACTGGTATCGCTTTGTCCATTGGACACATCGTTGCTGGCACTGTGTGGGCGATCTTTCATATTTTGATCATCACACTTCAGGCCTTTGTGTTCATGATGCTGACCCTCGTGTATGTGGGTCAGGCGCATGATCACCACTGATTTCGTTTTTCGTTTTTTTTAAGGAGCTATCATGGAACTCATCGGTTTTGTTGCGCTTGCCGCAGGTTTGATCATCGGTCTTGGCGCTGCTGGCGCTTGTATCGGGATTGGCATCATGGGCAGCAAATATCTGGAAGCGGCAGCACGTCAACCCGAGTTGATGGGCGAACTGCAGACCAAAATGTTCTTGCTGGTTGGTCTGATTGACGCGGCGTTCATTATTGGAACCGGTGTTGCATTGTGGTTCACCACAGCCAACCCATTCCTCGGCCAGATCGCTAATCTGCCCAAGTAATTCCCCTGTTCAGTTACGGCTCAGACCGCGTTGCGGTCATGGCCCTCCGGAGTCATTCGGGAAAGGACGAGAAGTGAGTATTACTGGTACGCTGATTATTCAGATGATTGTGTTCCTGATTTTGGTCGGGTTCACGATGAAATACATTTGGCCTCCACTGGTCAAGGCGCTGGACGAGCGCGCAGAAAAGATTTCGCATGGTCTGGCTGCGGCCGAGCACGCGAAAATTGAACTCTCCAACGTTCACCGCGAAGTCGAAACCAAAATGGCTGCGACCCGTTCTGAGTCGGCGGCAGTGCTGGCTGATGCGGCTCGCCGTGCGCAGCACATCATTGACGAGGCCAAAGCGCGTGCAAGCGAAGAGGGTGCGCGCATTGTTGCTGCCGCCCACCAAGAGGCCATGCAAGAAGCGGTCAAGGTGCGAGAGTCTTTGCGCCACGATGTGGCTGCATTGGCCGTCAAGGGCGCCGAGCAGATTTTGCGCAAAGAAGTGAACCCGCAAGTGCACGCTGACTTGCTGGAACGGCTCAAGTCCGAGCTCTGAGACTGCTATGGCTGAACTTGCAACCATTGCCCGGCCTTATGCGGACGCGCTGTTCAAAGCAAGTGCCGCGCATTTGCTGGCAACTTCGCAATGGCTCGATGAGCTCGCTGCCATGGCCAGTGATGCGCAGCTACTGCGTTTTGCCACCAACCCGAAGGCGACTAGCGCTCAATTGCGCGATTTGCTCCAGGTTAGCGGTAAGCCTCCTGTTACGGCGCTCGCTGACAATTTTCTGCACGAGCTGATCGAAAACGGTCGCCTGAGCGCGTTGCCTGAAATTGCTGCGCAATTTCGCAAACACATGAATGCCCAGTCGGGTGCTTCTGACGCCGTGCTGTATAGCGCGTTCGCCGTTGACGCCCAGTCGCTCGATAGCGTGCGTCAGACATTGGAAAAGCGCTTCGGACGCAAGTTGCACATCACCGTTCAGATCCAGGAAGACCTGATTGGCGGCGTACGCATTGCGGTCGGTGACGAGGTGCTTGACACCTCCGTCAAAGCCCGTCTGGAACAAATGAAAGTGGCTCTAGCTGCGTAAGCGGTTGAGGTCCAAGATTTAGTCTTAACAAGAAAGAGGGAAAGAGTAATGCAACTCAATCCGGCAGAAATTTCCGAGCTCATTAAGAGCCGTATCGAAGGACTCGCGGTCAACGCCGATGTCCGTAACGAAGGTACCGTAATTTCGGTCACCGACGGTATTGTTCGCTTGCACGGTCTATCCGACGTGATGCAAGGCGAGATGCTGGAATTCCCCAACAACACTTTTGGCCTCGCG
>Ga0214919_10003037_pt1 | contig 25810 bp, 11 predicted proteins | sample LL1503_MetaG_FD_177994 | JGI IMG/M metagenome (GOLD analysis project Ga0214919, IMG submission 177994) | Freshwater microbial communities from Lake Lanier, Atlanta, Georgia, United States - LL-1503 | ecosystem: Environmental > Aquatic > Freshwater > Lake | place: USA: Georgia | collected... | reverse complement strand
CGTCGGGCGGCAGGGACAACTGCTTCCTCGCCAGCTCCTTCGGCACGGAGAAAAACTGCTTCGGGTTAAATCCATGTGTCAGAACATCTATCGGCCTCGTCACACTTTGATCCTTCAGGCATTTCTTCCAGTAGGGACTGAATGCGAATATTCTGTCTGCATCCCTATTGAGAATATCGAGGAATGCCTGGCTCTGCGTAGTATAGACCTGGTCGCAGTAGACCCAAATCTGAAAGTTTCGCGGGATACCAGATTTCCTAATCGCCTCTATAAACTGCGTAACAACCGCCATGTCATTATAAATCATCACGACATTGGGCTTCTTCTTACGGATAACATCGGGCAGCAGGCCGTAGCCGAATCCCTGCTGCAGAGGCTTCTCGAGCGCCGCCACGTCAATCACATCTACGCCTGGAGGGTAGGTGCGAAAGTTCGAAGGGAGGTCGTGGAACTTCTGGAATCCGAAGTGGGTAATATCGAGCCAGGACTGCTTCGCCAGCTCGGTCAGAATGCCATGGGATACCTTGGAATAGCCGGTAAACTGGTGTGCATGCGTGCTGACGAGGAGAAACTTGAACTTGTCCGAGGGGGGGGTGAACATCGATCCGAAGCCAATGGAGGAGAGGGTTTGGGGTTTTGCATCGGCCTCTGCCGTCTTTTTGGCCAACAGGGTCTCAAGATTCTTCAGATACTCGGGTAGTTCTGCCATTGTTATACAGTGTTAGTCGGCAAACTTTAGACCTTTAGCCACGTAGCCCCCTCCTCCCGCAGCTTCTCTCTCCATCCTATCCAGCCCTCCAGGACTTTCGTCCTATACGCCTCTAGCATCGGTTTCTGCTGCATTAGATGGTTCATCAATCCTGCTGCTTCTGTCCAACTTGCTGAAGGGAGAATAGGGATGTATTCCGTGACCCAATCCACCCAGGCCGCATTGGCATCCGTCCTCACAAGAACCGGTATACAGCCACACTCTAGGGCCTCATAGAAGCGGAAGGTTTCAGGATTCATCCCATCTGGGCAGGGGACAAAAACCGTATCGAGCAGCGTAGAAATGTAGTCTGGACCCTTTAGAGCCGCGGAGTCATTCCAGTTAGTATAAAACTGGGATTCGTGCTTGTCGACGGCGAAAAGAGGTTCAAGCTGGGCGCGACGTCCGTTCCAGTCCGTGCCGAAGAAGGACCATGTGAGACTGCGAAAGGGCATACGGGGTGTGAGATTCAGCACATTCTTTGAGCCTTCGCTCAAGGTCCAGTGGTAACCTAGAGGGATCGTCGTGACATTATCGGGCATACCTGGTCTCGTGTAGAATCGTAGAACCTTCTCACAACCCTTGAGGGAATATGCGCTAATGTCGTCATTCAGATGCTCGTCGCTCAGATGCAGAATGCGGAACTTGCAGCCATAGGAATCCCACTTTTCCATCATGGCCGTGAGTATCTCGGTATGGGGTTTCTGCATGATTACAACGGGCGAATCTGTGGGAGGGGGCATTCTCATGTTCACAGGATCAATCACGAACATCTTTGGATTACCGAAGATGTACTGCAGCCACTTAGATTCAAAGAGATGGCTGATATCAAGTTTCTGGGTGTCAAGAGCTACAAAGCGGCAGGGGAGGTCATGTTTGACGATTGCCTCAGCCGGCCTAGAGACCTCAGCCGGTCTAGAGTCCTCAGCCCGTGCATCCTTTAACGCCGCGGCAATATCCAGTTCCCCCTCACACTCTATAGAGAATGCAGGCTCATCCGTAAAGCGCTCATTATTGTTCCACAGATCACTATCAAACTGATCCACACGACTGAAATCATTGAATGCACTATTGGCGTAGGCCGGGTCATCATCCTGGTAGCAGCCAGCAATCATCGGCTCGAACACATACGATTTAAGAACTGTCACGGGATTACACAGCACATGATCCGCGCTTGTCCAGAATCCATCGTTGGACTCAATCAGATTCAACACCTTTTGGGCTCCTCTTTTGGATAGGATATATGCATATGCACAAAAGTGGTAATACCGATTCGGCGTTGACTGCCCCCACACAGTATTCTCCTTAATCCGACTGAACGAGTCATTGAAGCGCTCCTTACAGGACTTCTCAAACATCTGGCGATTCGGAGGAAGCACTCCACCCAGATAGATGATATCGTAGTCCTCGGGAATATCGTCAACAGCCTCCTTCCAGGCCACCTCCCAGTCCGGACGGAGCTTGACATCGTCCTCCATGATCAGATAGTTTTCAATATCCGGATTCTCAGATGCAAGCTTGTGCCAGAGGCCTAGATGGCTGAGGGCACATCCCGTTACCGCCTTTTTCCAGAAAAAGTCATTCGGCTTGAGAATTCGTTTGAGAGCAGGAGTGAGAGTAAGAGACATCCCATCAATCGCGGGCCAACGTTCCACCCGGACCCTAAGACTCTCTCCGAGCTTTTCCATCCGATCTGCGCGGCGATCAAGGTTGATAACAAACGCATCGTCGATTTTCTCGGAGAACTGTCGGTGCACTTGGAACTGTCCACGGTGCACATAAATCGACCGACCACTGGTAAACGTCTTTCTCAGACTCACGTCACAATAGACCGTGTCAAGGGCACATACCGGTACGGAATGCCGGAGAGATACGATGGATAGGATACTCTGGTCGTGGCGATGGCCGGTGTTAGCTCCAGTCCATTTTGGGCCGACCAGAACCTTCCGCTGCTTCCCGAGGGTAAGGGCCTCTTGGAAAACACGGCGAGGAAGATCTGCGCCGGCGCGGAAGATCACCAGCCCCCCGAGGCGTTGTTGGGCGGAGAGCTCCGCTTCGGTAGGCTTCACCACTGCGCAAAAGTCGGCCGAACACCAGCGCCTATTCTCCTCCCGAGGATCCTCCAGAAGACAGAGACCGGAGGTCTGGGCTTTGAGCATCCACTCCTTTGGCCAGCGGCAAAGGAAGCTTCCTGCATCCGTGTAAAAGATCAGCCGGCCAGGGTGCCGCCCACACATCTCATTCAGAATCCACAGCTTCCAGCCATAATGCTCCGGTGCCCAGAAATCGGGAAAGGAATCCACGGGAGGGGCATCTGGCAGAGACTCAAAGTTCGCAAAGGTGAACTTTTCCTTTAGAGTTACGACAGTGTCCGCAGGAACATCGGAGCCGAGAAAGACGGTTGCTTTTAGTTCAGGCATGGCCCCGGTTTGGGTGGTAATAGAGATTAGCCAGTGTTGCAGAGAAGGAAGGAACTTGCGGGTGGCGCAAGTGACCATGTGAGGGACTTCGAGCTGTTGAGCTGGAGCAGGGGCTGGAACAGTAATGGCTGCTTGACATGTTACAGGAACAGGAACAAGGCCAATCGCGATCGGTAGAGAGTTCACGTCAAAACCACCCAGATTGAAGATCCGTTTAGCACATTCTGCCATCGTGCGCTGGGCCCAGGCGACCCTATAGGGATCGAGGGCGGGCACGGAGAAACGCTTCAGCCATTCGCTGTCATCCTCATCAACGCGGCGCACGGCCTCTACAAGTTCCTCGGGGCTCTTGAATCCGCGTGCATCAATGGCGCCTGCCATGCTGAAATCGCGTTCCACCTTTGGGTCGCCCCAATAGATGGGGATACAGCCGGCAGCCTTTGCATGCAGATATTTCTCAGTGACGTAGCCGTCTGCGGAGTTGTTCTCATAGGCCAGACAGAACTTGTAGTTCTTGAGAAACTCGTGCTTCTTCAGCTCTCCGCCACCACCACCACCGGCCGCAAAGAGATCTGGACCGGTATTATTGTAAAGGCGGCCGGCGGAGGCGATCGGCTTATATTCGGACAGCCACTGATACGCGGCATTCCGAACAGGGTTGGATGGGTTGGAGACGACAAAGGCGCAGAACTCTTTCTTTTGGGGCAGCTCGGTGGCAAACACCTTTGTGCAGCGCTCAAGAGGGATTGGCTTCGGGTTGACAATACGAGCGGGATCCGCCCCGAACCAGTCGATTTCCAGGAGCCAGAGAGGAAAGCGGAGATACTTTTCATTCACCATGTCGAAATGATGAAAGCCGAGATTGAGTTCAGCTTCCGCTACGGGAGGTGTATTCTCTCCTGTAAAGTGGATCTTGGGCTGGGAGAAGGACTTCCAGGTCTGGCCAAAGGGGCCGAACATAATAACATCCGAACTAGCCGATGCTGCCTCGCCGATTACCTGCACGGCGGGATTCGCCGCGGCCAGCATCAGGGTAAAGAAGTTGTATTCGGGCATGAAATCCTCCCACATGTCACAGAAACCGATGCGGAGGCTTTTGGTAGCTCTAGGGACAGCTGCTACTGTGCCGAGACCCATCACCTTTCCCCAACCCTGTTTCACATTAGCCGAGAGAGGCGAATACCGCTCGAGAATCTTCACCTGGATGGCTTGTGTTGAGCCAGGGGCAAAGATGCCCTTTATCGTGACGAGGTCCTCCTCCATTCGCCGAATGGCATCACATGCCTCGCCCACATGATTGGCTGAATAGTATAAACGTTCCAGGCCGTGCCCGATATCTTCGAGCAACGGCGAGTTATGCACAAGAGGAATACCGGCCCATACAAGATCAAGGAGCATCGGGCGAATCACATTGAACCGCATATGGGACAGGACGAAACTCATGGGATCTTTCAGCCATTCTACACAGCGTTGACGACCGATGAACTCTCCGCTCATATCGGCCACGGTATTTTTCACGATATTTTCCATGAAGAACTTGCTCTTCGTGAGCATATCGGTATTATGCGCCTGCCACTTACCTATAGAGGTCCCGCGCCTCTTGGCCTCCCGCAGGATCACAAGCGGCAGCACGGTGCAACTGGCATTGGTCGTATTTGTCTCGGCCACGTGGGCGGTCCAAGGAGGCATCGTGGCACCAGTAGTATCAATGCGCTTCAACTCGGCCACGGTAGAGTCTAGCCAGGAGTTAAGCCCGCATTCCTGAATATGCGTGGAGGCAATCGACGCCGACCAGACAAAGGGGACGATTCGCACGGGCACAGCGGAAAGGAGCTCTAGGGCCTGCACGGATCCCTCCTCCATTGCAGCGGCAGTATCCATCATCCAGATTTCCTTCAGCCCCTCGAACTCACGTTTAGGAGTCTGTGTAGTGGGGAATAGAACCGCCTCAAGCTCTTCAAGAATAAATGGCTTGCGGACGACGAGCACACTTGTTTTGGCAATGCGCTTGCGCATATCGGTGAGTAGAGTGAGGCGATCAATCTCAATCACCAGATCATAATCTTTTGCGTCTGCGACAGGGACGACGCGCCATTTTTCTCCGAGACTCTTGCAGTCAATCCACCATGTTGCGTCGCCTGATACCTGAATAAGATCAACCTCATGACCGAACTCACGCATCAGCTCGGCCACGGCGAGCGATGAGTTCGCTATGCCAGAGCTGAACATGGAGTGTTGGGCCATCGTGAGAACTCCTACACGCATCGTATCTTATAGGATGCGTGGAGAAGGTTTTAGACCTTACCGTTAGTGGGTTCCGCGAACTACTTATTTTTAAAAGCAGATACTCTACTACTATATATCGAACTACGACGCCTTCCATCGTGGCTTTTACGATGGGTTTTACTGCGACTAGTTGGGCTTCTGCTGCGACTTCTAGCCCGGTTACGGCGGCTACTGGGGTTTCTGCTACGGCTTCTGCTACGGCGGCTTCCACTACCGCTTCTGCTACGGCTTCTGCTATGGCTTCTAGCGCGGCTTCTGCTGCCCCTTCTACCTCCACTATTCTTATGTTTAACCTCTGATAAGGGAACAAATCGCGATTTCAGAAACTTATCCACTTCATCTTGTTCATGCTTTTCCCATGCTGTCTTCAGATATAGGCGGTGAGCAATAGGGTTTTTCGTATCCCGCTTATTGAGCGTGACGAGAGATATTTCTGCATCTACGAGTTCCCCATATATGTTTAATGCATCTAAATGTGCCTGCGGAGCATGCATCTCTGCGGCGCTTAACCGAACTCTTGACCTAACATAGGCTAATCGTTCATCCCTATAAGATACACTTGTTAGCTCTAAAAACTGGGTGGTAAATAATAAAAGTGCGCGATATGCATAATCAAATACGGATAGCATTGGTTTACCTGATGTAATCTGAAGCGCCATACCCCCTATTAAGCACATATCATACATCAGTTTATCTATTGTTGCAATATCCGCTGATATAAGTTCTATATCATATTCAATAGTATTATCATTTAATATACGCTTGAATGGCGCGCATATCTTTTCAGCAGTGGCATTATCAAACAGAATATCAAACTCCGCGGTTTCCGAATAGTTAAATGCGATTGAATATGCATAGGAGATAAACATGAGTTCTGGAAAGTAGGTTATAACGATGTATGATAGTAGTCCAGGCATACCCCCCGCCTTTCTCATAATATCACTTATGTCATCTATGTTTTCAAATGAATCAGGGGAACCCCCTTTACCTACCCATGGTTCTGCACCACCACTCATAACGACAGGAATACCTATAAGTATATTACCTAGGTCATAGTCATCTATAGGTTTATCACTAGTGAGTCGTGTATAGATTATCTTATTATTAAATCTAATATTGTTGGTGGCTCCTGGAGATGGGAAGAATGACGTAAAACTCGTTAGAATAGTGACATCGAGAGTTTTAGGATTAACCCTAAAGGGTTTTTGCATGCGGTGAGAATCAATAAACTTCTTATAGTCAGCCATACTGCCGAAAATGGCTCTCGCTCGTTGCACAATGTCACTTGATTCTCTTCGTAATCTTACAAGCGCTGATCTGAGAATAATGCTTAATGCAACACGATTTTCAGGAGATATAATGCGATCGTAAAATCTTAAATGCTGGTTGTCGAGCAAACCTATAAAAACTTCTATTGAACTTGCGATAGCATCTTCATTGTGACTTCTCAAATCACTGATATATTTCTGTTTCAGTAGAACTTCTGCTGCGCGGCGCGATGCGTCACTTGAAGCCACGGGATAAAATGTACTAACAGCCCCCTTAGTAAATACAGATGATACACCGTTTATAATCGACCTTAACCATACATCGGTATCAGATGTGCAGATGGCTGTCTTGCTTTTATCAAGCCCGCGCTCATTAATGATCTGTTTTAACCATGCCACTTGGAGGGTATCACCCAGTAACTTCATAAGAAAATAGAACTGTATTTCAGTCAGCTTTGCATCTCTATGCCAGTTGTCAAATAAGAACTGGTTTTTTGTCGCATTTCCCGCGCACCAATCACTATCCTGTTCTTTAAATGCATGATTAAATATTATGCCTATTTCGTCAAAGTCCTCAATAGACGTTCGCATATTGAAACTATAGTCCCGTCCTGGTGTAAAGGTAATATTCTCAATAGTATCTGACAATGCAAAGCTGTTGAGAATAGCTTGAGAAAGCGCAGACACTTTAGAAAGGCCATTAACTTGAGGTTGGTGGAGTCTATCGCGTTTAGCGGGATCTAATATGGAGGCTGGGGTTAATACAAGGGTGTATTCCTTGAAAAGCTTTTCGGGTCCTGTGCCGGCATCATGCGCAATATGCATATCATCTGTTCGCGGATCAAATCCAGTGTCAGTAAACTTTACGCGGTTTATCTGTAACTTTGGTAAATCATTTAGAATAAATACGGAGTTTATTCTCTGTTCAATATACTCCTTATTGTCTCCAACTCCCATTATTTTTGCCCTATCAGCGCCTTTAAGTTCTTCTGGGTGAAATAATGGTCCTACAATATTTTCTACTATGAAATCCCCGTGTATTGCCTGTGTTAGCTTCTGCCCCTTTGATGTTGTTATCTTTGCATCCTTTCCTGGATCAATACAGTTTATTAGGCGATTATAATATTTGGTTTCATCCGCCATTCCTACTTACCCCCCTCATTTTCTATGATGTTCGCCCATGCCGCGTGGATTGCGGGATTGTAGGGTGAATACTTCCAGGCCAGAAGCGCCGCATGAGCCTTATAGGTCTCGAGGCGATCCGCGTGCCGGCTGCGCGCAGCCTCTAAGAGCTCGGCCCCTTGAACAACATCCGCCCCTCGGTAGCCATAGCCGAACTCCATCCACGACGGCGAGTTATGCAGAACCGGAAACCCACAGTAAAGCAGCTCCAGTGTCATGTAGTTAAACTCATTATTGTAGTTGTGCAGAACATAGGTGGCAGTTGGCCAGGTGGTGAGCGTGCTCAGAATATCCCGCCGCCCCGTGCACTCCACTTTCGCGTCCTTGAAAATGGTGAGATATGGCATCACATTCAGGACGAAATGCGGGACCATCGTCAGGCGCTCGCCGTTCACCACGATAATCTTCCCTTTCCAGCCTGCACCCTTGGTCCGATACCACTTCTCCAGAATAAGGAGGGGGACGAACGAACATTTCTGGAAACTGATATTGGGCTCCATCACAACAAAGACCTCCTCCTCGGAACTCGCCGGCTTCTGCCAGCGCATCTGCAGAGTTCCATCCCGCGTCAGAATATTCGGATCCCACACATAGGGCGCAATCAGCCGATCGAGTGAGCCCGTAACCGGCACCTGGTTCAAATAGGACGCATACTCGGCGTGCTGGCCGTAATGGGGTGATACGAGAATCATATCATTGCGGCCGACCACGTGATGTGCGAAATGGTGCTGGTTGATGAAGATCGGCGTCTCCACATCTATATTGAGAATATTGCCGAGATAGAGCTTGAACAACTTCCCCCCAATCATCTTGATAAACTGTCGGACGACCGGATCCAGACTCATGCCAATCTCTATCATCGCCGCCACGTTCGCCACGGGCTGCTTGAGCATGTCCTCCATCACAATGATACGGCATTTTCGGATGGCTGCGGGAATGTTATCGAGATGTTTCGGCTTGTCATTTACGACCAGAATCGGCGCATAGCCCATTGCCTCAAACATCCTATAGAGCACCACCACGTTCTGGAAAAGGCCGTTAGCATGAATGTTCTCGTCTGTTATAGTGGCGGTGCTCAAGAAAATGATCTTTCTGTCAGTCACATCTTTCAGGCTACAAAGACCCGTCCACGGCTTCAAGTCCGAGCACGGATCCCCGAAAGTATCGGTTTGTCCAGGCACCTGCATCTCTATAGGGGTTTACACGGCGGGTTAAGGCCCTCAGGGAATCGGCCCACCGTTCAGTGTATACAGAAGATTCGCCAAGCGCTCTATTGCATCCTGCGTGCCGGTTGGACCTGCACCGACCCACAGCGAAGGAGTCGCAGGGGTATACGCACCCGCCGGCCCTGTGGGACCTATGGGACCTGTATTAGAACCCGCTGTCGACACCGCAATCCCATTCACCGTGAGGCCCCCCGCCGTCTGCACATTCATTGTATCAGTGACCTGAATCGGCGGCGATGAAAATGCACTAATGGTGTCCACCGCAATCCTCTTTTCTCCGTAAATCACCATCTCCTGAATCTGCGAAATCTGCCCACTGAGCGTGGCATAGGGCGACAGCCCTGACGCCGTAGTCGTGGTATTCTGCAACTCTGTAATGTTGAGCACGAACGCATTGGCCGCCCCAGTCGTTGCCATCCTACCGTAAGCCCCGTTCCTTTTGCGCGATTTCATGCGCATCATTAGATAGCGTGATGGCAACTCCTGTTGTCGTAAATGGAGATACATCACTGGTTCTCGTAAATACACGGGACCTGACGGCAAACCAGTCAGAGGTCGTCATTCTTTCAAGTATTAGTTACCCCGGTAGGACCGTGACTATCCGTGACAGCGCCGGCTTTCTTTCTTCACCCCAGACGATCATTGTCAGCACTCAGAAAGGTGTCCTCTTCGCCGACGGAACTTCCAGCATTGTTCTGACCCAACCCTATGCCTATCTGACCGTGACGAGTCGCGATGCGACCTCCTGGAACCTAAAGAACTCCTTTGGTTTTCCGCAGAATCTCACCATAGCAAATGCTGCTGCCCTCACTACAAGCTCAATAGTGACGTCCAATGTCTACGCCTACGGATTTGTCAGCACACCCTATATCAATCTTCAGACGATCAGCGTAACCTCTTCTCTGGCCGTTTATGGGCCTACTATGACGAGTACCTTGCTTGTTGGTCCTCCTGTTACGACGATGAGAACGGATCCTGGGTTCTCCCTCTATGTCCAAGGCGCCGTGAAGAATCTGGGAAATCTGGATGTTGAAGGTTCTCTGAGGGCCACGGCAAACATTAGCACGGGCAGTAATCTCTTTGTCCTCGGAAATATTTCTACTCTGGGCAACTTTGGTGCCCGCGGAGACATAATGACCCTGGGCAGCTTTCTGGCCCCGAATGGATCCGTCATTGCCAATAATCTCGATGTGCGCGGCCAGACAAATATCGGTGGCCCCGCGACTTTTTCTAACTCTCTCGCGATCGGAACAGACCTCTATGTCGGTAACTCTATAACGGCATCCAATATCACAACGAGTTCTATACTGGTCACGAGTTCCATCAATCTGCAGGAGAAATCCATCAGCTACCGATCCTATGATCTCCTCTTTTCCGCGCCGATAACTGTCCCTAGTATAAGCACTCTCAATCTCACGGCGTCAAACGCCGTTACGACGAGTAATCTGACTGTCTATACCACCATACAGGCACAACAGATGAGCTCATTTCTGCTGAGTTCTACCGCCATTACGAATCCTTTCGGATCTCTTACGATTTCTAGTCTCGCGAGCAGATTTGCCACCTTTTCGAATACGGTCAGCACATCCCAGTTGCAGACATCCTCTATCATTGCCTCCACTCTTTTACTTCGTGGTGACTTGAACGCTCCTGCAGGAGGCTACCTCAATATTAATGCCGTGACGGCCAGCACAATGAGCACGGGGCTTCTTTATGCCAACACTGTGCTCGCCACGAACTTTACCACGACTGCCCTGGGTATTACGAATCTCACAGTGGCATCCCAGTTTATCGCCGATAATGTTAGCGTATTTAGCGCCTCCAATGTGTATATAGATAACACTGGGGGGTCGATTTCCACGGGCACACTCTACGTGCAGAATCTGATCGCCACCAGCACCATTACGAATACCTCGGGCCAGTTCTTCACCACGAGCGGCAATATTCAGTTCGCCGCCAATAATGTCATCATGGATACGACAACTATTAGCAGTCTCTCGGCCAGCACGATTACTACGAGTTCTTTAACGGCTAGTCAGGTCACTATCGGCGGCGCCCCCACGGTCGGTAACGGTCCTTCTTTTGCCCCTGATACGACTCTTTATCCCGCTCTGAATACCGTGGCGACGGGAGGCCCTGGTGATTATCTCACACCCTATTTTGTCAGTAATGTTACTCCACCTGGTATAGGCGCCGGCCAACCCTATACAGTAAATGCCTCCTTTGCTCTTAACTTTAATGGCCCGCAACTCCCTGGATATTTCACGACGATCCGCGGATTTACTCTGTATCCTAATGGAGAATCCAACTGCGAAATAGCTCTCCGCACAGTAAACGATTCGAATACGATTACGACCCTATATGGTCTATATGGAACCGTGCAAACGTATAGCACGCCACCCAACACGGGAGGAATCACGGCTCCATCTCCTCTACCGACTTCCATGATTCATGTAACGGGCACAATGTACGGGGGCAGCGCATTCAGTCTTCAGTTTCAGGCGCTTTCTAATGAGAACTACAGCGGCATCAACTCCAATAATACGGTAACCATGAATAACGGAGTTCTCCGCTGGCCCTATTCTCTCAATGGAACCACTATTCAGAACTCGCTCAATGACATGTCGGCGCGCACACTCTATTATTACGGTGCTCTGAACTTTGCTTCTGATCCGGCTCTAAAGGAGAATGTCCAGGACGCCGATCTACTCCGCTGCTACAGCACAGTGCAGGAGATCCCTCTGAGGCGTTTCAAATATATTGATCCCTATTTGTCCACCTTTCAACAGCGCGATGTCCACCGCCTCGGCTTCATTGCCACAGAACTAGAGACGGCCTTTCCCAAATCAGTCACATATACCCAGATCAATGAGATTCCAGGATACCAATCGACGTTCCGAATGATTGATACCCAGCAGGTGGAAATGGCGCATATTGGCGCGACAAAGATGCTCATGGGCAAGGTCAGCTCACTCTATACCACCCTACAGGATATGCGCCAGGAGATTTCTACTCTCAAAAATCTGTTAAGCATGTAGGACATGAGTAATATCATCAATGAAAGTACTTCTATACTCCAGCTGGATACATCTGGATTACAGAATGGGGCAACTCTACCAGTATATGTGTCTAGCACGACAATCCCGGGGCAACTTGTGACGGTGTTAGATGCGAGGGGATATCTTTCTTCGCCGCAGAAGATTCTTCTTACTCCCGTGGGAACGACGGTCGACGGATTCATCCAGCAGCGCTTTGGATATCTCACTATCGTTTCGCAGAATAATGACGAATGGGCCGCGGTCAACTGCAACTCGTTTCCGACGACGGATCCAATCTTCTATCGGGCCACAGACGTTCCACTGCTTACTACAACTACGCTTAACGCGTATGACCATATATCTACGCCGGCCCTGGTAGCAGGTGGAATCGATATTCGCGTATCGAGTCAAACTGCTGGCCAGATGTTTGTAAGTTCCATGAATGTCAATAGTTATCAGGCGTATATTTCCACAAGCGTCACAGATCCTAGGCTCCGTATATGGGGGGCTACAAAGGTATATGGCTCGACGAATACAGTAGGCACTGTCAATCTACGCGGATCTATTTCAACCTCTGGCGATGTATTTACAGGAGGAAATATATCGAGTAAACTGGGAATCATCTATGTAGGAGGTAATGTAGCGGTTCAAGGAAGCATCCGCGGCCAGCGCGGTATTCAGATGAATGTTCAGGCACTTAGTTCCTTCGGCGCAGCATCATTCAATCTTTCTAGCATTATTACTATGTCTACTGTTGCAGCTTCACTCACAACGAGGCGCGCTTCAACGGTGCAGACCTCGGGCAACTTTCTGGGAGCAAATAGCACGATCGTCCTGGGAAACGCCAAGGCCATTCAGTATCGGCCAGGCTTTTTGAACTTTCTCAGCCTACCGATAACTACTTCCTCCGTAAGCAGTTTATCCGTGACGAGTTCTAATGCCATAATAACATCTAATCTCAGCTTTCAGAGTTTCGGAACTGCCACTACTCTACAGAGATTTGATATGTCAGGTGCGCAGATTCTTAATGCAGATGGCAGTCTTAGCATATCTTCTATTGCCGGCTCTCAGTTGACTCTTATAGGGCTCAATACGAATAGGGCAGAGATATCCAGTGAACTCACCGCAGATTCACTTATCATGAATGACCAGTCTTACACAGGAAGCACTATGATAGGTGATAGCGTCATTCCCATATATTGGTCCATATCAAGTATTGGGAATAATGGACAGCTCAGAGCTAATAACCGCGTCGTGAATACTAATCTTCTCTCCGCAAGCAATGTTGTTTCGGATACTCTTGCTACGGAGGATGTTATGATTACGAACTTTAACGCAAGTTCTATGATTGTGACAAGCTCCATTTTCTTCAGTTCAGCGAATATCATGTCCTTGAAGGGGGTCAGTATGTTTAACCTTGGGGGCTCAATACGCGGGGATATAACGGATATCGCCAGAGATCTCAACATTAGCAGCATTCAGACAGATTATATTTCTTCACCCAATACGATCAACTTTTACGGCAATAGCAACTTCTCAATGTCCACTGCCTCGATAAGCAGCCTTGCATCTCAAAATATTGTCACGAGTAGTCTCACATTTGCTAATGGCATCCTGGGTAATCCTGTGCTCTATAGCACAATCAACCCCACTGCAGCCTGGTTACAGACTTCTAGTTCCGCTGGAACCCCGCCATTTACGACGACATCCGGACTCGGAACATATTTCGACCGAGCGATTTTTTCCGCCGCGGAAGATCAGACTGCCTATTATTCGCTGATTAATCCTCTCTTAGAACCGACATTTCTGAACACTCCCTATGTAAATACAGTGGCTGGTAGGGGTGCACTAGGCTATAGCGGCGACGAAGGCCCCGCGTCCAATGCTTCTATAGGCTATATGGTGGGCCAACCGGCCATTGATACCCAAGGTAATGTCTTTTTCGGCGCTAATACGTCAGGATGGAGGTTGCGGAAAATCGATACGGCGAATACAATCACGACAGTGGGCGGGGCGCCACAGTTCTTTTATGGTGATCAGGGGTATCCTACTGGAGCGGCCCTGGGTCCCAAGCTCTCCGTAAGCGTTGTGAGCCCAGGGACTATTCTTGTCACAGACGCCAGCAATGTTCGTCTGCGTTACGTAGATTCCCAGCCGATCATTCAGACCATTGCAGGGACGGGCCAGACAGGATATTCTGGCGACGGTCCCGCCCTCAATGCCACCTTCTTGAATCCGAATATGACGGCGACCGACTCTGCAGGAAACATCTTTGTGGCGGATACAAGCAATAATATGATTCGAAAGATCACTAGCCTCAGCACCATCTCACGCTATGCGGGGAACACAACAGCAGGCGTAACAGGAGATGGTGGCGCAGCTCTTTCTGCGAGGCTGGCTGCACCCTATGGAGTCGCCGTTGATTCTGCCAATCTCCTCTATATTACTGACACGAGTAACTGCGTTGTGCGGACAGTCGAGCCAGTTCTGGGAAATATCCAGCGGTTTGCGGGCAACTATACACGGGGCTTTTCGGGCGATGGAGGGCTAGCCACGGCCGCACAGCTCTCCTATCCAAAAGGAATAGCCGCCGACGCCGCGCTAAATGTCTATGTGGCCGATACAGGCAACTCGCGTATTCGCAGAATAGCCAAGTCATCTGGTATAATATCTACCATTGCAGGGAATGGCACGGAAGGATATTCTGGAGACAATGGCCCCGCCTGCTCGGCCTCTCTCTCCAGCCCTACAGGGGTTACCACCGATTTGGCAGGAAACTTCTATATCGCTGATACCAATAATAACTGCATTCGCCTTGTGAATGTGACCAATGGATATATAACTACAGTGGCTGGTCGTCCCCCCCGTGCAGGATACTCTGGCAATAATACCTTTGCTACCACTGCACTGCTCAGCACGCCCACAAATGTGGCCTATGACAAATCCTCTGGATTTCTCTTTATTTCGGATGAGGGTAATCGGCGCATTCGATTCATTAATACCCCTACTGGGATCATCTACGACTACGTGGGCAATGGCAGCCCATATTCCCTGGGTAATGCGATACCGGCATCAAATGCCATCTTTGGATCTATAACAGGAGTCGTGGCGGATCTTGAGAATAATGTGTATGTTGCAGATGGAGGTGCAAACATCATCCGAAAAATAGATGCAAACTCGGGAATCATTACAAGCGCAGTAGGCACGGGTGGGGGCGGATTCACTGGGGATGGTCCCGCCTTGAGCGCATCTATAAGCACGCCGCGGACAATGGTCGCCGACGCCAACAACAATATTATATTCTGTGATACGAACAATCATCGTATTCGCAAGTATATAGCGTCGTCGCAGGTTCTGGTAACGATTGCAGGAACGGGCGTGGCGGGATACGCGGGCGATACGGATTATGCCTCTACTGCGCAACTGAACTTCCCGAAGGCCCTTGCACTTGATTCCGCGGGAAATATCTTTATAGGGGATTCGTCGAACTATCGTATAAGACGTATAGACGCCGCCACGGGCATTATCACTACCTATGCAGGAACAGGAGTCTCAGGAGTTATCACGCCTGGAGGCCAGGCAACGACGACCCCCATAAGTTTTATTACGGCTCTTACCACCGACTATACGAATACTCTATACATGACCGACTACGAGACAAATGCCCTATGGCAGATTAGCACGGGTGATGCCACCTTTCAGCCCGTGAGCGCAGTGAGCACCCCATCTTATCTGGGAGATGCAGGGCCTTTATCGAACGCCAAGTTTAATCGCCCCATGGGTCTCATTGCCGATCCTACTGGGAACTTTGTGATTGCTGATAGCGGCAACTATCGCCTTAGACGCACGTATACATATGGCCTACCTCAGACACCGACCTATCTCAATCTTCTCTTCAACTTTACGAACTATTATGCCACGGCGGGCGCCACCAGCATCAGTATCAATGGGAATACGGTTGCAGCCTTCAACAGCACAAGTGTAAACTCCACATTTAGTCTCACAGATACGAACATCTTCAACTATCCTCTACAGGGCAGTAATCCTGTGCTGGGCGATCAGACACCCTATATTCAAGTGAGCCAGACAGGAACGTATATGAAACTTGCGGGGAGCCTGTTTATCAACCAGGTCGCTGGACAGGATAAGCTGCAGGCGAATATCGACCCAACTGCAGGGCTCATTATGAACTCAGGGACTCTGCGATTCCCCAATACGAATAATGGTATCACGCTTGATAACCGCTACAATGACATTTCCACGCGCAACTTTAACTATACTGGGAGCCTTCTTAGTGCGTCGGATCCGGCGCTAAAGGAGCAGATACAGCCGGCTGACCTCCAGATATGCTACGAGAATCTGGCCACCATCCCTCTGCGCACCTATAGCTACTCGGCTGCATATCAATCGACGTTTCACGTTCAAGATAGGAATCGCCTCGGATTCTTGACGAGCGAAGTGAGCACGATATTCCCGCACTCCATTACCCCCATGCCTTTTGAGCATGCCTGGGCCCCGTCGACAGTAAATACACTGGATCTCGGCCAGATTAAATATAGTCATCTCGGCGCCACACAGAGCTTGATGCAACAGGTCAGTAGCATGGAGGCGGAAGTGGCCGATCTGCAAGAGGTTTTGCGTAGCTTAGCCACTCAAAGAAACGTGATTCATTGATAGAAGCTGGGTGATGGCAACCCCTTATAAATCGTATAGTTCAGATTCAGAGTCCGATTCGGGCTCAGGATCCGAATCAGATTCCTCCTTCCAGTCGGATTCCTCGTCGTCTTCGTATGCATCCAAGATCAAGGCCGAGGTCCCCAGGAACTTTCGCGCTCTCGCTGATACCCTATCTCTAAAGCGCATTGGTACCCAGGTTGATCCTTCGGGCACAACTCTCGGCTCACCTCTTTCTAGTGGCTATCCAACCTTCCAGAACTATAATGCCATAAAGGATCCCTCGGGTGCGGAACTCAAATCATCCTCGCAGAGCATTGCCAGCATTATTATGCTCGATAGCACGGATCGCGACAGGAATGTCTTTGTGCAGCCGACGAATGTTACACTCCGACTCCCGCGCATCTATAGCAATGTCACCAACTTTCAGCTTGTTCAGATAAAACTCCTCTCGTCCTTCTTCTATTTCCGCGCCGACAAGCACAATACTGATATCTCGATTCTAGAGTTTGGACGAACCATCGTGAATATATTTGGAAAGACTGTGCCCGCCATTGTGAAAAATCTTATCCGCCAAGGCACGTATAATATATCCAGCCTCCTCGCGGAAATCGCCATTCAGCTGAATCGGACACCCCTCTTTTATGACTATCCGAATGGTTTCCAGGACTTTGCTCCCCGCTTCGCAGCAACGGGCGACTTTACTCTGAACTTCAACTCCCCTGGTGATAACTATTTTGACAGTCTCCTCCAACAGTATATTCCGAATCCTACTGCTCTATCGATTGTTACCCACTATTTCCAGGGACAATACGCCGGCTATTCGAGTTATACGGTTGACCAGATTAAGATTGCATATTACTATCCCGTGCTGAAGGAAATCCTATTGGACATTAATACTCCACTTACCGTGAATCTGAATATTGTGACCTCTATTCCGTATTTACTTACTGGCGAGACAGTGCGTAGCCGCTGCATTTACACGTTTCAGGGACTCAATGACGCCGTTATCCTGGAAGTGATCAATATCAATCTTACGAACCTGAATGAATACCGTCTCAATAATACCTTTCGATATTCCCTTGTGAACAAATATAATGTGACCTATGACTCCAACTCGAATCGCGTCACGTTCGCCTCCCCCACGCTGAATACGAGCCTAGTGACCCTGATTAACTCCAAACAGAGTCAGTTTTTCCTGGAACAGCTTAATGCACAAGGTATTACGAATGCCCAGTATAATACATATAATACCCAAAATACGATTCTTCTTGCCGTGCTGAATGATCTCTTTTATTTCATACAGAGGTGGCTGGCCGTCTATTTCGGCATCAACTTCAATACGTTTACGCTCGATTATATCGCGAATCCGACGAATCTTGTCCCTATTCGCGACGGATATCAGGCGGCGGGCATCAGCTCGAACTTTGACTTGAATGTTATCGCACGCAATATTCCGCCAACGAGCAATGATGTTCTGCTTCCTCTGAAGCAGTCGGCCAAGCCATACTGGAACCGCCTGACGGATCTCTCTAATACGACTCTGCCCTATCCCTACAATCTCGAGACGGGTAACCCTACAACGAGTTCGAACTTCCCCTACAGTGTTCTTCTTGGGCAGCGAGATGGTGAGCACAGCTTTGTGGATTCCAATGACTATTTATATGTGAATAAGCTCACACGCTATGCGGATTTCCTGGCTCCCTTGGATGCCACTGCGTATACTGTCTTTAAATTCAAGAGTCCCGTGCGACAAACTCTACAGGTGGAAACTCTGCCGCGCCCTACTGAGTTTCGTTATCCTGCCTATAATGTTGCCAACTATGATCTGAGTGCACAGAAACTATTCGATAATAGTTACGCCTTTGTCCAGAATACCCAAAATGATCGGATGGACGTTTCACCCAACTTTGCGCGTAACTCTATTGTAACCATCCCAGGCTTTTCAACTATACACAGCAGTGCAAACTTCGGTATGAACTATGAGAGTTCTCTGGCCCTGTGGGGATCCAGGGCTGAAAGTGTCCAGGTTGGAGATACGCGCGCCTATTTCCAGCTCCAAACACCTCTGCCCACAGCCTATACATCATCGCCTACTCGCTATCCAATGTCCTTTACGATCAGCGGGGCACAGAATACGAGCAGTTTCATAACCCCGATGAACATGTTTCTCTATCACGATCGTGCAGCCTTCATGGCCGATATTTCTGGATTCCGCAATGAGAGTCCTATTAACTATCTGGCGGCGCTGAGCACACCTCTTATGTCCACGAGTGCAACCTTCAACTTCCCCGTCTACGCAGATCAGAAATACTACATTCTCGCCCGCAGCGTAGATACGGCAATTGCCACCCAGGAGTTTACGATTGCCCCCTGGTTTCCCGCGGGCTCGACCTTCACTACTCTGGCAAATACTCTTGTAGGCTTTGACCCCCTGGCAAACCCACAGACGACCGCTGCTCTCTCCAACTTCAACTATGCGAAAAATGCCGATCCTGCCTATATCCGTCTCCCTATTCAGCCGGCGATTCAAACGGCACAGACTGTTGATCCCCTTTATAACCCGCTCACCTTTTCCACGGTAGCAATGGGCTATGACGCGAACGGCGTCAGCACGGATCTCACGGATTATTGCGGCTTTGTCGGTAAACAGCCTGGGAGCAACGCCGTGCCCAATGCCTCTTTGCGCATCGACCCCGTTTCTGGCTACAGCTTTCAGGTAGAAAAGGGCTATAATCCGGCGACCCAGCAGTATCTGACGCCGACCGATGAGAATGCCCTCCTCCAACCGAATGGCGGCGGCCTTTATACTGCGTCCAATCCTCCGCAACGCCAGACATCGATCGTGCATTGGTATGGGAATACGTATATGGCCAACTCGGAGAATCAGGCCCCGATGCTTCTGAGCAATATTGCGAGCCCCACATATACTGCTCCCTACACCCCAACAACAACAAGCGGGGCCCTGCAAAACTATGTTTATGGGGGGTCCAATAACACGGTCCAGTTCGGTGACGGGATTTTCGGAATAAGTTTCACTCCTTCACAGGGTGTTTGGGATATTGATCGCATGATGTTTAAAAGTGTCTATACCTCTGGCGATTCAAATGTGGATCTCAATCTCAATATCCGCTATCTGGGCGTCTATTATTCCGCAATAACAACCAACCGCTTCGTACACGAGATTCCTCTTACTGATGCTATAGCCGTGTTAAAGTTCTCCAAGGCCGTTACATATAACGCGTCTAACCAGAATATTGGCTTTGATGCGGCAGGAGGTACCTACTATGAGTTCGTCCGTGATACCACCTTCCAGACCGGCTCCAACTCATACCTCTATGGTTATTCCCAGATTCGCCAGAAGATCAATACGGACATCAACTCCATCTATTCCTTCTTCGCCTTTGATGGGAACCAGCAGTTTATGACATTCGATGGCCTCGTCGGCTCTCCTGTTCCCTATCCGTATTACTCGGATGCCACTGCCGCCGTGGCATATCTTGACGGCTCCACCACCCCGAAAAACTATGGGGTTGTTGTCCCGACCACCAAGGCGTCGCCGGATCTCGTGCGCGGCCCACCCACAGGTTACGACCAAACGCAGTGTAAATATGAGCAGTCAGTGCCGATTGGAACGAATCTGATGCAATATATTGCCCCGTATCCTTTCGCGCTCTTGTCGAATACCATGAAGGCGTGGGACCCGTTGCCTTACGCCCCCTCGATGATCATAGGAGATGTTTCTGGTTATATCATGACCCAGGATTCCTATTACCGTGTATTCCAGTATCAGGCCGCCACTACAGACTATAGTCTCATAGAAAAATACCAGTTCACGCTGGACCAGGTATATCCTTCCTCGAATCCCAATATAAACTTTCTGGGCGTGGCAGGAAATGAGCGAGAATATGCATTCTTTGCCTATTCGAATCTCCCCACCGCGTCGGCGCTATCGAGCCTTCTGATTGTTAAGACAATGAATCCGTTTGATGGAACTCTCAATGACACCTTCGAGTATCCAAATCTCCCAGGATTCGATCCGACCGCGCAACAGGTGACAAATATGACCTATAACAACTTTGGCGGATTCACACTCTCTTTAAAGAGCAGCAGCAACTATTTCGCCCTCTGCAAGCACAGTTCCAATGTGTCAACTATGACTCAGATCAACCCTCTGGATATCGTGGGATTCAACTCCAATATAGATCGCTTTATCACGCGACAGACGCCCAAGGAGCAGTTTGGCGCCTTTTACATCTTTCCCTATCGCAATAATCTGCCTGGCACAATCACAGAGGGGATCACGGACTATGTGAGCATTACACCGTCGAATCTCATTGACCGTGTGAATCCCTATTACAAGTATGTGGCGTATACGGGCAGCCAGGATGTCTTTTCTACCAGCAATAGTGCCTGCCAAATCATCCCCTATAATCTGGATAACTTGCCAACAAACCCGAATGTTTTCCGTCAGCCGATTGTGAGCCGCTCCCCGTTCAAGGATTATATTTACATGTTATCTGCGTATGACCCCACACGCTTCTATCAAGTGACAGGTTATACGTTTTCGACCAACCCCCCATTTGCTTCGAACGCCTTTACGACAACGTCGCGCTACCAGTTTCCCGTGAATACGAGCAACTTTACCCAGGGTGCAAATGGCGCAAAGTGGTCCCTCTATGAGAATATTCTCTACGGAAATCGCAATGACGTGGTGGATGCCCCCCGTAAGATTTATCAGGCCTGGCAGCTCTTTTATCCTGTTCAGCGGATTGTCATGACCCAGGTGGCGAAGAACTTCACCTTCATGTATGACTTGAATGGCCTGGAATACCCTGAATATCCGCATACGGCTCTTGTAGGATATAACTCTCTAGCAGGCCTCCAGGCGGATACCACGAATCAATGGGGCCTCGAGGACTCGAGCAACTTCTCCGTGGCCGATTTCGCCTTTCGCGGACCGACCTTCAACTCCTTCCTCTTTACGATGCCTCTGCAGCAATCGACGACATCGAACCCCTATTACTATCTCGCCGTGCGCAACTACGCCCCTACAGAGAAATCACAAGTCCTTATCCGCTTCAGCTTGGCGAATCTGTATGACTTTGGCTACACGAGTATGACGGATATTAGCAATGAAGTGGTGTTATCACAGGGGAGTTCAAACATCTTTGATCCCGACTATTACACGGCGATCAATGCATTCAACTCGAACTTTGTTATTGGCTCTAATGGCGAGATTTTCGGAGCGAATGTCGTGCAGGGATATGCCGGCTCCAACTTCTCCAATGTCACTGGATTCGGCGACTTCTATAGTCGGTTTTTGACTATATATGAGCAGTATAATACACAAGTCAAACTTGTGCAGACGATTAATAGCAATGTAAATGCGGCAGTGAAGAACTTTATTCAGACGGATCTGCAAAATATTCTTCCAGCGAGTTCTCTGAATCGGCAGCGCTTTACAGATCCATTGACGTATACCATCCTATGGAGATCATCGCTGCTTCCTGCCTATATTAATCTAGATGACAACTGGGGCCTCGGATGGAATCTGGGCTTTGACAAGGTCGATACCACATATGATACAGTGCACGTGGGACAATCCTTTTTCAAGATTCTCGACGATTTTATCCGGCTAAGGCTGAACCAGGAGTTTGATATGAATCGGATGGATACAGGTGCCAAGGAGAACCTCTCGCAGACAATGGAGCCTACAGGAGAAACGAAGGCATTTCATGCCAAGTTACTACTGGCACCGTTTGGAAGTTATGCCCAGACACTCATCAGTAACCCTATTAGTTTCTATCCGCCTCTTGGGCGTATGGATAAGGTTACATTTACATGGGTAGATGTTACGGGTGCTACGATTAATAATGCAGATTGCGAATGGAATGCAGTGGTCTCGATAACAGAAAAGAAGGATGTAACTGAGTATCCCCAGGAGGCGAGGATAGACCCTACTGTGCGACAATCCCGCCACTAAGTATTGGCCCTCTGTAGAATGTCAGGTTCAGGCTCAGGAAGTATTTTAGGAATGAAGGTTGTCGATCCTACACCACCTTCTTCGTATCCGAGAGAAAAGGGATCCCCTGTATATGGCCTCCCTATAGAACGAGAAGGACCAACTGACTTTTTCCCAGCCGTATGTTTACAGTCTCATTGGGATGCCACGGCGATTCTGAGACACACACTGCCCGATGGGTATGTGCCACAGGCTCTGGACCCTCGCCCCTGGGCCCGTATTTGCATGGAGTATACCACCGCAGGAGGCCAGGAAGCAGCCCCTGTTACGGATCCTAATACGGTTATGCCAAATGGGGGGCAGTTCTATCCTCCTGGGCGCTATGCAGCCTCAATAGATGATGAGTCAAAGCTCCGCTGGCTCGATAGAAAGCTCGGAACCTGCGAGGCAGATCAGTGGGAGCCGAGACCCAGCAGCGACATGTATACCGCCCGTATGCTTATTCCCGATAATGTGGCCCCCTCAGATCCCACAAAGATTCAGGAAATAGCGTATCCGAGAGCCCTTCTCCGGTCAGGACCCTATGAATGCCGAGAACAGGATGATGTCTACAATGTTTCTATTACATCCGACTACATGTTTAATAATGCTACGAAACAAGATCGCTATAAGCAAATGAATAAGCCGAGCAAACCTGGGCCTCCTGAGGGGGTTTTAAAGGCCGCTACAGAGCCGTTTAAGAATGATATTTTTACAAATGCGGGCTCGCCTGATCCAACTCGCGTGGTGGGGGCAGTCCCTACCAATCCTAGCATCCCTGCCGCGGGCGCCCCTATCGACAAATATGATACGCACTTTGCGCCCAGATAAAAATAAAGGAACCGCTACATCTCATAGCAAGAGAATGAGCGAATCCTTTGATCCAATGATTCAGCTTAAAACACTCTTAGGGGATAAGCCGAATCATCCGTGGGGGGCACTTATTCCCCAGGTTCTTCTTTGGTGTTTCAGACGATTTTGCATAGAAAAACTGACAGAAACATCGGGGGACTTATTATTTGATCAGTTGTGGGATGACCATTTTGATTTGATACATCAGCACGCCCCAAGAGGGCTAGAATCCGTTTCTTCTTCATGGTTTACTCCTGAAAATATCGAGTTCGTACATTCTTCTCTGGAAGATTATAACCGGTTTTTTATGGAAGTGTTGGGCGTCATTGATGATGCAGTAAGGGGGTCGGACCCTGATGCCGAGAATAAGATTGCGGAGTTTTTGGATTTTGAGATTAAGGATATCGTTAAAAGCTGGTTGGGCGAAGAATTGAAGTCCTTCCTCATTTTTCCACTGGAGGATAAGGATGATGATGAGTTCAGTGAAGATCAGTTCAACCAGCTTCTTGCGGCATTAATGGCCTTTATGGAGGCCAATCCTGTAGCGCCCTCGGAACCTATTGTGCCTGAAAATACGGCGGCTGCAGAATATCCTTTGGTTTTCTATCCTCCGTCCGTGCTTCCTCCGCCTCCGCCTCAGGAACAGCCATATTTATTCGCGCAGTTTCCTGGAAAGATTAGGGAGCGTATGAAAACACGTCGCGCGCGTAGAGAACGAGTGTCCTGTGGAAAAACCAGAAGAATCCATTAGCGCCTATAAACAAAGGGAGATCTATGATAGAAATATTTGTTATATTCATATTCCTCGTATTCGGCGTGTCGTATCTATTTTATCATCACCGCCGCTCAGATCTAGAGGTCCTTCAACTGGAGGCCGACCAAATGGAGCAACTCCCTGAGCTTCTTGAAGAACTGCAGCCGGTAGTTATACGAGGCATTGTCCCGCCGAAGGGGTTTACGCGCGAAAGTCTGCAGAAGATCCCCCGCCTGGCAAACTATTCCGTGGGCGGACAACCTCTTTCGCATGTGCTTGAGAAGCCCCAGATCCTGTTTGAAGCAGAGGGCGCCCCCACGTTAAATCAAGTGAGTCGTGAACAACTGTGCAAGGAGCTGGCCATTAATGTATGGGCAAATCACACATGGTTGCCGATCTTTTCACAGAGCACATGGATTGGACCGGCTGTAGGTTCAATGAAAACAGAGGCAGTCTTCGGGGGGATGGGTATGATACGAACTACCGCAAAATACACTTGTATTATGCCGACTGAAGGTAAATATACCCTGAGCATCCTGTCCAGGCAGTCTGAAACGTTTCTCCCAGAGAACTGGCAATACAAGTATCCGGCAGCTCTTACGCTGAATGACACCCCCTTGGTTGCAGACCTCAAATATTTGGATATTATTCTTCGCCCCGGGACAACTATATGCCTTCCCCCGCACTGTATTATCTCTATGGAGCCGAATAAAGACGCAGGAGATCTTTTTGCCCTTGTTATTATGGAATATCACGAACCTATTACGCTTATTGCAAAGTCCTTTTCACAAAATTGAGTAGGGATATGAAACCAAGGTATGTAAGTATTAGGGTAATGAATACCGAATCTGAGTCCGATGATGAAGAGTCTATGTCTGTCATTATGAAGCAGTTTAAGGAGAGTATGGAGTCTATTGTTAATGAGACCGCGCTCATTGATGCGCGGGTAAAACAAGTGTTTCGGCGGGCCAAAAAGGAGACGACGGACTGGCTGAATGAGCCGTTTGATGTCAAGCCCGCGGTGAAGGCGTGGCTAGACGAAAGAGGCCTCCCATCCCCAATCTCTATTGAGCAGTTGATTGATGCATGTTATTCCGCGGCAAAAACGATGGATCTGGAGACGCGGATGCTGACGTTTAGCAAGGAGGATGCGGCAGTTCTATGGGATGGGCATAGACGTATAACAGTGTTTGATATGACGACTAGGATCACTAACCTGTTCGTATAGGCGTCGTAAAATTACATCTGATCTTGGTTTTTGTGTAAACCACGATGAGTTCTCCCGATATCCGCACCTTCTTTCCAGCCAAAGAGGCCGAGAAGCCTGAGACCTTTGTTCTATTTCAACCTGCTACAGA
>Ga0214919_10003036_pt1 | contig 25820 bp, 24 predicted proteins | sample LL1503_MetaG_FD_177994 | JGI IMG/M metagenome (GOLD analysis project Ga0214919, IMG submission 177994) | Freshwater microbial communities from Lake Lanier, Atlanta, Georgia, United States - LL-1503 | ecosystem: Environmental > Aquatic > Freshwater > Lake | place: USA: Georgia | collected... | reverse complement strand
TCAGACGGGACGGAGGAGGGATGGGAGGGCTTTGCGGGAGGTGTGAGGTGGCGGCCCTCCGTCGTCCCGCGCATGCGGGACTTTTGAGAGCTTAGGGGTTCAGGGGTTAAGCCCCGACGCCGACCCCGACCGATCGGGGCAGGGGAAGAAGGATTATTTTGCAGAGGACGTTTCGACATTATGCAGAATGTCGAAATGTGTGAGCTGGAAAAAGAAATGGATAAGGATGAAAGCGTGGTGTTTAGAGTTGGATGGGCGACGAGATAGGGATGAATGTGCAAAACCCATCGTTGGTCGCGGTACTGGCCCTGCAGTCGATCCTGTTGCTGTATTTTCTCTGGTGCGTTTTCAAGAAAAAGAAATGAGAAAGGCCATGCAGGGAAAAAAGTATGATGAAAAAAGTGGAGATCGGACGACGGCATGCAACAAATGGGATAGGGCAATAAAGGCGCGAAAAATGCAAGTTACGCTTGCTAGTCGCGCTGGATAATTCGATGATTACGGGGCGTGCCGATTGCCCCACCCAAAACAGTGCGAGGGTTATGCCGTCCGGCGGAGCAGCGCTTAAGTTTGTTGGTTAGGTTTTTGACCCGCCGGAAGGAGCAGGGCGCAACCATCAGCGATATCGTGGACCATCTAGAGACGGAGTTGGGAGATACCTTCGTCTCTCGCACGATCCGCCGGGACATCGATCACCTGCGAAATTTTCGCGGCCACACGATTGAATTTGTTCCCACTCTACAGAAGTGGATCCACCGGGGCACAACAGGGACCCAACCGGACGACTTGGTCGCGGAAAGGCTCACGGCCATGGAGCTGACGGCCCTTTGCCAGGTGATGGCCCCCATGCTGCAGCAGGCCGTCCACCCCTACCACGCGGATGCCACCACCGCCCTCCAGAAAATCGGCCGGATGCTGCCACCAGACCAAAGAAAAGAGCTGGAGGCGCAGGCGAAGAGGATCCGGGCCAACACCGGGCCCGTCGTGGACGTCAACCGCGCCGCCATCGAGGTGGTGAAGCGGGCCGTGAAAGAAAACCTGGAAGTGGACGTAGAATACGCCGCCCGGGATGACAAGAAACACAGCCAGCGGGCGATCCAGCCCCATGAACTGGTCCTGTACGAGGGGAAATGGTACGTGCTGGCCGCCGATGCCCCCGGGGGAGAGGTGAAGTCGTTTTTCCTAAACCGGGGACGCAACTGGAGGCTCACCCAGCGGCCTTTCCGAAGAAAGCCGGACTTTAGCCTCGAGGCGTACATGGACGGGACGTTCCAGATGATGAGGGGAACGGGACCCAAGCAGAAGATCCGCCTGCTGTTTGAGCCGGTGGCAGGCAAGGTGGCCTCGGAACAGACGGTGCACCCCTCGCAAACCGTGAAGCCCAAGCCCGGCGGAAGGGTGGAAATCGGATTTGAGCTGAACAGCCTGGAACAGATCCGGCGCTGGATCCTGCGTTTTGAGGGAGAGGTGAAGGTGATGGCCCCCGCAGAGCTTAAAAAACAGGTCAGAGAGGCCGGCAAGAGGATCGCCCAACGGTCCTAAAAAACATGAGGCCCGGCCCGAAAATGTCCGCCCCGGTATGACAGGGTTTTCGCATGAATCTGCCATTTCGGTTTCGCATCGGCCTGCCCTGGTGGCAGGGACTATGGGGCATTCTGGTTTTATCGGTTTGGACGATGCTGGGGTCGGCCGAAGCCGGGGAGACCAAGACCTACCTGACGACCGATGGAAGGGTGCTGAAGGGGGTGGCCGTGAGGGAGGATACGGGCAGCTTGACGATTCAAGTGACGAGCGACAGCCGGGGCGAGGTACCGGCCGGGGAGAAGATTCTGGTATTTCGCAGAGATCTGAAGGAGGTGCGGTGAGTAGCCGGGGGGTGAAAGAAAAGACACTCCCCAGCCCCGAGGAGTATTTGAAGCAGAACCCGATCCCCGGGGGGCTTCTCTACTACCCGGGAAGCTTTGTGGACGCTGGGCCGATGAAATTATTTCATCAATTCGGCGGGTTGAGACGTTTTATCCATGTGGATTATCGTCCGCACACAAGCCAAGGAACTTATCAGAGAACCACGGAGGGTGTTTTTGATGCGTCCCCGGAAACCACGCCAATTGGGCCCGAGAAATTCAGGGCAAGGCGATGGAAGGACCTCTGGCATTCCCAAGTTGGTGAAAGATGGGAGAAGGAGACGGAGCGAAGCTTCGGCTTTAAGCAGGAGTTTCGTTTTGGCGGCCCAAAAAAGCATGTGGATTTTACCTTTATGTCCGTTGACGCCATTGGAGCGTGGAAGTTTTTGATTCGAGCCGGTTCCTTGCCGGACGTGGTGGTGATGTGTGCGGATGGTTTAAACTGGGCGGAGGGCGGTTTTGGGGGAGAGGGTAGGTTTTACCAGGAGGTCAAAAAAGCGGGGCACTGGCCCGAGTTCTTATTTGTGGGGTGTTCCATACCATGGCCGGGGTATGAACAAGTAAGTCACTCGATAGTAATCGGGGATGGACTTTCCCGTTCGATTTACCGCAGGGAAAAAAAGGCCGATCGTCCCACCTTCCCGGGAAAGTGGGACGATGAGGTGTTGATGGAACTGGCCGGGATTTCAGGAAATTAACATGGCTACGGTGAGGAGATTGACGGATGGGGAGAAAAAGAGCCTGGAAAGACTTGTCCGGGCTAAACGAAAGTCTTTGAAGCTGGCACAAGGACAGGAGGATTACGTGAAGCTAAGCAATAGAAACAGTTCCGGATTTTATGAACCTTGGGATCCCCGCTGGGCTCAGCATCACGTGCTGTATCCGGAACAGCCCAAGGAGGTGCCTGAAGGCGAGGTGGAACCCAGCAGCCCAAGGCCTGTCTACTTGCATGATTATCCGTTGCCAGCCCACGAAATTCTCCACTTTTTCGGGTTCAGCCTGGAGGACGGTACCCGTGAAATCTGGAAAGAGGAGAAGCGGGTTCTGACGGAAGAGGAAAAGGAGCTGGACCGGCGCTACATGATCGAGGCCCTTGGGACTTATACCCCGCAGACACGCATGATTACCCTCTACCTCCCCTCGATCCGGGATTGTGCCAAGCACATCGGGGTGGATATGGAAGGACTGCGGGAGGTGGTGCGAATCCACGAGTACATGCATGCCCTGCATCATTTGGGTGCTCCGGGAAATGCCCGAGGCGGTGCCTGGGATTCCCTGACGAATTCACAAGACCCCGCTTTTTTAGCCGAGTGCTGGGCGCTGAAGGAAACGCCGACGGCACTGGAGGTCTTTCTTGCCTCCCGTGACCATTGGTTTGGCAAGCTAACGGGCTCTTGCCCGACCCGGCGGTTGGAGTTTGTCGCTCAAGCCGGCACCGCCATTTACGTCGACTATTTGGAGGCGGTATACGGCCCGCGGCCGGGCTCATCCCCCTCCCTTAAAGAAATCTTCTGGAAGCTGATGAAGGAGCAGCCTGATGCTTACCGGCTCGACAACGATCCCAAAGACGACTCTTTCCAGAAAAAATCCTGGCCTGAGCTGGGTGCTCTGTTTCGAACCGGATTAAGGCATGACTGGGAACGAGCATACCGCCATGCAGAGGAGGTTTTCCGCAAGATGCGACACTACGCTATTGTGGTCGGGAATCTCCGGGGAGAGGAAGCGTCGAGAGCGATTGATACGTATGAGGCATTGGGATGAAGCGAAAAAATCGGCCAAGGTTATCGGCTAATACCCGGACAAAAAACCGAGGGCACAGGGCGGTGATTCGGTATGAGGCCAAGAAGCACCCGCGATGGAGCGTGGAAGTGGTGGAGAAAGGCGGGGTGGACCTGGTGGCACTGAACACCAAGACCCGAAAGGCGGCACGGTTCATTGAGGTAAAGGCCACAGGCAAAAGGAACTTTGCATGGCGGGAGTTTGAGCCAGCCCAGCAGAGGGCCATGCGTAAACGGAACCACTATGTCTATTTTGTACGCCAGGCCGGCAAGTCAGGCCAACAGGTGAAAAGGGTCAAAGGCTCCCAGATGAAAAAATATTTTCACAAACGGGTGGTGAAGTACTTGTACGCCTTTCCTAAGAAATCCGGATTTCATCAGAAAGGCTGGAAAAGCGTGTGATCGAACGAGTGCTCAAGCGACGCCTTACCCGCAATGACAGCCATATATCAAAAAAAATAACTATAAAAACCTAAATATTAACACTATAAACAAAGTGCTAAAAAGCTCTTTACAAGAATTATGAATTCGGCTATAAAAGAAAAACCATGGAGGAGAGATGCCTGAAGAAATCACACGGCAGGAGTACGAGTTTGTTCACAGGGTTCTTTCTGGATACCCGGATGTCCGTTATGAATTCAGCAGGGAAGCCGAAAGATTTTGCTGTGCCCTCTGGAGAAAGAGCCTTGGGGATTTGCGAATCTCAATTTTACGTCACCTTAAAGAGAATAGGCCAGTTTTCAGAAAGCGCGTCAACCATGTGGTCCTTGGGCGGCAATTCTTTCAGGCCAATGTGGAACTTTGGAAAGGGATGGACGTGTACGTCGAACTCTCCTTTGATTGTAGGGCCTTCGTGCGTATCAACGCGCATCCACACCGTGGGTTCCCAGTTTTAGAGAGGTAGGCCATGCTCGGTTTTTTCTTTTTTTTCATGGCAGAAGATCCGGAAGGCGAGAAGTGCCACGGGTGCGATGAGGGGCGGCTCAAAAACGTCACAAGGGACTACAAGGTGATGCTGCCGGAAGGGGATTCCGTGACCGTCGCCAATTTGAGTTTCCGGGAGTGCGCCCAATGCGGGGATGCCGTCTTTCCGGCGGCGGCTGCCGAGAGAATCGACCAGGCGGTCCGCGACCACACCGAACCCATCACCCCCGAGGAGCTCAGGAAAATCAGGGAACTGCTGCAGACGAACAAAACCCTGCTGGCTGAATCCCTGGGCTTGGGGAGCAAGACCTGGATCCGCTGGGAGGCGGGGGACCAGGCGATCAGCCGTTCCATGGGCTATTTTATCCGGGCGATGGCCCGGTTTCCCGAGGTGTACCGCTGGGTGGCGGACAGGGAGTGGCGTAAGGCGGAAGGCGGCCAATGAAACTGACAAAAAAAACCTCCCGGACGAAACCGGGCGAGCTGGGCCAGTGGACGATCCACCACGTGGTGGTGGCCGACCCTAAGAGCGAATATTTCAGGCTCTTCGCTGATTATATCGCCGACCTCGGGAAGGAACCGCCCGAATGGTATGCGGAGCAGGTGAACGAGAAAAATGAGGCGGGGGTTTTTTATCCCAAGTTGGACCTGACGCTTCTTCCCATGAGCCGATATGGGGACCGGGACGACTTCGGAAATGCGCAGATCATGGCCAAACATGTGGAGGATGTTTTCAAGGCCAATGAGGAGTATTGCGCGAAAGACGAGATTTGCTTCGACCTGCACGGGGAAAAGAACTTCGACACGGTCACGTTTGAAAAAGAGCTGGAGCGGGCCATGGCCAGTCAAGAGCAGTGGAATCAGTTTAAGCACACGAAAAAAGTGAGCCTGATGAAAGGGTAATCAACCCATGCCTAAAGAAACAAAAACCAAACCCAAAAAAGACGAAGTTGCCAAAGGGGAGCCGGCAGAGAAGAAGGCAAAGATGCGGCGGCCGGGGCCATACCAACCGGGAGCCGGCAAGCAATACCCGCTAAGCCGAAACAGGATCAAGCAGTACCTGGACTGTCCGCGATGCTTTTTCCTGGATTTGCGGTACAAGGTAAAACCGCCGAGTGGTGCGGCCTACACACTAAACGCAGCGACGGACGCCCTCATGAAGAGGGAGTTCGACAAATACCGGGCATTGGGGGAACCGCATCCCCTGATGACCAAATACGGGATACGGGCCGTGCCGTTTAGGCACCAGGATCTGGAAAAATGGCGGGACTCCCGGCAGGGAATCAGCGCCGTTCATGAAGAAACCCAGTTTGAAATCTACGGGGGGATCGATGACGTATGGCAGGAGGAGGAGACGGGGCGTCTGATTTTGGCGGACTACAAGTGCACAGCGAAAAAGGACGAGGTGACTGACCTAGAGAGCGGGTTTGGGCCGTCCTACAAGAAGCAGATTGAGATGTACCAGTGGATCATGCGGAGGATGGGGTTTGAGGTTTCACCGCAGGCTTGGTTTCTCTACGCCAACGGCTGTGCCAACGGTGAATTTAACAACCGGCTGGAGTTCCGCATGACGATGATTTCACACAGCGGAAAATGCGAATGGATTGAAGATGTGCTGCGTGAAATCAAGCTTCTCCTAGACGGCAGGGAATTGCCGGTTGCCAGCAAGGAATGTTTAACCTGCAGGTATATTGAGAAACTGATTGGTTGCCCGGCAGCCGGCCGGACCCAGCTCAGTAACCCGCCAGTAAAGGCTTGAATAAAACATGGCGGAAAATCATCCATTCCTGTCCGGGCAAAGCTATCACCGGGAGCAGCTTGCTGAATTCGTTGGGAGCAGGGAGAAGCAAAAAGGGATTATCTATGGCCCAAAACAAGAAGGAGTAATTATCATCACGTCCGGTGGACGGCATTCCAAGAGCTCAGGATACGAGGACACACAACATGAGGACGGAAGCTGGACTTATTACGGGCAGGGCAAATCAGGAGACCAGAACCCAGCCGGAAAAGCGAATGCGATGTTGGTCTCGGGGCAGAGATCGATACTTCTTTTTGAAACAAGGGAACCAAGTGCATTAGAAGCAAGAAAACAAGGCAGTTACAAAAAGAGGTATATATTTAAGGGTGATTTTATCCCTGATGGCTACGACTTGTTCAGGCCAGAAAAGGGGCCGAGGAAGGGGCTGCTTACCATCCGGGTTAAATTAATTCCCGCAGACGAAGCAACGGATGAGCCGATAGCACCCGGAGCCCAAAAGCTTGAGGAGAGGATAGACCTGCGGCAACGAATTCTCTCAAGACAAGGGGGGGCAGAAAAAACTATAACAAGGAAACAAACCTCCTCAGTCTTTGAGCGCGATCGTGAAATACGGGCCTACGCCCTACTGCGGGCAGGTGGAAAGTGTGAATATTGCGAGAAGGACGCGCCTTTTATCAAGAAAGACGGCAAACCTTTTCTTGAAGTGCACCATATCCTGCGGCTGGCTGATTTTGGCGATGATAAGATTGAAAATGTGATTGGTGTCTGTCCCAACTGTCACCGCGAAGCACATCACGGAGCCAATAAGGAAAAAATCCAGAAAAAAATGTTAGACAATATCTTTGCTAAAGAACGGATTTCCTAAAATGGATTACCTCGATTGGAACGATCAATTGTGCCGGCATTTCTTTTGTAAAACAGAAACCGAGTTTATATTCCCGTGCCTAAGCAAGGGGACTCTTTCCGAAATTTGTGGGCTGGAGGAGTCCGCAGCGGCTGACGACTTCGTGAAGGCTGTAAAAACAGGTCCCAAGTGGACTCAAATACCACGTTGTCAAAGCATTGCATCCAAGGCGCACAATTCTCTGTATCCAGATCCTAATTGGAACGAGCGCGAAATAGGGGACGAGCGAGAAAAGCTTGATCTCACGGGGCAAATTCATTGGAAGCAGTTCGATAATGGCAAACTCGAATTTCCGCCGTACTTTGCCTACCTATGCCTTCTGGTAATTAGCTACACGGAAAGGGGGGAGGTTCACGGGGGAAGATTTTATGAACCATTAAATCAATTCCTCGAATTGAGTGGGGACGATCAAATAAACTGCTCCGATCTTGGTCCCAATTACAAGTACGCCAGCAAAGCAGTTTCAATCAATGACCTGTGGAATGACTTGGAAAAGTGGTCAATTGAAAACAAGGGCGGCGTCTGTTGCCTTCCTGATAGAAAACTTTGGAGCCAAAGCTATGAGTTTATTCCTAGATATTTCGGGTTTTTCAAAACAGTGGACTTACGAAATCTGGGCCGCGTTTTTCAAGAACTTTTCAACAAGGCACTTGTCGATGATGGAAAACTGCCGAAGCCGGTTGAATTTGTTCAACTGATTCTCATGCTGAATAACCCAAGAATCTTAAGCAGAGATTGCGTTGAAAGGCTGCAAAGGCAGGACCGAACAAACACTCAAGCAATAGGAACCCTGCTGCTCTCAAAATATCGTCAATGGGATGGTTGTGATGATGAAGATGACGACGTGAAATCGCCTCGCAACCTTAGTTCGCGTTTGCTGAGATTTTTATATCAAGGGACGCTTCAGGCTGTGGTAAAGCTCAGGTCGACAAACGCGCTACGCCTTCTTCCCTTGGATGCTGATGTTGATTATGAATGCTCTGATGGAACTTCCTTGGTGTGGTCCGACACCGAATCAGTATGGTCTGAGCCGATTGATCTCATTCAACAAAATCCAATGGACGAAGCAACGCTTGAGTGCCCCAGGCTTCGTTTGACAGCCAAAATGTCAAGGCGCCGCCTGTTGGTTATGACCAATCAAGGTTTGCCATCTCACCTCAGTGGAGGGTTTTTGGAGGTGGATGAGATTGAGCCAAACGCATCTTATTTTGTTCTGGCGACTGCCAACCAAGAGCCCGATGTAGGAATTGGTGAATGGTCGCGGGACATTGTTACGCGTGTGCCGCGAGGCTTAGCTGGGTGGTGGATGCGTAGCCCGGAGAATCCAGATAATGACACATGGCCTGAATGTCTACCACCACTGAGCCTAGAGCCTGGTGATCCCAGACCTCGCATTAAGTTTGACTCGCCGTGCAGGCTTGACCCAAGGAGTGATAAATTTCTAGCTGGGTTACCTGTCGGTATCTCGTGTCGACATGGAAATCTCAAACCGGTTCTCTGCGAAGGAGACGCTGGTATTGTGCGTCTCGTGTCAGGAAACGGGGGATGGGAACTTGTCCCTGAAAAACCTTGTTATGTAAGGATCGGTCTCCAGCGGGCAGAAGAAATCATCGGAGAAACCATTCGCAACGTGGAGTTCGTTGAATCGGAAGATTGCATCCCTCCGGAAGATGAGTTGCAATCACTAATTCCAAATGATTTGGGAAACCTAAGTCCATACCCAGCTGGCAGGATTGTCTTGTCGAAAGATGGCTGGCTTAAAACACGATCAACCGGTGAGGAGGTCTATCTGGTGGATATGCCGCCTGACGTCCACGTGGAACCTGAAGAGAACGAATTCCTAATAACCATGACAGCCGAGGGAACAACTTCAAAACCCTTCCAACCAGATGACCGCATTCCAAGGGAACTAGGTAATCTCAAACTCAAACTATGCTATGAGGGAGTTGTGCTGCATGCCATCCAGATCGCGTTGGTGGATCTGCCGCAAGTTGACATCCCTAACCTTTCACAAGATCCAGCGCGGCCCACGCAGTTTCGCGAGAAACTAAATGTAAAAATCAGGTGTGAAGAAAAGCTTCCGATTGGCTATCAAATTATTGGTGCAAAGAGAGGCCAGGGTGAAGTGGAGGCACCACTTGATGGGCTTTTAACAGAGCCACGTGCCGCAGGAATGAATGCGAATCATGTTTACGAGATCCAATTCTCGATCCGAGGACTGGCCGTATGCTCACGCTGGTGTAAGTGGGTCCCGCCGGCTCGCCGCGGTGGCGAGGGGCTCAGCCGCCCGGCTCGGATGGCGCCTAGCGGACTGCAGCCGTTAGACAAAATACTTGACTCGATTATGAAAAAAAAGAAACCGTGAATATCTTAAGCGCTATCACGGCCATGGGCTCTATGACCTTTAAGGATTATAAGCAGATCGTTAAAAACTCTTGTCCCAATAAGAGCGAGTTCTTTGCCACGAAGCTTCGACGCGATCTAACTGCACTTGGTCATATCCAAATAGACTTTAACAGACGCCATATTCAGGCATGTTCGCCACGACTATGCCTTTTGCCCGGACAAGGCACTGAGGTGCGGCGTGCTGTGCTCGCAGGGGCTAGGAATGAGGCGATTCTTAAAAAGTTTATTGATCGGGCCTTGCCTAGTTGTTTTCGAGTCCAACAACAAACCATGAACCAATTTGTTCCTGATCGCCTGCAAGTAGAGGGCCGACATCAAGACCTGCGCACATTGTCGAAACAGATAGATGCACCTTCATTCTCCATCGGAGACAATCCGGATACGCCCGATGCATGGGTGTTATTGCATGGAGTTGCCTCGCTTGCGGATCGACTTAAACAGCATTTTGCTCGCAAGGAACCCGCAGGTGCCGGCAATGGTGCTGACCATTGGGAGGTCTTTCAGCCTGGGAACCCCCGTTTTCAGCCGTGGCAGCAGGTCAAAGAAGATTACTGCTGGAATCTAATCCTAATTCGGAAGTCGCCTTACCTTCACTGGCTTGCGCGCCGGCGTGAAGATGGGTCTTGGGAGTACTGGCAGGATGGTTTTGAAGGAGATCCGCTTTGGGCAAAATGGGCGGTAGCCCAATCCTATGAAACCCAAATTTACCTTCCTGGACCAGACAGCCTGAGTTTTAGCATTCCAGCCTGGCTCCCTTTCCCCGTCGAACTACATCGTGTATGCTGCCTTTGCACTGGAATGCTGCCAGACGAAAAGGAAAATAGAATCAGCTACCACGGTATACCGGCCGTGATCCAGAAAGTTGTCCAAAAAAAACTTCTATTATCGAACAATTAAAAATATCATCCTGACCATGACCGACCCGCTAGGCTCCTTTTACTCTATAAGAGATAATTTCATACGATACGTTCGGACGGCCTTTTGTATACAAAACGAAAAGGTAGAAGCTGAAAGGTCAAAAATTCTTTTGGATGCCAGCTCCGAATCTCCAGCGCTGTACAGAACGCCCTGGATAGAACCTGTTCCGCGCTACAAATCCACGGATGTAAATTTCCACGACCTGACTTACGAAAAACTTCAGAGCGAAGCTCAACAAAGCAATTTTACATTACCGGAAGCCTTTGATCAGGATGCCTTTGAAAGATTCAAGAAACTTGTGTCTTGTGGCCTCTTCTCGGCGGATCGCCCTCTCTATAGGCATCAGCTTGAGATGATGCTCCGTGCGATCTGCGGGAAATCAGTCGTTATCACGGCGGGGACGGGGTCCGGAAAGACCGAGGCTTTTCTTTTGCCGATCTTTGCGCGCCTCGTAATGGAGTCTGGTGGGCAAAATTGGAAAACCAAAGTTTCTGCTAAGCATGCTACCAACGAGTTCGCGCGCAGGGATGACTGGTGGAGTGACAAACCTGAGGCAGATACTTGGCGAAAAAACTGCAAGGGGGGCAGAGAGGGAGGGCCATTTATACGCACCCAGAGAGTTTCTCAACGATTTGGAGAACCATCTAGCAGGGCAGCTATGCGTGCGCTGGTTCTTTACCCGATGAATGCCCTTGTTGAGGACCAGATGAGCCGGCTGCGGAAGGCATTAGATTCTGGAGCATACGGTCCGCCTGGTGCCCAGCAGTGGTGCGCGGAATATCTTGGTGAAGGGCAACGGATTTACTTTGGCAGGTATAATCGTGATACGCCAGTTCCGGGACATGAAAATAAAGGTGATGGGTCAATTGATGCTACACTTATCAATGAACTTAGAAGAAAGCTAAAGGACGCCGAGGCAGCCTTTGCCACCGCCAGGTGCACCGATGAGAAAGAAAATGACGGGAATGAAGATGCACGATTCTTTTTCCCTAAGGTTGATGGAGCCGAGATGCGATCGCGATGGGACATACAGGACGCACCGCCGGACATCCTCGTCACAAACTTCAGCATGCTCAGCGTAATGCTCATGAGGGAGGCCGATCGGGGGATCTTCGAAAAGACAAAACGCTGGCTTGAGGAGGATCCTTGCCGGGAAAGTCGGGAGCCTACGCGCATTTTTCACCTTGTCATTGACGAGCTTCATCTCTACCGCGGCACGGCCGGAACAGAGGTTGCTTACCTGATCCGGCTTTTATTGCATCGCCTAGGGCTGGATCCGAACTGCTGCCAGCTCAAGGTTCTGGCCTCGAGCGCATCGCTGACAGCCAATGACACAGACAGTGAAACATTCATCAGGGAGTTTTTCGGCCGTGATGGAATTGAGATCATCGGCGGGGCGGTGGAGCCGGCAACTCGGCCACCGGGAAGTCTAGACCCGGAACCATTTGCCCAGTTTATTGCAGCCTGGGAGCTTGAAAGAACAAGGGGAAAGGTGGGCGGTGTACTAGATCAGGAACTTGGCGAACAGTACTCGGCCGTGGCGAATGCCCTCGGTGGCCAGAATATTGATGGCACTGGATTTAAAAAACTCACCCGGGTTATGAACCACAAAGAGCTTGGTCCGCAGATTGCCAACCGGCTGCTCTACGCCCTGCAAGACGGCGATCGTTTTCGTGCGTTTGATCTAGTAGAGTTTGGTCGCCGAATTTTTGGAAACAATGTCGATGGCAAGTCGAGCGAGGAGGTGCTGAAAGCAGTCCGCGGGCTTCTTGTTGCCCGAGGTGCATCGGAGCATGCCGGAGGATTGAATGACACCCTGCCGTCATTTCGCCTCCATTGGTTCTTTCGCAACCTTGAAGGGCTTTGGGCATCTCCTGACCCTTCGGATGTGGATTCACAATTTTGCGACGGGGGCCGAACTATTGGCCGTCTTTATCCAAGTAATCGCAAGCTGATATCCGAGGAAGGTAATCGTCTTCTAGAATTACTTTATTGCGAGCAGTGCGGTGACGTGTTTCTAGGCGGAATCAAGCTCCTGCATAATGAAGATGAAAGCGAACTGTCTCTTCTCTCCGGCGATCCCAATCTCGAGGGTGTTCCCGAGAACGACCGGCCGCTTCTGGCAAAAGATCGGAAGTACGCTGAATATGGAATTTTCTGGCCGGCAATCGATAGGTCTACCTCTGAATTCTGTCCTACAACGGATAATCCAAAAGACGCCACCACTACTCGCCTGTTCTGGGGAGACAAATCAGTTGTTTACAACGCCCCTAATGCGGGAGTGGAACCTGCGCTAAGGGACGATCCCGTGGCTGGCTGGAGGCCGTGCGTTCTTCAGGCAGCAACTGGCATGATTTTTACGCATAATCCTACAAAGCCTCGGAAGGGACTGGTGCCTGGATATATTTATCAGGTAGCACGTGTGAAGGATAAGCAAATTTACCCTATCAATCATAGAAGAAGAGGCCCCAAGTTATCCCCTGATGAAAGAGAACAATACCCTGCATTCCCGGCTGTGTGCCCAAACTGTAGCGAGGACTACCGCTACAAGAGCAAAGGGGCGTGGTGTTTAAACAAGAAGCAATCGCCGATAAGGACATTCAGAACCGGATTTACAAAGATCAGCCAGATATTCGCCAAGGAGCTGTTCCACGCCCTTCCAAATCGAGAGGGTCGCCATGACGATCGCAAACTCGTTGTCTTTTCCGACAGCCGTGAGGACGCGGCTAAGATTGCCAACGACATTGAGCGTTATCATTTTGATGAAATGATGCGTGAGGCTATCTTTGCGGAGTTGCGTGTTCCTGTGCTTGGGAAAGCGCGCTTTACAAAAAATGTCGATGAGGGTCACCCTTTAGACGGGCTAGCTGCTCTTTATGAAAAAAGATTTCCCGAAGAAGCTGGTTTTATTCGTCAGGCCTGTGCTGACCGAAAGCAAGCGACCGCGGAGCTCAGGAACGGAAACTCATCCCCAGAGGTTTACACGCGTCTTAATAAAGCCACTCAACTTATCGACGCCTCTAGTATTGGCTCCTCCGGCAGCGTGCCGTTGAGACAGCTTTACAACCCACTTGATAACAACAACGTCCCAATTCTGGTCAATCGGCTCAAGAATCTCGGGCTAAATCCTGCCGGGTGCAGAGCGCGTTACCAGAATTATGAAAGTCATCCATGGTATGATTTGTTTGATTTCAATAATCCCCAGAATGTCTACTGTCTAGTGAACACGCCGGGAGGCCAGCTCAATGGTCGCGCTTGTTTCGAGACCAGTGGTATTCTTATGGTACGTCAGAATCTTCTCCAGCAACTCTTCGGTCGTTTGTACTTTGGTTTCGAGTCATCTGGTCTCGGTTTTGTTTCGATCAATAATGAGCAGTTCGGGGGGCGGGCAGTTACTTGCGGACTGACAAGAGAAGCCCTCTTTCAGACTTGCAATTCTGTCATCCGGCTTTTGGGTGAAAAGTGGCACTTCGAACAAATAGAGCCGAACTATGGAAACGGTCCACAAATAGTTGACCAGAGGTTTGGAGAGGATGATTTTGGCCCAAATCGTCGACTTCGACACATCGTTGAGTTCTGCAATCGAGTAGCACAACGGCATCGTGTTGATCTGCATGATATCGAGAACGATGTCAGGGAACTTATAAATAACAATGATGTCGCAAATAATGGATGGATTCTTTCCGCTGACAGGCTTGATCTTTGCCTTGCAGGAGATGAAGACGATGTTTGGAGATGTAACTCTTGTCGCCGGGTGCATCTGCATCCATCCGCCGGCATTTGCAGCCATTGCTTTCAGGAAATGCCCTCCCAACCAAATCTAAAGTGCAACGAAATATGGAAAAACCACTACTATGCCGACACCACGGCACGAGAGCGCCTGCCATTCCGGCTCCATGCCGAGGAGTTGACAGGTCAAACTGATGATCAAGCCAAGCGGCAGCGCCATTTCCGAAACATCGTTCTTGCGGGTGAAGGAGAAAGGCTCGTTAGAACAATTGATCTTCTCAGTGTGACCACCACGATGGAGGTAGGCATTGATATTGGAAGTCTGAGGGCCGTCATGCAGGCCAACATGCCACCAGAGCGTTTTAACTATCAGCAGCGTGCCGGCCGGGCAGGCAGGCGGGGCCAAGCCTACTCAGTGGTGATGACACTCTGTCGGCAGCGCAGCCACGACACGATCCATTTCGATAATCCATATCATATTACCTGTGACAAGGCACCTATCCCGTTTTTAGCGATGGACCAATTCGACATCGCACGGCGTGTCATGGCTAAAGGCATCCTGCGGGAAGCCTTTAGGCATATCGGCGTTAAATGGAGCGATGGGCCACTGATGCCTCCAGACAATCATGGTGAATTTGGAAAAGCTGACGATTGGCCCAACTACAAACAAAAAATTATAGAGACCCTAAATGAAGAGGCCTTAAAAGAATTAAGGCAAACCTTGGCAATAACACTGGCCAAGGGCTTTGACGGCGCGAATGTCACCGCGGATAAATTGCAGGCGTTTGTCTCGAGTCAGCTTGTGAACGAGATTGAGGGCATTCAATCGAATGACGAGTTGAAGTCTTTCGAGGGACTTGCCCACCGGTTAGCCGAAGGAGCATTGCTACCAATGTTTGGCATGCCATCCAAGGTGCGCGTTCTTTACCACGGTGGGGCCAATGCCAATCGTGAAGTTCCCTCGATCGACCGGGAACTTGATCTTGCTGTCACTGAGTTTTCCCCCGGTGCTGAAAAGACCAAAGACAAACGAGTTCATAAATCCTTTGGGATTTGCCCCTCTCTCTTTCTGAAAGGAGGAAAGCTTAGCGGTCTCGGCGGTCCATTTGTGGAAAGGAAGTGGATGGCAAAATGTTCGCGCTGTCACTTTGTCGAAACACAAAAACTCCAAAATCCACCGCAGCAGATGTACCGCGCATGTCCTAGGTGCTTCGCCGATAATGCAAAGATGTATCGAGAGTTTGAGGTGTGTGTTCCAAGCGCATTCTTTACAAGGGGGCTCGGCGAGGGTGAAGATGCTTCTGAGGGTGGGGAGATCATAAGTGCCGCTGCGGCTCGCCTTGCAGAAGGCGATGCTGCTGACGCAAGTCCTGTAAGCGGGTTGAACACCGTCGCAATATTTCGACCGGGTGGCAGACTCTACACGCTTAACGACAACAAGGGCCGTTTGTTTAAAGGGATAAGTGTGAGCGACAATCAACTAAGGCCGAATAGACCAAATGACGATCCTGTTGATCGATGGATCTTGGATGACAGAAATGGTGCCGAAGTTGCCCTGGTGGCGCCTAAGACAACAGACTCCTTAATATTTCGTCTTGAGGAGATTTGTCTCGGTCTCGAGTCATCCCCCATAAGGCCCGTGCCTTTAAGGCCCGGGCAGAATGATGCAACAAAGGTGCGGCCTGGAGTAAACAGTGCGCTCTGGTCAGCTGCGTTTCTTATCAGGTCCGTGGCAGCGGACAACCTCGACATCGACGCGGAAGAGTTCGACATTTGTCACATTCGCCTGGCCGAGCTTAGACCTGATACCACCGGCCGGCGGCGATACACGGGAGAGTTCATCCTGGCCGATCACCTTGCAAACGGCTCCGGCTTCACGCGTCGGTTGTACTCTCAACTTTATGGAGTTATCAGCCAAATTGTGTCCGCGTCCAGAAGCGAGTCCGTGGGAGGCGAGTTCCTAGAAAGTATCTTTGGTCAAACACATAGAAATGAGTGCTGGTCGTCTTGCCCCTCATGCCTCCGCAATTTTCGCAACATGCGCTATCACTCCATTTTGGACTGGCGACTAGGAGTTTCTTTGGTCTGCATGTTGGCATCCAGCGACTATCAGGCAGGACTGGATGGAAAGTGGACCCAACTCGAACTACAGGGGTGGATAAATAAGGCAAACCAAGACACTCAGAGTTTTATCGACAGCTTTGGGCTAAGTCAGCGGGAAGCTTTATTCCAGCAAGATCTCCCTATCTTTCGTTTTAATGGCTTGATCGTCGTCGTCCGCCATCCTCTTTGGGACACGGTTGATCCCCGTGGCCAGTTTGCTCAATGGATCGATGCCGCCATAGATGACGTAGGTAATGATGGTAAAGTCCGTAGCGTGGATAGCTTTGACCTCTCTCGTCGCCCTTCATGGGTTTATCAGAGACTGGCAAAGGACGATAATGTATTCCGCTTATGAGCCGGGAGACTTTTCTTCGCGGACATCTGGATGCCGTAACTCCCAGCACCTATGTTAATCTAAAGGGGTGGAAGGAGAGAGGAGGTTGCGGGCACCAGCTTCTTTGGGCAGGTGATTCCCCGCTGTCGCCTTTTCCAGCAGCTAAAATTGGCGATGTAGTGCATAACGTCATGGAAAAAGTTGGTGCGAATCTTGATCGTGAAGGTGCTGCCCGGCTTTGGGACGTTGAGTGCCAAAAGATCGACGAAGATTTACGCAAAAGCCCTGTAACGCGGGGTCTTGCGCCCCTGTCTCAAACAGTTAAGGGTTTTGAATTACGAAGATTGATGACTATCCGGATGGCTAGTAAGCGTGCCGCTGCATTGAACGTGGGAATAGGAATACAGGGGAACGGCGAGCATGAGCATCCACTAATAGAAGCTTCACTTAGATCACACGACGGACTGCTCCGGGGCCGAATTGATTTACTAGAGAGGCGCGAGGAGCCCGAGGGCTTCGTTCTTATTGATTATAAGTCGGGAGGAGTTCTCGATGTCGAGGATGACGGTGTTGAGCAAATTCAGGAGCGATATCAACTCCAGTTATTGCTTTACGCGGCTTTACTCTTGGAAGCCAAAGGCATCAGAATCAAGAAAGCCGTTCTCAAGACGCTAGATGGTCGAGAACATGAAGTGCCAATCGATATTGTAGAGGCTGAAAAGGCAGCTCTTCAGGCAAGAGAACTTTTAAGGGAGTTTAATGAGATAGCTCAAGAAGGATTGAATGATTTGGCCCGCCCGCTTCCAAAAGATAATCTAAATCACACATTTGGCTGTGCGGGCTGCCTTTATCGACCTGTTTGTAAGCCTTATTTAAATGCCAACCGATTCCCCGAAGAGAACAAGAAATGGCCTAACGACGTAATTGGTAGAGTTACCAGTGTCAACAGGGTCTATGAGAGTATTTGTATTAAGATCCAACCCTTCGAGGGTGCTGAAGCAATCACAATTAATTTTCGTGACTCTGCTGCCAGACATCAAGAACTTGAAAAAATCACAGCCAATGACACTGTTTGCATATTTGATTATATTAGAGGTCGTACTGCCAATTACGATGGCCCTAGAACATCCATTGTTAAAATGAACACCTTGGCTTGATTTGGACTTTTAGCTCTGGAGGCTCTTTCAAGGTAATTCGGTTTTATTACTTGGTAGGACTATATTTGTCCTATGGGGGTGCACAAAGTCTGTGCATGAAAGTGAAAAAAGAAATCAGCAGGTTGTTGATAAGCACAGGGTTGCCAAGGGCTGTGACACCTTGTCGGCCCGTAAAAAGAACCTAGCTATCAATCATGATTCAGGTAGTTGATCCCAAAAGCACCCTTCCCGCGCAGGGCGGGACCAGGTCCCGACCTGGGTCCGGGCAAAAAGCGGGGTGGACTGTGATCGATCTCTTTGCGGGCTGTGGTGGTCTGTCCCTAGGGCTTGAAGAGGCCGGATTTAAACCTGTTTTGTTCAGCGAGCTTAACCGGCAAGCCGCGGACACCTATCTCGCCAACCGACAGGGGATGGAAATTATCGAAGAGTCCGATATTTTTAAGCTAACGAACCAGAAACTGGAAAACCACCTCAAGAACCTCAAGAAGAGAGGTATTAAGGGCATTGATCTGGTGTGCGGGGGGCCGCCTTGTCAGGGTTTTTCCGGGATTGGCCATAGAAGGACCTTCCAGCTCGATAAAAAGGATATTCCTTCCAATCACCTCTTTCTTGAAATGATACGGGTCATCAAAAAGGTAAAACCAAAAATCTTTCTTTTTGAAAATGTAAAAGGATTGCTGAATTCCCGTTGGACCCCGGATGGAGAGAAGGGGCAAATCTGGAAAGCCGTCCTTACAGCCTTCCGTAAAATACCGGGGTACACGGTGCGATGGGAGCTTGTCCACGCGAAAAACTACGGTGTCCCGCAAAATCGTCCTCGGGTATTGATGGTCGGTATTCGGAAGGACGTCCTAAATGCTGGATGGAAAAAAGGAATTATTTCGCAAAGCGAGGACCGGTCCACCGCAATTCAGTCCGGATTCCTCCCAATAGGATCAAATGACGCCCCGAGTCTTGAAGATCTTTTGTCTGACCTCGAGGACCCTGAATTCGAAGGTAAGGATGGGAACCCTGCCTATCTGAAGGATCCACAAAGTGAGATCCAAATCCAGCTGCGCACTACGCGCGAAGGTAAACGCATGAAAAAAGGAGATGCATTCTCGGAACATGAGTACAGCCAACACGCAGAGTATATACGGGAAAAATTTACTCATATGATTAAGCATGACGGAGAGATACCTCTTCAGTTCAGGACCAAGAAGTTTGCTCAGCGGGTTTTCCCGAAGAAGTGGGGTGCTGGTGGGCCTAATATCACGGCAACATCTCTCCCTGAGGACTATGTCCATTACCGCGAGCCACGTAGCCCGACAGTCCGCGAGTGGGCCCGTCTACAAACCTTTCCCGACTGGTATGTTTTTAAGGGGCCTCGGACAACGGGCGGAAGACGGCGAGCCGGCGATCCCAGCAAGAATATCTGGGACAGGGATGTGCCGCGGTACACTCAGATCGGGAATGCTGTCCCAGTGCTCCTTGCAAAGAAAATCGGTGTGCATTTGTCTAAGATCCTCGCGGGCTAAAACTTATTCATGAATACCCGTCCGCTCACGTCGGCGGAATCTGCCAATCTGGCCCGTCTCAATGCTACGGGCCGGAGAAGTGTACTGTTATTTATTACACGAACTGGGCTGCAGAAGGGGATCTTGGACGCAACCGAGCCGATGCGAAAATTGCTTTTGGAGGCCAAGATGCATGATTTTGCACGGCAATCCCAAGGCCCTGAACACAAGGTTGTGCTAAGATCCTGTTTTGTATACGCAGACTCATCGGATGAGACCCAAGTTTCGCTTTATAGGCCAATGACCAAGAAAGGTGACCCAAGGTTCTGGTTTTCGGGTCTGCCTGAATACGCAGGGCCAGATGATGTCGTTTCGGTCTTTGTGAAAGACAAGGTCCTCCACCTACTTAATCTCACCCGGTTGAGTCTCGCTGATGGGGATTTTTCAAGGTTTTTGCTGGATGGCCTAGAAAAGGAATCTCGAAAAGAGGCTCTCGACCTTCTTGAAAAGCTTAAGAACATCGCTAGGCGAGGCCCCATCAAGGCCGTTTGTAGTGGCGACACAGCCATCGGGCGGAGTATTGAGACAGCTCTCGGGATCAAGATTAACTCCAGCCGAAATCCTGACTATCACGGGATTGAACTAAAGAGTGGGCGGCTGCCGCGGCTCGGTGGTCAAGAAAACAGAGCGAACCTCTTTGCTTGTGTTGCAGACTGGAGTCTCAGCACCTGTAAAAGCAGCAAGGAAATCCTTGAAAAATATGGATATCGCCGGGGCCCAGATTTCAAACTTTACTGCACGGTAACTTGCCGGAACCCAAATTCACAAGGTCTCCAGTTGACCCTTGATGATGCCCGGCAGCTTCTTAGAGAATTTCATCAGGAAAGACCCAAGGGCGACGTGTGTATATGGCCCTTGGAGCTCCTGCATGCACGTCTTTCAGATAAACACAAAGAAACCTTCTGGATCGATGCTCGGGCTTTTCAAAGGGGAGGTACTGAGTTTTTCGAGCTACAGTCAGTCACCCATACTGCTAGGCCTAGCCTAACGCAGTTTGATCGGCTTCTTGAGGCCGGAAATATCACAGTGGATCACTTGATTAAAAAGAAAATCACCGGCTCAGTTGTGGAAAAAGGACCGCTGTTTAAAATAGAAAAAAACAGGATCGCCGAGCTCTTTTATGGTCTACCCAAGAAGTACCGCATCGTTGGGGAAAATTAGATTTTACGGTCCACTAATAGACTGAAGCATAGGTGCTTTACCGCAAATCATGGCCCCAAGTAGATCAGCAAGGCCTTAAGCAGCCCTTGGGCAATCTTCGCCACGCTGACCATGACGGCACCGGTGATAAACCCAGCAAAAAACTGATCCCAAACGCTCACTTGTCCCTCCCTGCAGCTGCCATAAAGACAAAGAGGATGATCAGATTGCAGCAGATGAACTGGGTGACTTTGCAGCCAATAACAATGAGAAATGAAGTAATATCCACCACGAGGGTAATAATCGCATACCCCGTAGGACAAATACGGTCCGGGCCCTGAAAGGGATAATTAGCGTGAAGAGGAAGGTGTAAGGGGAAGAGGGCGTTTGGTTTAAGATTTGGAAATGCGAGAAGCGGGTTGAGAACCCAAGGGCAAGCGGGCCCAGAGCTATGACGCTGAGCGAGACACAGATGGACCAAAGGCCGGTGGAAGGGCGGACCTCTTAGGAAGAGCCAAACGTGGCTTGTTCTTTGGGGGCAGAACAACGGTTCGGCCGACTGGCGATGGCCTTTTTTCGGTCCCCTTAAGATATTCCACGCCACCCTTTTCATCGATCCTCGCCTCAATAAACTCCACATTGCCTTTTTGGATGGAGGCCTGAATGGAAGCCACGGCATTTTCCTGAAGCTGGTCCTTGGGCACACGGGTAAGGAAGAGGATCTTTTTCACGCTTTTTGTATCGGTCAGGCCGTCGAAAACCAAAAAATCAACGGGAGTACAAAGCAACCGCACATCCTGGGGATCGAGTCCGCGGGGTGAGAAAACAGGGTCAATCTTCCGGATCCTGCGGTCCGCGGCTTTGCGCCCCTCCACCTTGATTTTTTCACGAACCAGCTTGTTTTTGGACTGCTCCCGAAGGTCATCGCACCTGGCCAGAAGATCGTTCAGCTTTCCCTCGCCCCCCTCAAGATTCTCCTGGGAACGATCCCTTGCCTGCTGAAGGCGCAGAATGGCATCTATCCGGGAAATCCTTGGCGAAGAGCCCGGCACCCAGAGACGGCATGCAGCCAAAGGGGTGATCTCATCGCAACAGGGGCAGATCACAAAAATCTGGTACAGATCCCTGAAAAAATCCGTGTAGTTCCGTGAATTCATTTATGACTGTATGTCTGAATCTCCAGGCGTCTCTGCCCGACGGCATCCCGGATGGATTTCTGGTTTTTCTGGAGCTGTGCATCGCCGGTCTTGATTTCAAGAAAGGTGATGGAGTCCACGCGGCCAGTGCGCGTATGGCCGTTGAAGGAAACGTAATCCACCGGGGTGAAAAGGGTACGGCAATCGGCAAGCTCGAACTTAAAGCGAGGGGTGGAGGGAAGAATTTTTTCCAAAATAAATCCAAGGTTCACAGATTGAGTAGTGATTTTCAATCGGACTGGTTGGTTGCGGACTTTCAACGAAAGCTTGGAACATTCCTTCTTCTTTTTGTCCAGTTCTCCGGCGAGCTTTGCAAGTTTGCGCTTGAGGAGGGCTTCCTCCTTGAGGAGCCCTTTTTCCCGGGCCTTGAAGTACCGGTTGACCGAAGAAGGGAGGGGTTGGCGGACATCAAAGATTTCCGCGTCTTTTAGGGAAAATTCCTCCTCGCAGGCAGGGCACTGCACCATCAAGCCAATCTTTCCAAGATCCTGCAATGAACTCATGGGATATATTTAATTATCAGAACTCCGACCTAAAACCGCAAGCCTCTTTCCGGGACTCCTGCGGCAAAAAAAGAGCGAAAACACTCAGGTAAAATCCTAACCGGAGGGGTAGGACATCCGCAGGCCCATGGAGAAAAATAAAGTCGACCGTTTTTGGACGATTAGAATCGTCTTTCTTGAAAAATCTGCTCTACTTTGAGTTGATGCAAGCAATCCCGACACGCCTGGAGTAAAGAGTGAAACGGGACAACCCAAGATAAAGGAGGAACAAGATATGAACCCTGAAACCATTATTGCCATACTGGGACTTACCTCCCTTTTTGGATTACTTACAACGGCAGTTTATTGGAATTCGGCGAAAAAACTGCAATCGAGAATCGATTCCAATGAAAAAGACAAGGAAGGAATTAGGGATGAACTTATCAAGACCCGGACCGAATTAGCTCTAGCCCAAAAAAACGAGGAGAACTTAAAAAGCCAGCTAGAACAGGTGAGTGTATATATTAAAGATTCTGTCGAAAATCTTTCCAGCAAAATTGTAATGGATGGCATCGAATCGTTGGCCAAGCGGAATAAGGAACTGGTTTCCAAGGACTTTGAATCGATAGCGACGACGGTCAAAGACTTTAGGACCCGCCTCGAGGAATTGGCCTCTGACTCAAAGGTTGAAAAAGACACTATTGTAAAAGCTGTTGAGCAAATCAGCGGAGATACGCAGGCCTTAACACAGGCCCTCCGAGGGAACGTGAAAAGACAGGGAAACTGGGGTGAGGAAGTCTGCGAAGAACTGCTCATGAGTATTGGTCTTGTCGCGGGACAACATTATCAAAAGCAGGCCAGTTTGGCGGACACCCTTCAGGACAAAACGCTTCGCCCTGATTTTGAGTTCTTTGTGCCCTCTGAAGATCCGAGCGCAAACAAAAAGGTGATCCTTCTTGATGCCAAGGCCTCCGTCAAGGGATCGGAAGAGATGGCCAAAGCCAAAGACAACAAAGAGCAAGATCAGGCAAAAAAATCCATTCTGAAAAGCCTTAATGATCACGTCGACACACTAAGTAGCAAAGCCTATCATACCCTAACGGAGGGAGCGTCCCCAGAGTTTACGCTAATGTTTGTTCCCATTCCTGGGATTATCGACATCGCGTGCGAAACCGATGAAGACTTCTATAAACGAGCAATGCAAAAGAAAATCCTTCTTGTCGACAGCAGAACTTTGGTGCCTGTCCTAATGATTCTGCGCAATTTATGGAGGTTGGCTGGACAGCAGGAGAAAGTAAACGAAGTCTTCGCTGTTGCCGGGAATCTTTTGAGGAGCATTCAATCCTTTGGCCATAACATGGAAGATCTCGGGACAGCCCTTAAAAGAGCCCAAAAAAGCTTCATCACCGCCAACAATCGAATCGTAAAAGGCGGGCAGGGAAGTTTGCTGACATATGCAAATCAATTGGAGGAGCTGGGAACTCAAGGAACGATTCAAGGTGGTAGAGGCAGGGCAAAACAGCAAGCCAATCAGCGGATAGAGAATGTAGCGACTGAGGTGCAAACTACACCTCTTAACAAAGAGGAGGACGTTAACGCGGAGCAAGATGAAGAAGAATGAAAACAGCCCCTTTATCCAAAAATCGTGCCCCTGAGGACCGAATTTGTCCGAGGGGACTGGATATAGAGATGAAGATTAAGATTAAGATTAAGATGAAGATGAAGTCAGAGATGGAATATCGGATATAGGGGGCTGAGTGAGGATGAAGATGACCCTCCTACGCTCCAAACCCGCATTGCGGTGGAGCTACGGAGGGCTGAAGGGAGGTAAGAGCTGATGAGACCATGCCTTAAATGCGGAAGGGCGTATCGGGCGGCCAGGATGGCGCAATTGCGCCGGATGGCGGCGGCGGTGCGCCGGGCGGGACGGAAGCGCACCCGATAAGGATGAGGATGAGGATTAAGGAGATCGTGAAGGTGACCCTCCTTCGCTCAGTCTCGGCGAGCTCGCTGAGCTTCGGAGGGCTTCACCCGAAGGGTGAAGAAAGGAGATTAACATGAGTGAATTGACGGTAAAAAAAGGAAAGGCGCGGAAGCCGGTGGAGCCGGCCTTGGTCATTCTCTCCGGCAAGGAGCGGTTGGAGGATGATCATGGGGCGATCCTGGGCGCAATCATGGCGGGTCGGCAAAATCCCCATGGGTTGGTCCTGGTTTTTCGCGGGGAGGGAGTGTTGAGCGCGTGGCCGGCGTTGGAGTTATCGGACCGGTTGCGGGAGATCAAGGCGGAGGGCAAGCGGGTGGTGACGGTGGCGGAGTGTTGGCTGGGGGCGCCGGACCTGTTGGTGTGGCTGGAGGGGACGACGCGGTTGATGACGCCGGCGGGGTATGGGCACGTGAAAGTGCCATCGTACAGCCGGCATCACGTTCCCCAGGGGCGGGGACGTAAAAGCGAATTCGGCGACTCGTTGCCGGATCTGGGGGAATACGAGGAGAGTGACGAGGCGAAGACGCGGGAGCGGAAGCTCAACGATCCGCGAGGTTACGCCTACGAGCAGATGCTGGAGCGGCTGAATGAGTATCTGCCCGTGAAGGAGCATGAGAACAAGGTGGTCACGCGATCGGCCCTGGTGGAGATGGGGTTGATCACGGGGGAGGGGTTGGACAAGGCGATGGGAACGCCGGAGCAGGTAAAGGATAAACCGGCGGGGGGCCATCCGCGGTTTGCCTGGAGGGACGGGTCATGAACCTGAAGATCAGGATGAGGGAGGTGCAGGGGCTGGAGATCGAAATGGAGGGGGACGTCGAGTGGCAGGCGGAGCTGCTGCGGCAGATGGATCTGGCACGGGAGCAGGCGCGGCACGAAGCGATGAAAGGAGGACGGGGATGAGTGTGGAGTTACAAACGGTCAGCCGGGAGGATGCGGAGATCTGGCACGGGATGATGACGGAGGAGCTCTTTAACCTGCCGGTGGAGGAGGCGCAGAACATCCTGATCGCGGATGATCCGGTGCAGACGCTGGAGATCCGGGGGGACGGGAAGCGGGTGGGGTTTGTGGCGGTGAATTTTCAGCCGAGGTCGGTGCCGGACGTGTTGTGGGTGTTTGTCCGCAAGGAGGACCGGCGGCGGGGCTGGGCGACGGCGGCGGTGGACTGGCTGGTGGAGCGGCACAGGGCGGCGCACTTGCAGACGGTGCCGCGGGCGTGGGCGGAGGGGATGCAGGATGCGGGCTGGGAGGTGGAGGGGCTGGAGGGGAACGATGACTTTGTGGATGTGACGGTGAGGAGGGCGGCGTGAACGACTTGGAGGAGACGAAGGCGGAGCTGTTGGAGGTGATTGTCCAGTCGCCGGAGGCGAGCCTGCAGCTGGCGTTGGGGATGCTGCGGAGGGGGCGGCCGGTGCCGGAGCGGATTGACGAGGTGTTACGGGGGTTGAAGGGGGCGCCGTGTCCGCCGCGGGTATGGGAGATGGACCGGGACCGGTATCTGGCGTATGCGGAGGCGCGGATTTTGTACGGGAAGGGTGGTCGGCGA